>Ga0213872_10000005_pt1 | contig 290165 bp, 256 predicted proteins | sample VelepicomBERX_R2_FD_160071 | JGI IMG/M metagenome (GOLD analysis project Ga0213872, IMG submission 160071) | Rhizosphere microbial communities from Vellozia epidendroides in rupestrian grasslands, the National Park of Serra do Cipo, Brazil - RX_R2 | ecosystem: Host-associated > Plants > Roots...
CTTTCGCCCGTCTGCGCGACCGTGAAATGGTTCAAAAGCTGTTCGCCGAACTGGGCCCACGTTACGCCAACCGTAACGGCGGCTACCTGCGCATCCTGAAGATGGGCTTCCGCGTTGGCGACAACGCACCGATGGCTTACGTTGAACTGCTGGACCGTCCAGAAGTCAGCGACGTCGATGCTGCTCCTACCGCTGAGTAATCTGTCTCATCAGGTAAAAAAAACCGGGCTTGCCCGGTTTTTTTTCATCCTTAGTTGCCGGATTTGAGGCGCTGGTCGCCCTTGGCCTTGAATTCGGAATTTGTCTTCCAGGCCGGCGTTTCACCCTGGGCGATGTCGTAGCCCACCTCAAACAGCAGCTGCAGGTCCTGCACCGCGCCGCTGAAGTTCCAGTCGTTGCGCACATTGTCCGTCACCTGGTGGTAGTCGTGGGCCACGTAGCGGTCCACCACTTCATGCGCGTAGTTGTCCGGCTGGTTGACGAACTTGCTGCGCGCCTTGGTGTACAGCACGGGCACGCCCACGCGGGCGAACTCCAACTGGTCGGCGCGGTAGAAGGCGCCCAGCTCGGGACGCGAATCGGCTTCGGCCGCGCGCCCCTGTTCCTTCGCATATTTCACCAGCAGTTCGTCGATGGTTGAGTGGCCCGACGTTACGTTCTCAATCTGCCCCGTCTTGCCCCAGGCGTTGATGCCGTCGATATTGATATTGGCCACTGTGCTATGCAGCGGATATAGCGGGTGGCTGGCGTAGTACTGCGCGCCCAGCAGGCCCCGTTCCTCGGCCGTGGTGGCGATGAACAGCACTGAGCGCTTGGGCGCCGACGGCGCCGCCTTGTAGGCCTTGGCCAGCTCCAGCAGGGCCGCCACGCCGGAAGCGTTGTCCAGCGCGCCGTGATAGATCTGCTTGCTGCGGCCGCCCGGCAGCTTCTCGTCGATGCCCAGATGGTCCCAATGGGCGCTGTAGATCACGTATTCGTTCTTCAGCTTGGGATCGCTGCCCTCGATGACGGCGACGACGTTATTCGACTGCACCGTGCGGCGCACATTCTCGATCTGGAAGCTGGCCGTGCCCTTCAGGCTGACGGGATGGAAGTCCTTGCTCAGGGCCTGCTTCTTCAGCGTGTCGAAGTCGTAGCCGGCGGCGGCCATCATGGCCTTGGCCTGGTCGAGCTGGATCCAGCCCGGCACGGGCGGCTCGTCCGGATTGGGGCCGTCGCGCAGCAGGCTGAAGTTCTCGTTATTGCCGCTGTTGCGCACCACGTCCCATGGATAGGCGGCCGGCTTGGTCTCGTGGATGATGATGGCGGCGGCCGCGCCCAGCTTGGCGGCGATCTCGTACTTGTAAGTCCAGCGGCCGTAGTAGGTCATGGCCGCGCCCTTGAACATGGCCGGGTCCAGCTTGCTTGGATCCTTGGGATCGGGAACGGGCGGATCGTTGATCAGCATGACGATGGTCTTGCCTTTCACATCGACGCCCTTGAAGTCGTCCCAGCCGTATTCCGGCGCGATCACGCCGTAACCGACGAACACCAGCTCCGAATCCTTGATGTTGACGCTGGTCTGCGGGCCGCTGGAGTGGGCGACGTAGTCATCGCCGCGCTTCAGCTCGACCTTGTGGCCGTTGATGGTATAGCTGAAGCTGGGTGTGGCCAGCATGCCCTGCAGGGGCACGGTCTGGCGGTAAGTGCCGTTCGGATTGCCGGGACGCAGGCCCAGGCGCTTGAACTGCTGTTCGAGATAGGCCACGGTGCGCGTTTCGCCCACGGAGCCGGGCGCGCGGCCTTCAAAATCGTCCGAGGCCAGGGTTTGAATATGCCCGATCAGGCCGGTTTCGGAAATCGCCGCCATGGAACGGGCGGGCGCTGCGGTTTGCTGGGCGCCGGCCTGAATTGCTACCAACGCCAAAAGAGACATCGCTACGGGTCTTGCCATCGCCATACATATGCTCCGAGAGGGTAGGAAAGTGGCAAGTGTTGCACAATTTTTTATCTGGAAATACAAGTTTCGACTGTGCAGTGCCGCATTTGAACCCCGCGCCGTGCGGAAAGAATACACGGGGTGTACTATTCCACTGTTTAGCTATCCGCTTCCTTTGATAAAAAAGGTTTTTCATGTTTTGGACCGCTTTTGCGCCGCTGCGGCGCGCGTTTTTGTTGTTTGGCCTGCTGTTAGTCACGTTGATGGCGGTCCGTCCCGCGCTGGCGGACGAGGATTACCTGGACCCGGAACTGGCCTTCAAATTCTCCGCCCGCATGGTGGATGGCCATACGGTCGCAGTGACCTACCAGATCGCGGACGGCTACTACATGTACCGCGAGCGCTTCAAGTTCGCCGCCACGGGCGCGACCCTGGGCGCGCCGAATATCCCGCCGGGCAAAGTCCACTTCGACGAGACTTTCCAGAAGAACGTTGAAACCTATCGCAACAGCATCACCATCACCATTCCCGTGAATACGGCGGGCGCCTTCACGCTCAGCTCGACCGCGCAGGGTTGCTCGGACAAGGGCCTGTGCTACTCGCCGCAGGAATCCAAGGCGAATCTGACGGGCAGCGGTTCCGTGCCGCTGCCGGCCGCTGGCGCAACACCGGCCGCCGCAGTCTCGGGCAGCGCCGGAGCCGCAGGCACTGCCGCTGCGGGCGCCGCCGCAATCAGCACAGCAACCACCGCCGCCGCCGAAGGCACCGCGCCAGTCACGCCCGGCGTCACCGTGAAGTCCGTGCCGACGCCCGAAACCACCGTCACCACGCCGGCGGAAGCGCCCGTCGCGGCCGCTCCCGCCAATGATGTGAACCAGATCGAATCCGCGCTCAAAGGCGGCAAGCTGCTGGTGATCCTGCCCCTGTTCGCGCTGCTGGGCCTGGGCCTGTCCTTCACGCCCTGCGTGCTGCCGATGGTGCCCATCCTTTCGTCCATCATCGTGGGCGAGGGCGACAAGACTAACCGCAGCCGCGGCCTGCTGCTGTCGGCCACGTATTCGCTAGGCATGGCCATCGTCTACACGGCGCTGGGCGTGGCGGCCGGACTGGTGGGCGAAGGCCTCGCCGCCGCCCTGCAAAACCCGTGGGTACTGGGCGCCTTCGCCCTGCTGATGGCCGTGCTGTCGCTGTCCATGTTCGGTTTCTACGAGCTGCAGGTACCGGGCTTCATTCAGGACAAGCTGAGCGGCGTCTCCAACCGCCAGGCTTCCGGCAAGCTGCTCGGCGTCTTCGTGATGGGCGCGATCTCCGCCCTCATCGTCGGCCCCTGCGTGGCCGCTCCGCTGGCCGGCGCGCTGCTCTACATCAGCCAGACGCGCGACGTCGTCATCGGCGGCAGCGCCCTGTTCGCCATGGCCGTGGGCATGAGCGTGCCGCTGCTGCTGGTCGGCATGTCGGCCGGCGCCCTGGTGCCGCGCGCGGGCCTGTGGATGGAGGCGGTCAAGCGCTTCTTCGGCGTGCTGATGCTGGCCATGGGCTGGTGGCTGGTCTCGCCTGTGCTGCCCGCCGCCGTGCAGATGCTGGGCTGGGTGCTCCTGTTCGTCGGCTACGGCATGTACCTGCTGATGAATTCCGGCCAGTGGGTGGCCAAGTCGGCCGGCCTGATCTTCGCCGTGCTGGGCGTGATGCAGCTGGTCGGCGTGGCCAGCGGCGGACGCGATCCGCTGGCGCCGCTGTCGCACCTGACGGGCGGCAGCCATGCCGAGCAGCAGCGTCTGGCCTTCAAGCGTATCAAGACCGTGGCCCAGCTCGACGCCGAGCTGGCGCAGACGGGCGGCAAGCCAGCCATCCTCGACTTCTATGCCGACTGGTGCGTGTCCTGCAAGGAGATGGAAAAGCTGACCTTCATCGAGCCCAAGGTGCAAGAGCGCCTGGCCAACACCGTCCTGCTGCAGGTGGACGTGACGGCCAATGACGACGACGACAAGGCCATGCTGAAGCGCTTCAAGCTGTTTGGCCCGCCGGGCATCATCCTGTTCGACGGCAAGGGACAGGAGATTTCCGACGGCCGCATCATCGGCTTCCAGGAAGCGCCCAAGTTCCTCGCCTCACTGGCCCGCCTGAATTAAGCGCCGGTCATTCCCGCGCAGGCGGGAATCCCATGCCGCACTCAGATGAGATTCCCGCCTGCGCGGGAATGACAAATAAAAAAGCCGCGTAGCCTTTCCGGCACGCGGCTTTTTTATTTGCGTGCGCAGCGATCAGCCGCGATGGCCCCAGCCGCCGTGGTGGTGGGGAGCGTGCTTGCCGCCCATGGTGTGGTCGTCGAAGACGGCCTTCTGGTCGGCGGTCAGCTGGCCGTAGAAGGTGTTCAGCGCGGCCAGATGGGCTTCCATCATCGATTCGTGCTGCTTGCTCATGTCGATCATCTTGCTCAGACGGTCAGGCGCCGACATGGCGGCGAAGGCGGCGCGGTCGCCGTGCGGCTGGGCCGGCGCGGCCGGCTTGATGGCGGCCACGTAGGCGGTCCATGCCGGCTCCTGCGCTGCGGTCAGCTTCAGCAGGTCGTGCAGTTTTTGCTGACGCTTGGCCATCATCTCCGCCATCTTGGCTTGCATCTGGGCGTGACGGGCGCCTGGCTGGGCGCTGCTGTCGTCGGCGTGCGCGGCCAGCGAGGTCGTGCCCATGCCCAGTACAGTCAAACCAATCAGGAGGCTCTTACGGAAGGTCTTCATATTGATGTCCTTGTCATGTTTTGGAAAAAGCAGTGCGCTTTGCACATGGCGCCATCATGGCAGCAAGGTGTTTCCCTCGCGTTTCCCGCCTCCGTGTTTTTGTATCAATATGTTTCGCCCACAGGGAATGCCTCAGGCCATATACAAGACGATACAATTGGTGATTGCCCCGCTCCGGCCGAACTGGCGATAATGAACGCATGGAACCCACTTCTACCATTCTGATCGTCGATGACGATCGCGATATCCGCACGCTGCTGGCTGATTACCTCGAATCGAACGGCTACCGCGCTCTGTGCGCGGCCGATGGCGCGGCCATGTGGAAACTGCTCGACGAGTCCCGCCCCGACCTGGTGGTGCTCGACCTGAACCTGCCCGGCGACGACGGCCTGACCCTATGCCGCAAGCTGCGCGCGCATTCGACCCTGCCGGTGATCATGCTGACCGCCCGCAGCGAACCGCTGGACCGCATCCTCGGCCTGGAGATGGGCGCGGACGACTACCTGCCCAAGCCCTTCGAGCCGCGCGAGCTGCTGGCCCGTATCCGCAGCGTGCTGCGCCGCAGTAACGCGGTGCCGTCGCACGGCAACGACAAGGCGCAGCAGATGCGCTTTTCCGGCTGGACGCTGGACCTGACGGCGCGCCACCTGGTCAACCCGGACGGCATCGTCATCATGCTGTCGGGCGCCGAGTTCCGCCTGCTCAAAGTCTTCCTCGAGCATCCGAACCGCGTGCTCAACCGCGACCAGCTGCTCAACCTGACGCAGGGCCGCGACGCCGATCCCTTCGACCGCTCGGTCGACATCCAGATCAGCCGCCTGCGGCAGAAGCTGGGCGAGGATGCGCGCCTGCCGCAGATTATCAAGACCGTCCGTAATGGTGGTTATGTGCTGGCCGGCCAGGTCAGCGTGGAGCCGCAGGCGTGAGATTAAGAGCTTTCCTGGGTTCGATGACCGGGCGCGTCTTCCTGGTCCTGCTGCTGGGCATCGTCATCTCCGCCGCGCTGACCCAGTGGCTGGCCGTGACCGAACGCACGCGCCAGCTGGAACGCTACCGTGATTTCCACGCGCTGGAGCGGGCCGAGCAGCTCATCACCACGGCCGACGTCGTGCCCCAGGCTTCGCGCGCCGTGTATCTGCGCGTGGCCAGCCGCGGCAGCGTGCGGCTGGAGCCGGGCGCCGCCATGGAAGCGCCGCCCCTGCCGCAAACGGATTTCTCCATCGCCCTGCAGCAGCGCCTGGGCAACGGCTTCCGCCTGTTCCCGCTGGCCGACCGCCCGTCCGTCTGCGACCGCCCGCGCGAAACCACCTCCATCTTCGCGTCCACCCAGTGGCGCGGCACCTGCGAAACGATGATCGTGCAGATGCGCGACGGCCAGACGCTCAAGCTGTCCGTACTGCCGCCGCGTCCGCCTCCTGGCAGCCCGCCCCATAGCGAACTGCTGACCATGCTGCCTTTCCTGATCAGCATCGCCGTGCTGGCCTATCTGGTGACGCGCATGACCATGCACCCGCTCAAGCAGCTGGCGCAGGCCGCCAAGGACCTGGGCAACGACATCAACCACCCGCCGCTGGCCCTGCGCGGCGCGGCGGAAATCCGCCAGGCCGCCGCCGCCTTCAACGCCATGCAGGCGCGTATCCGCCAGCACATTTCGCAGCGCACGGAAATGCTGGCCGCCATCACCCACGACTTGCAGACACCGCTGACCCGCCTGCGTCTGCGGCTGGAAAAAGTGTCGGACCACGATTTGCAGAACCGCCTGCTGGACGACCTCTCCGCCATGCAGCAGATGGTGAAGGAAGGCCTGGACCTGGCGCGCAGCATGGACACGACGGAAAGCATGCAAGCGCTGGACCTGGACGCGCTGCTGGACAGCGTCTGCGCCGACGCGGCCGACGGCGGCCAGCAGGTGGAACTGAGCGGCCGCGCCCAGATGGCGCTGATGGGCCGTCCGCTGGCGATCCGCCGCTGCCTGGTCAACCTGATCGACAACGCCGTCAAATACGGCCAGTACGCGCAGGTGACGGTGGAACGCATGGTGGGCGCGGCCCGCATCTGCATCCGTGACGGCGGCCCCGGCATTCCGGCCGACCAGATGGCGCGCGTGTTCGAGCCTTTCTACCGCATCGAGACCTCGCGCTCGCGCGCCTCGGGCGGCACCGGCCTGGGCCTGACCATCGCCCGCAATATCGCCGAGCAGCATGGCGCCAGTGTGGCCCTGGCCAACCGCGCCGAGGGCGGGCTGGAAGTGACCCTGGTGGTGCCCGAATACTACGCGGGACATTGATACGCCACTAAGGGTTTCCCCTGCGTGCAAATGACAACACCGACGGTTTTTTCATCTTAGACTGTGCGACAATATCCGCCCAATGCACGGCGGCAATATTTCCTCTCAGTCATACAAATGAAAAAATCATCCCTGGCTATTCTAGTTAGCGCTATCTCCGTGCTCGGCGGCGGCGTTTGGTATATGACGCATCAGGCGCCAGACACGGCGTCGGCCAAGGCGGCCGGCACGCAAGGCCCCACCACCGTCAGCATCACCAAGCCGCAGCGCCAGGACGTGCCCGTGGTATTGCAGGCCAACGGCACGGTGATGCCGGTCAGCACGGTGGACCTGCATCCCCAGACGACGGCCACCATCGTCAAGGTCCACATCAAGGAAGGCCAGTTCGTGAAAGAGGGCGAGCTGATGTTCTCGCTGGACGACCGCAGCGAGCGCGCCAACGTGGACAAGGCCCAGGCCCAGGTGATGCGCGACCGCGCCGCGCTGGCCGACCTGGAACGCCAGTACAAACGCAGCCTGGAACTGCTGAACCAGAAATTCATCGCCCAGGGCGCCGTTGATACGCTCAAGAGCCAGCTAGACGCCGCCGCCGCGCTGCTGAACGCCGACATCGCCGCCGCCCGTTCCGTCAGCGTGGACGCCAGCTACACCACCATCCGTGCGCCGATGGCGGGCCGCGTGGGCGCCATTCCCGTCTACGCGGGCAGCCTGGTGCAGATGAGCACTTCGCTGACCACCATCACCCAGCTCGATCCGATCAACGTTTCCTTCACCTTGCCCGAGTCGGCGCTGGCCGGCCTGCTGCAGGCGCAGCGCGAAGGCAGCGTGCCCGTCGCCGTGACCGTGGGCGAGGCGGAAAAGCCGATCAACGGCAAGCTCAGCTTCATCGACAACACGGTCGACCCGACGGCCGGCGTGATCCGCGTGAAGGCCCAGTTCGACAACAAGGACAGCACGCTGTGGCCGGGCCAGTACGTCAACGCGAAGCTGGTGTCGCAGGTGCTGAAGGATGCGCTGGTGGTACCGCAGAACGCCATCATCAGCAATACCCTCGGCACCTTTGTCTACGCCGTGGGTCAGGACCAGACGGCGAAGGTGGTCAATATCAAGCGCCTGCATTCGTTTGGCGACAACGCGGCCGTGTCCGGACTGGCGGGCAATGAACAGGTGATTGTCGACGGCAAGCAGAATCTGCGTCCGGGCGGCAAGGTGCGCATCGCGGCCAGCGACAAGCCGGGCGCCGACAAGCAGAAGAGCGACGCAGCATGAGCCTGTCCGAGCTGTGTATCCGCCGCCCCGTGATGGTGGTGCTGCTGTCGCTGACCCTGATCCTGGCCGGCGTGCTGGCCTACTTCTACATTCCCGTCGCCGCGCTGCCCAGCTATAACACGCCCGTGATCAACGTCAGCGCCGACCTGCCGGGCGCGGCGCCGGACACCATGGCGTCTTCCGTCGCGCTGCCGCTGGAAAAGCAGTTCTCCACCATTGCCGGCTTGTCGGTGATCACCTCGGTCAACACGCTGGGCAATTCATCCTTGACCCTGGAGTTCGACCCCAGCATCAACGTCAACGAAGCGGCGGTCGACGTGCAGGCGGCCCTGCTGCGCGCCCAGCGCCAGTTGCCGATCGAGATGACGGATCTGCCGTCCTACCGCAAGGTCAATCCGGCCGATGCGCCCGTGCTGTTCATGACGATGAACTCGCCGTCGCTGAGTCTGTCCGAGCTGAACGACTACGCGGAAAACCTGATCGCACCCAGCCTGTCGACCTTGCCCGGCGTGGCCCAGGTTTCCGTCAACGGGCAGAAGCGTTTTGCCGTGCGCATCCGTGCCAGGTCGGAGCTGATGAATGCGCGTAATCTGACCCTCGATGAACTGCAGCAGGCGATCAAATCGGCCAACGCCAATACGCCGCTGGGCATTCTGGACGGACCCAGCCAGACCTTGACCATCCAGGGCAACGCCCAGCTGATGAAGGCCTCCGACTACGCCGACCTCATCATCGCCACCCGCAACAACCAGCCCGTGCGCCTGAAGGATGTGGCGACGGTGGAAGACAGCTTCCAGTCGGTGAAGACGGCGGGTAGCTACAACGGCGAGCGCTCCATCGTGCTGCTGGTGCAGCGCCAGCCGGACGCCAACACGGTGCAGGTGGTGGACGGCGTGCGCCGCCTGCTGCCGCGCTTCAAGGCGCAACTGCCGGCCTCGATCAACATCAACCTGGTGAACGACCGCTCGGTGTCGATCCGCGAAGCGATCCATGACGTGAACCTGACGCTGGCGCTGACCATCCTGCTGGTGGTGCTGGTGATCTTCCTCTTCCTGCGCCGCGCCGCCGCCACCTTCATTCCCGGCATCACCATGCCGATCTCCCTGCTGGGCGCGCTGGCCTTGCTGTGGGCCTTCGGCTACAGCCTGGACAACGTCTCCCTGCTGGGCATCACCCTGGCCGTGGGCCTGGTGGTGGACGACGCCATCGTGGTGCTGGAGAACATCGTGCGCCATATCGAGATGGGCAAGCGTCCGCTGCGGGCGTCGCTCGATGGCGCGAAGGAGATGGGCTTCACCATCATCTCGATTTCCGTCTCGCTGGTGGCGGTGTTCATTCCCATCTTCTTCATGCCGGGCGTGATCGGCCTGATGTTCCACGAATTCGCTGTGGTGGTGGGCCTGTCCGTGCTGGTGTCGGCGGCCGTGTCGCTGATGCTGGTGCCGATGCTGGCCAGCCGCCTGCTGCCGCCGGATTCCATCGACCCCGAGCACGACCAGGGCAACTTCATCGGCCGCTGGTTCGAGGCGGGCTTCTCGCGCATGCGCGACGCTTATGTGCGCACGCTGGACATCGCGCTGCGCCACCGCTTTATCGTGCTGGCGATTGCCGTCGGCACCTTTGCGCTGACCGCTGTGCTGTACGTGACGATACCCAAAGGCTTCTTCCCCGAGGAAGACCTGGGCCAGATCCGCGTCACCACCGAAGCGTCGGAAGACGTCTCGTCCTCGCGCCTGGAAGAGCTGCAAGCCAAGGTGGCGGACACGATCCAGGCCGATCCGAATGTGCAAGACGTTACCTCGTTCACCTTTGGCGGCAACAGCGGCCGCATGTTCCTGGTGCTTAAGCCGCGCGACCAGCGCCAGAAGATGCCGCAAGTGCTGGACAGCCTGCGCAAGGCCACCAAGGCCATCTCAGGCATCGCCGTCTATCTGAGCCCGGTGCAGAACCTGCAGCTGGGCGGACGCCAGTCCAAGAGCCGCTACCAGTACACGCTGCAGTCGGTCAGTCCCGGCGCCCTGAACGACTGGGCCGAGAAATTCCTCGACAAGATGCGCGCCGATCCCGACTTCCGCGACGTCACCAGCGATTCGCACAACAAGGGCTTGCAAGCCTCGCTGAAGATCGACCGCGACAAGGCCAATAACCTGGGCATTGCTATCGGCGATATCCGCACGGCGCTGTATCTGGCCTTCGGCGAGCGCCAGGTGTCGACCATCTATTCGCCCGCCGCCAGCTACTACGTGATCCTGGAAGCGGCCGACCAGGACCGCCAGTTCGACGATGCGCTGACCCGCATTTCCGTGCGCAACAAGAACGGTCAGCTGGTGCAGTTGTCCAGCTTTGCCACGGTCGAGCGCACCATCGGGCCGACGGCCGTGAATCACCAGGGCCAGCTGCAGGCGATCACCCTGTCCTTCAATCTGGCGCCGGACGTCCCGCTGGGTAACGCCACGGCCAAGATCGGGCAGATGGGCGAGGAGATGCACTTGCCGCCGTCCATCATCACCAGCTATGGCGGCGATGCGGCCGTGTTCCAGAGCTCGCAAAGCAGCCAGCTGATCCTGATCATCGCCGCCCTGGGCGTGATCTATGTGCTGCTGGGCGTGCTGTACGAAAGCTATATCCACCCGCTGACGATTCTGGCCGGCCTGCCGTCGGCGGCCGTGGGCGCGCTGCTGACGCTGCGCCTGTTCAACCTCGACCTGACCATGATCGCCATCATCGGCATCCTGATGCTGATCGGTATCGTGAAGAAGAACGCGATCATGATGATCGACTTCGCCCTGCAGGTGCAGCGGGCGGAGGGGCGCTCGCCGGCCGATGCGATCCGCGAGGCCTGCGTCCTGCGCTTCCGTCCGATCATGATGACCACCATGGCGGCGCTGATGGGCGCTCTGCCCATCGCGCTGGGACTGGGCGCGGGCGCGGAGCTGCGTCAGCCGCTGGGCCTGGCCGTGGTCGGCGGGCTGATCTTCTCCCAGGTGATCACGCTGTACATCACGCCGGTGATTTATCTCTTCCTCGACAAGTACAGCGGCACGGGGCCGCTGCAGGACGAGGAAATCGCGGCCGACGCGGCCGTCGGCCAGGAGCTGGCGCAAGAAGTTGCGCATGCGGTGACGCTGAAAGCCGTCCACGCCGCCAAAAATTGACCAGTGACAAGTTGCATCTCTGACTGTCTTCCTATGATGATGTTTTTCATGGGGGCGGGCAGAGATGAAGCGAACCACCATCACCATCATCGGCATGGGCCCGCGCGGGCTCAGCGTGCTTGAACGGATCACCGCCATCGCCCGCCACCGCCGGCTGCTGCTCGACATCGTCGTGGTGGAGCCGGGTGAGTGCGGGCAGGGCGTGCACCATGCGCGGCAGCCGCAGCATTTGCTGATCAATACCATCGCCAGCCAGGTGACCCTGTTTCCCGCGCCGGGTGTGGTGAGGCATGCTCCCGTGTGCGATACGCCTTCGCTGACTGAGTGGGCAAGGCGGCAGGGCTACCGCCGCGTGGGCGACGAGTACTACCGTATCGGCGGCACGGGCGCGGGCGCGGAAATCGGCGAGCGCGACTATCTGCCGCGCAGCCTGCTGGGCGAATATCTGAGCTGGGCCTGGGAGCAGCTCAGCGCGAGCCTGCCCGCCGGCGCCACGCTGACGCATCACCGCCTGCGCGCCATCGACTTGTGGCGGCAGCCGGACGGGCGCTGCGCGGTGGAGCTCGACAGCGGCTATATCGTCGTCAGCGATTTCGTTTTTCTCGCCACGGGCCACGGGCGCAACCAGATGAGCGAGCAGGAGTCCTGGTATGCCCGCTTCGCGCAGGACCATGCGCGCTATAACAGCAAGCTGCGCTATGTGCGCCACCTCTATCCGCTGGAGCAGCTGGTGAAGATCGGCGCCGATGCGCGCGTGCTCATCCAGGGCATGGGCCTGAGCGCGCATGACGTCATCGCCGAGCTGACGGTGGGTCGGGGCGGCGTTTTCGTGCGCGATGAGCAGGGCTTGCATTACCAGCGTTCCGGACGCGAGCCGCTATTGTTGCTCAGCTCGCGCAACTGCCTGCCCGCCGCCGCGCGCGGCGTGAACCAGAAGGGATTGGATGGCCGCCATCAGGCCCGCCACTTCACGCCGGAAGCCATCGCCGCCCTGCGTGCGCGCGCGCTGGCGGAGCGCGGCAGCCACCAGCTCGACTTCGACGCCGAACTGCTGCCGCTGCTCAAGCGCGAAATGGCGCTGGCCTACCGGCAGGCGCGCAAGCAGCGCGGCGCGCCGAAATTGGAAGACGAAGCCGCCGTCGAGGCCATGCTGTTTCCCTTACGCGAAACCCGCTACACCTCGCTGGCCGAATGCCGGGCCTTCTTCGCCGCCTGGCTGCGCGAGGACCTGGCGCAGGCGGCGCGGGGCAATCTCGGCAGCCCAGTCAAGGCCGCCACCGACGTCCTGCGCGACGTGCGCGCCAGCCTGCAGGCCGCCATCGAGCACGGCGGCCTCACGCCCGCCTCGCACCGCAAATTCCTCAACGTCTATAACCCCATCATCAACCGCGTCGCCTTCGGCCCGCCCATGCGGCGCAACGAGGAAATGCTGGCGCTGCTCGACGCGGGCGTGCTGCAACTGGGCGGCGGCCCCGGCGGCCTGATCGAGATCGACGAAGACGACTCCACCTTCATCCTGCACAGCACCTTCGGCACACAGCACGAACGCCAGCCCTTCGACGTCCTGCTGCCGGCCAGGCTGGACGTGTTCTACCCCGAAACGGACGAATCGCCCCTGATCGCCAACCTGCTGCGGCGCGGGCTGGTGCGGCCGTATTACAACGGTGTCTTCCATCCGGGAGGCATCGACATCGCGCCCGGCGGCCAGCCTTTGGACAGCCAGGGCAAGCCCCAGCCCAACATCTGGGCCCTCGGCTACCCCGTGGAAGGCGCTCACTACTACACCCACGCCTTGCCCCGTCCGCAGCTCCGTTCGCGCCAGGTGCTCGACGCCGACTGTTGTGTAAACGCCATGCTTGCGCAAATTCCCGAGCCACAAATCCGTCATTCCGCCCCGGCGGCGGCATTGTAGCCAGCTTGATACATACCGTAACAATCCTCAAGGGCCGCCTCTTGTAAGCTACCGGCAGTCAAAGTCCGGCCTTGCGTCGGCGCGCCTTCCTCTGGCACTATGGCCGCACTTTGTAGATCCCGCTCCACGAAAGTTTGTTAATTTTGCACGACCATACCCATCCAATTCCACCAGGGGCGAAGTATTGCCCGACTTGCGGACAGAAGTTGCCGGAAGCTCGAGACGGGTACGGTGACTGGGAACGCGAGCCAAGATCCCGGCGTGTCGGCATCGCCATTTCCATCGCCCTGCACTTGCTGGGCGTGCTCTACTATTTCCTCAAGCCGGCCGAGCCGCCGCACAGAAAAGCGGGGGAAGAGCATGGACACATGGTCTACATCCAGCCCCTGCCGCAGAAAAAGATCAACCGCCCGGAAAAGAAGATGGAGCTGGCCAAGGCGAGCAAGCCGCCGCCACCGCAGCAGCGCTCGACCAAGTCGATTACGCCGCCTGCGGCCGAGAAGCCCAAGCAGGAAACCTATGTCCCGCCTGTGGTGGCCAAGATGACGCCGCCGCCTGAGCAGGACATGTCGGAAATGATCGCCAAGCGCCGCGCCGCCCGCGAAGCGCAGAATCCGCAGCCGGCCGAACCGGCCCCGGCGGAGAGCGCCAACGACCGCGCGCTGCGCATCGCCAAGGCGAATATCGCCGCCGCCCAGGGCAAGTCCGGCGCCGACCGCGACGACACGGGCGGCATCTTCTCGGTGGATAAGGGCTATCACAGCGCGGACGTAAAGTTCCGCGGCTGGAACACCAACTTCAAGCGCAACTGGACGCAGCAGGTGCACGTGGAGCAGGGCGCGGAGCTGGATATCGAGACGGCCGTGGTCAAGGAAATGATCAAGGTCATCCGTAAGGAAAAGCAGGGCGACTTCCAGTGGGAGTCGCGCCGCCTGGGCCGTGTCGTGACCCTGAGCGCGCGCAAGGAAGATGAACAGGAACTGGTCACCTTCCTGCTGAAGGAAATGTTCCCCGAGTATGTCCGGGGATCGTCGCGAATGAACTAAGCTTGCTTAGCGGCTTGGTGGCTTAAGCGCGCGCCTTGAGAGCGCGCGCGATATCCAGCGCGAAGTAGGTCAGCACGCCGTCGGCGCCCGCGCGCTTGAAGGCCAGCATGGATTCCATCATCACCTTGTCGTGATCAAGCCAGCCGTTCTGCGCGGCGGCCTTGATCATGGCGTACTCGCCGCTGACCTGGTAGGCGAAGGTCGGCACCTTGAACTCATCCTTTACACGGCGCACCACGTCCAGATAGGGCATGCCGGGCTTGACCATCACCATGTCCGCGCCTTCGGCCAGATCCAGTTCCACTTCGCGCAGGGCTTCGTCGCTGTTGGCGGGATCCATCTGGTAGGTGTTCTTGTCCGCCTTGCCCAGGTTGGAGGACGAACCCACGGCGTCGCGGAAGGGGCCGTAGAAGGCCGACGCATACTTGGCCGAGTAAGCCATGATGCGCGTATGGATGTGGCCCTTCGCCTCCAGTGCGTTACGGATGGCGCCGATGCGGCCGTCCATCATGTCCGACGGCGCCACCACGTCCACGCCGGCGTCGGCATGGCACAGGGCCTGGCGGATCAGCATGTCGGTGGTGATGTCGTTGAGAACGTAGCCATTGTCGTCGATCAGGCCATCCTGGCCGTGGCTGGTGTACGGGTCCAGCGCCACGTCGGTCAGGATGCCCAGCTCGGGGAAGGCCAGCTTCAGGGCGCGCACGGCGCGCGGCACCAGGCCGTCCGGATTGGCCGCCTCGACGCCGTCCAGCGACTTCTTGTCGGCGTCGACCACGGGGAACAGGGCCAGCACCGGGATGCCCAGCGCGACGCATTCTTCCGCCACCTTCAGCAGCAGATCCACCGACACGCGTTCCACGCCCGGCATGGAGGCCACCGGCTCGCGCCGGTGCGTACCTTCCAGGATGAAGACGGGGTAGATCAGGTCGGACGCCGTCACCACGTTCTCGCGCATCAGCGCGCGGGAGAAGGGATCGCGGCGCATGCGGCGCATGCGAATGGCGGGGAACTGGGCGGAAGAGTGGTGCTTGGACATCGGTTGGTTCCTTAAGGGTTATTCGGCCTCGTCGTCGTCGTCGATTTCGATGCGTTGCACCTGGGCGGCGGCCTGGTCTTTGTTCAGGCCGGCCAGTTCCACGATCTTGTCGTTGGCTTCTTCGATGCCGATGCGCTTGAGCGCGGAAAACAGTTGCACGGTGAAGGGGAAGCCTTCGCCGTCTTCGTCAACGTAGCTGTCGAGCAGGGCCTTGGCCTCGCGCAGCACGTTGATGGAATCGTTGCGGTTGAGCTTGTCAACCTTGGTCAGGATGCAATGGATGGGCTTGCCCGTGGGGGCGAACCATTCCAGCATCTGCACGTCCAGGTCGGTGAACGGGCGGCGCGAATCCATGATCAGGATCAGGGCCGCCAGCTGCTCGCGGCGCTGGACGTAGTCGCCCAGCAGGCGCTGCCAGTGGTGCTTGGCCGTGCCGGACACTTCCGCATAGCCGTAGCCGGGCAGGTCGACCAGCATGCATTCGATCTCTTCCACGATGGTGGCGTCGTGGCGGTGCTGGGCCACATGCGAGCCGCCCACGGAGAAGTAGTTGATGTGCTGGGTGCGGCCAGGCGTCTTGGACGCAAAGGCCAGGCCCTTCTGATTGCACAGGAGGTTGATCGCGGTCGATTTACCCGCGTTGGATCGCCCCGCGAAGGCGATTTCCGGCACCGTGGTGCGCGGCAGATCGCGCAGGTGGTTCACGGTGATAAAGAAGCGGGCTTGCCAGAGTTTGGACATGGAGTGGGAGAAAATGCAACAGAGGAAAGCAAATATGCTGAAAAGCTATTGTACAATAAGGGGTTACAAATTGTTGCCAAGCATAATTCGTGCAAGGTGGGGCGTTCGCGGTTAGGCAAGCGGGCGTGGCGGTCGCTCCGGGCAATAATCTTTACCACATTTTATTGACTAGCTCAGGGTGTCTTAATGAATCGTGCGTTTTCCCCGTTTGTAAAATCCTTGTTCATCGCTCTGCTGGCCGTTTCGGCTACCGCTGCTTCGGCCGCGGAAGAAAAGAAGCCGGCCGCAGCCCCAGTCAAAATTGATCCCGCCAAGGGCGGCACCCTGTTCACCGACGGCGACGCCGCGCGCGGCCTGCCCGCCTGCGTGTCCTGCCACGGCGCCAGCGGCAATTCGACCATCACCGTCAATCCCAAGCTGGCGGGCCAGCACGAAGGCTACATCTACAAGCAGCTGAACAACTTCACCACGCCCGAGCGCAACCAGGCCGTGATGACCACCTACGCCAAGATGCTGACGGACGAGGAAAAGCACAATATCGCCGCCTATCTGGCCACGCAATCGGCCAAGCCGGGCGCCGCCAAGAACAAGGACACCATCGAGCTGGGCAAGAAGATCTATCGCGGCGGCATCGCCGAGACCAAGGTCCCCGCCTGCGCCAGCTGCCACGGCGCGACGGGCGCCGGCATCCCGGTACAGTACCCGCGCATCGCCGGCCAGCACCAGGATTATACGATTGCCCAGCTGGGCCTGTTCAAGACCGGCGCGCGCAACAACAGCCCGCAGATGGTGACGATCGCCAAGCGTATGTCGGACGATGAAATGAAGGCCGTGGCGGACTACGTCGCCGGCCTGAAGTAATTCAGTCGAAAGTGGTATAGAAAAGAGGGCAGCAGCGCAAGCGTGCTGCCCTTTTTGTTGGTATGCTCGCGGCTGCATGGCGCTAATGCCGTTTTTTTGAGATCGTTTTCCTATGAGTAGTCCTGCCACCACCGGCATTGAGCTGAAGACCCGGCGCCGCGCCATCGCCGAAACTGTCGAACTGATTTCCTCCATGCGCTTTGCCATTGCGCTGCTGGCCATGATCGCCATCGCCTCCGTGATCGGCACCGTCATGAAGCAGGGCGAGGCCAGCGCCAATTACATCAACCAGTTCGGACCGTTCTGGTTCGACGTCTTCGCCAAGACCGGCCTGTACAACGTGTACTCGGCCTGGTGGTTCCTCGGCCTGATGGCCGTGCTGGTGACGTCGACCACCCTGTGCATCGTCCGCAACGCGCCGAAGATGGTGCGCGATATGCGCAGCTGGCGCGACCATGTGCGCGAGCAGTCGTTGCAGAACTTCCACCACAAGACGCAATGGCAGTCGTCCCTGGGCCGCTCCGCGCTGGCACAGCAGACGGCTTCCCGCCTGGCCGACGCCGGCTACCAGGCGAAGATCGTGGACAAGGACGGCGCCACCCTGGTGGTCGGCAAGCGCGGCGCGGGCAACAAGTTCGGCTACATCTTCGCCCACTCGGCCATCGTCGTGATCTGCATCGGCGGCCTGCTCGACTCTGACATGCCGATCCGCCTGCAGGAATGGTTCCTCGGTAAGACGCCCTTCGGCGGCAGCGGACTGATCGCGCAGATTCCGGCCCAGCACCGCCTGGGCCTGGGCAATCCCACCTTCCGCGGCAACACCATGATTCCGGAAGGCTCGTTCAGCAACACGGCCATCATCCCCCGCGCGGAAGGCGTGCTGATCCAGGACCTGCCCTTCACCATCGAGCTCAAGAAATTCAACATCGACTTCTACTCGACGGGCATGCCCAAGCTGTTCGCCAGCGAAGTGGTGATCCGCGACCACGAGACGGGCAAGACCTTCCCCGCCACTATCGAAGTCAACAAGCCCTTGCTGTACAAGGGGCTGGCCGTCTACCAGTCCAGCTTCGAGGATGGCGGCACCAAGCTCAAGCTCAAGGGCTTCCCCATGACGGGCGTCTCGCGCGAGACTTTCGACCTCGCGGGCGAAGTGAACAACACCACCCGGCTGGGCGACGCCTACACGGTGGAGTGGTCGGGCTTCCGTCCCTTCAACGTGGAGAACATGGGCAGCAACGATGCGCGCGCCGTGACCAAGGGCGAGAGCCTGGAAGCGGAGCTCGGCAAGCACACGGGTTCGGCGGGCAAGAACGCCAACAACAAGGACCTCAAGAACGTCGGCCCCAGCGTGCAGTACAAGCTGCGCGACAAGACGGGCCAGGCGCGCGAATACATGAACTACATGCAGCCGGTGACGGTGGATGGGGCGACCGTCTTCCTCTCCGGCATGCGCGTCAAGCCGGACGATCCCTTCAGCTATCTGCGCATTCCCGCCGATGACGAGCACACGGTGAACGAGTGGATGCGCCTGCGCGCCGCGCTGCACGATCCGGCCCTGCGCACGGCCGCCGCCAGGCGCTACGCCGCGCGTGCCGTGCCGCAGACGGGCAACGAGGATGCGCTGCGCCAGCAGCTGCAACTGTCGTCGGAAAAGAGCCTCAACATCTTCGCCGGCGACGACAAGGATGCGGGCTTCCTGGCCATCTCCCACTTCCTGGAGAAGATCCCATCGGCCGAACAGGAGAAGGCCGCCGACGTCTTCATGAAGATCCTCAACGGCAGCCTGTGGGACTTGTGGCAAGCCGCGCGCGAGAAGGACGGCCTGCCGGACGCGCCATCGGACGAGGCCCATGCCCGCTTTCTGCAACTGTCCACCAATGCGCTGTCGGACAGCTTCTTCTACGGCGCGCCCGTCTATCTGCAGCTGGACGACTATACGGAAGTGAAAGCCTCCGTGTTCCAGGTGACGCGCTCGCCCGGCAAGTCTGTGGTGTATCTTGGCTGTATTCTGCTGGTGGCCGGCGTGTTCTCCATGTTCTACATCCGTGAGCGCCGCCTGTGGGTGTGGATCAAGGATGGCGAGCGGGGCGCCGACGCCCTGATGGCCATGAGCACCCAGCGCAAAACCCTGGACTTTGAGCACGAATTCGCTAGTTTGAAAGAAAAACTGCCGCAATCGGCGTAAGCTGGCATCCACGCCCTGGAGACGATGATGGAACTGACTCAATCCCAAGCGCCACAAGCGCAACAAACCTACACCCCGGCGCAAGGCTATTTCAAGCGCCTGACGCTGATTGACTGGATCTATGCGGCGATCCTGTTCGGCGCCTCGCTGTTCGCGCTGAACCGCTATGGCGCCTACATGGATGTCTACGAAAAGGCCATCCTGCTGGCTGCGGCGCCGACTTTCTCGGCCCTGGGCTGGCACTGGAAACCCGTGCGCTGGCTGCTGCCGCTGACGGCCCTGCTGGCCCTGTGGTCGATCTCCATCTATGGCGGCGACCTGGGCGCGGGCGACAAGAAGTTCTTCCTCAAGTACATGCTGTCCAGCCAATCCGCGATCCTATGGATGGGCACCATGTTCGTCCTGTCAACCTTGTTCTATTGGCTAGGTTTGCTGTCGCGTTCACCGTTTGGCGCCTCGGTCGGCTCCAAGCTGTGCTGGGCGGGCGTCGTGCTGGGCGTGACGGGCATGATGGTGCGCTGGTACGAGTCCTACCTGATCGGCGCGGACGTGGGCCATATCCCCATCTCCAACCTGTACGAAGTGTTCATCCTGTTCTCGCTGATCACGGCCCTGTTCTACCTCTACTACGAGCAGCGCTACCAGACGCGCCAGCTGGGCGCCTTCGTACTGCTGGTGATCTCGGCGGCCGTCGGCTTCCTGCTGTGGTACACGGTGACGCGCGACGCGGCCGATATCCAGCCCCTGGTGCCGGCGCTGCAGAGCTGGTGGATGAAGATCCACGTCCCCGCCAACTTCATCGGCTACGGCACTTTCTCACTGTCGGCCATGGTGGCCTCGGCCTATCTGCTGAAGTCGTCCGGCTATCTGGCCGACCGCCTGCCGTCGCTGGAAGTGCTGGATGACGTGATGTACAAGGCCATCTCCGTCGGCTTCGCCTTCTTCACGGTGGCGACGATCCTGGGCGCGCTGTGGGCGGCGGAAGCCTGGGGCGGCTACTGGTCCTGGGACCCGAAAGAAACCTGGGCCCTGATCGTCTGGCTCAACTACGCGGCCTGGCTGCACATGCGCCTGATGACGGGTCTGCGCGGCCGTCCGGCGGCCTGGTGGGCACTGATCGGCCTGGTGGTGACGACGTTTGCCTTCCTCGGCGTGAACATGTTCTTGTCAGGTTTGCATTCTTACGGCAAATTGTAATGAGGATGTAATTCCCGGCTAAGTCGATTCGTGTAAGGTTCAGGCTATCGGTACGACCAATGCCTGAACCTACACCATCCGGGAGCTGTCATGTTAATCAAGCGTAATCCTAATGGCATCGACTTGCCATTTGAATCAGAAATCACGCCGCGCGAAATTTTCGAGTCGCGCCGCAGCTTCATGAAGCAGATCGCCGTGGGCGCCGTTGGCAGCGCGGCCCTGCTGGAAATGGCCCAGCGCGAAGCCTTCGCCCAGGGCACCAATCCCAAGCTGGGCGCCAAGCTCAACCCGGCCTACTCGGCGATCGAAAAGCAGACGCCGTACAAAGACGCCACCACCTACAACAACTTCTACGAATTCGGCACCGACAAGAGCGACCCGGCGCAAAACGCGGGCACCTTGCGCCCCCGTCCATGGACCGTCTCCATCGAAGGCGAAGTGAAGAAGCCGATGACCTTGGATCTGGACGCGCTGCTCAAGCTGGCGCCGCTGGAAGAGCGCGTCTACCGCCTGCGCTGCGTGGAAGGCTGGTCGATGGTGATTCCGTGGATCGGCTACTCCTTCTCCGAGATCATCAAGAAGGTCGAGCCGACCGGCAACGCCAAATACGTCGAATTCACCTCGCTGGCCGACAAGAAGCAGATGCCCGGCGTGGGCAGCCGCGTGCTGAACTGGCCATACGTGGAAGGCCTGCGCATCGACGAAGCCAATCACCCGCTGGCCCTGCTGACCCTGGGCATGTACGGCGAGACCCTGCCGAACCAGAACGGCGCGCCCGTGCGCATCGTGCTGCCGTGGAAGTACGGTTTCAAATCGGCCAAGTCCATCGTCAAGATCCGCTTTGTGAAGGACCAGCCGCGCACGGCGTGGAACCTGGCGGCGCCGAACGAATACGGCTTCTACTCGAACGTGAATCCCGAGGTGGACCACCCGCGCTGGTCGCAGGCCTCCGAGCGCCGCATCGGCGAAGACGGCTTCTTCCAGCGCAAGCGCAAGACGCTGATGTTCAACGGCTACAACGATGTCGCCTCGCTGTACAGCGGCATGGACCTGCGCAAGTACTTCTAAGCGCGGCGGAGACGACCATGGCCTTCAATCCCACAACGCGGCAGACCAGCTGGATCAAAGCCGTCATCTTCGTGCTGGCGCTGCTGCCCTTCGTGCGCATGGCGTATCTGACGGCGACCAACCAGCTGGTCGAGCCGCTGGAATTCATCACGCGCGGCACGGGTGACTGGACGCTTTACTTCCTCTGCATCACCCTGGGCGTGACGCCGCTGCGCAAGCTGAGCAAGTGGAACTGGCTGGTCAAGCTGCGCCGGATGCTGGGCCTGTATGCCTTCTTTTACGCCGCGCTGCACTTCATGGCTTTCTTCTGGTTCGACCACTTCTTCGACCTGCACGAGATGTGGAAGGATGTGCTGAAGCGTCCCTTCATCACGGTCGGCTTCATCGCCTTCCTGCTGCTGGTTCCGCTGGCGGTGACGAGCACCAACGGCATGATTCGCCGCCTGGGCGGCAAGCAATGGCAGTGGCTGCATCGACTGGTGTATGTGGTCGCCCCGCTGGGCATCCTGCATTTCTGGTGGATGAAGGCCGGCAAGCACAACTTCGAGCAGCCCATCATCTTCGGCCTGATCGTCGCCGCGCTGCTCGGTATCCGCCTCTACTGGAAAGCCAAAACCGGGGTCAGTTCCGGCAATCAGACACGGGCCCGGCAGCAAGTGGAAGCATAAAAAAACGGCGCATCGAGCGCCGTTTTCTTTTACTTGATCACCGATTCCAGTGCGAACAGATCGGCTGGATTCTCGCGCTTGCGCACGAGGTGGATTTGCCCGCCGTCGACGATCACCTCGGCGGCGCGGCCGCGCGTGTTGTAGTTGGAAGCCATGGTCATGCCGTAGGCGCCGGCCGAGTGCATCACCAGCAGATCGCCCGCCTGCACGGCCAGCGCGCGGTCGCGGGCCAGCCAGTCGCCCGATTCGCAGATGGGGCCGACCACGTCATAAGTCTGGGCGACAGCTTCGCCCAGCACCACCGGCTGCATGTCCATCCACGCCTGGTAGAGGGCAGGGCGGGCCATGTCGTTCATGGCGGCGTCGACGATGCAGAAATTCTTTTCCTCGCCGTGCTTGATGAACTCGACCTTGGTCAGCAGCACGCCCGTGTCGCCCACGATGGAGCGGCCCGGCTCGAAGATGACCTTGACCGGCTGGCCGTCGTACTTCTCCGCGCGCCAGGCGTCGATGCGCTTGAACAGACGGCCGAGGTATTCGCCTACGGGCACCGGCGGCGCCTCGCCCGCCTCGCCGTAATTGATGCCGATGCCGCCGCCGATGTCGAGGTGGTGCAGCACGATGCCTTCGGCGGCCAGCGTGTCGATCAGCTCGATCAGACGGTCCAGCGCTTCCAGCAGGGGCGCATCGTCCAGCAGCTGGGAGCCGATGTGGCAGTCGATGCCCGTCACGTCCAGATGGGGCAGGGCGGCCGCGGCGCGGTAGGTGTCGAGGGCATCGTCGAAGGCCACGCCGAACTTGTTGGCTTTCAGGCCGGTGGCGATATAGGGATGGGTCTTCGCATCCACGTTCGGATTCACGCGCAGCGAGATGCGCGCCTTCTTGCCCATGGCGCCTGCCACCTCGTTCAGGCGGTGCAGCTCGGGAATGGATTCGACATTGAAGCACAGGATATCGTGCGTCAGCGCCAGCCGCATTTCATCCACGCTCTTGCCCACGCCGGAGAAGATCACCTTGCGCGGATCGCCGCCCGCCGCCACGACGCGCAGCAGCTCGCCGCCCGACACGATGTCGAAGCCCGCGCCCTGGCGCGCCAGCAGATCGAGGATGGCGAGATTGGAGTTGGCCTTCATGGCGTAGCACACCAGCGCGTCGCGGCCGGCGCAGGCGTCGGCATAGGAGGCGAAGTTGCGCAGCAGGGCCGCCTTCGAATAGACATAGGTCGGCGTGCCGAACTCGGCGGCGATCGCGCTCAGGGAGGCGCCTTCAGCGTGCAGGACGCCGTCTTGGTAAGAGAAATGCGACATGACAGAAATTATTGTTGTGGGCCAGGCGTCGTAGGTACGGGCTGAGGAACAGCGCCCGTTTTTCCAGCCTCATTGCTCGTGGCAGGCTTGTTGGGGTTCTTGGGCAGGTAGAGCGGGCCGGGTTGGCCGCAGCCGCTGAGCAAGACGGTCAGGCACAGGGTCATGCCGGTAAACAAACGGATATTGGACTTCACGATTAAAATCACGGTTTGACTTAAGAATACTGGAGTTTAGCATGGGCGAATCAGAATTCCTGGCGCAAGCCGAAGCCACCCTCGACGCCATCGAAGCGGCGCTCGACCGTTTGAACGATGAAGACGTGGTGGACGTTGAGTGCAAGCGCAGCGGCAATGTGCTGGAAATCGAGTTTATCGACAATGGATCGAAGATCATCGTCAACAGCCAGGCGGCGATGCAGGAGCTGTGGGTGGCGGCCCGTTCGGGCGGCTTCCACTACAAGCAGAAGGATGGCGTCTGGCTCAACACCCGCGACGGCTCCGAGCTGATGGCCTCCCTGTCGCAGATGGCCAGCGCCCAGGCGGGCGTCGCATTTACCCTGGAGTAAAACAAAACCCGGGGTCAGGTCTGCCATTCGGCCAAATTTTGCGGTTTAAGCAATTTTTGGCTGAAAGGCAGACCTGACCCCGGGTTTTCTTTAGAACAGTTCGTTCTTCACGGCATCTTTAGCCTTTTCATCGGCCGGGGCGGCGTGGCCAGCGCCTTCGAGGCTGGAGACGCCGCTGCCGGGCGGATTCTCGGTGTAGTAGTACTCGTCGCCGACCAGCATCACACCTTCCGGCACCGCGCGCTCCTCAATCGGGATGCTCTTCAGCGCCTTTTGCATGTAGTTGATCCAGATTGGCAGCGCCAGGCCGCCGCCCGTTTCCCGGTTGCCCAGGTTCTTGGGCTGATCGTAGCCGATCCAGGCGATGCCCACCAGCTTCGACTGGTAGCCGGCGAACCAGGCGTCGATCGAGTCATTGGTGGTGCCCGTCTTGCCCGCGATGTCGGGACGCTTCAGCACCAGCGCCTTGGTAGCCGTGCCGAAACGCACCACATCCTTCAGCATGCTGTCCATGAGGAAGGCATTGCGCTCGTCGATCACGCGGTTCTTTTCCTCGCCCGCCAGATCCGGCTGGGCCTGCGACAGCACCTTGCCGTTGGCGTCCGTCACCTTGGAGATCAGGTAAGGGCTGACCTTGTAGCCGCCGTTGGCGAACACGGCATACGCACCCGCCATCTGCAGCGGGGTGACGTTGCCCGCGCCCAGCGCCAGAGTCAGGTAGGGCGGATTTTTGTCCGGATCGAAGCCGAAGCGGGTCGCATATTCCTGGCCGTACTTGGCGCCGATCTTGTGCAGGATGCGGATCGAGATCATGTTCTTGGACTTGGTCAGGCCCTTGCGCATGGTCATCGGACCTTCATACTTGCCGTCGTAGTTCTTCGGTTCCCACGCCTGGCCGCCCGTCTGGCCCGCGTCGAAGGAAATGGGCGAGTCGTTGATGATGGTCGCCGGCGACAGTCCGCGCTCCAGCGACGCCGAATAAATAAACGGCTTGAACGAGGAACCGGGCTGGCGCCAGGCCTGGGTGACGTGGTTGAACTTGTTGCGGTTGTAGTCGAAGCCGCCCACCATTGCCTTGATCGCGCCATCCTGGGTGCTGGCGGCGATGAAGGCCGATTCGATCTCAGGCATCTGCGTCACTTCCCAGGCCGTGCCTTCCTGCATGACGCGGATCACGGCGCCGCGGCGGATACGCTTGTTGGGCGGGTTCTTGTCCGACAACCAGGAGCGGCCCATCTCCAGTCCCGCGCCGCTGATCTTGATTTCCTCGCCCGAGGCGGTCACGGCCGTGATCTGCTGCGGCGTGGCCTGCAGCACCATGGCGGCGATGATGTCGTCGCTGTCCGGATGGTCGGCCAGTTCCGATTCGATGGCGTCGTCGGCCTCTTCCTTCGATTGCGGAATGTCGATATACGCTTCCGGGCCGCGATAGGCGTGGCGCTTCTCGTACTCCATCACGCCCTTGCGCAGGGCCAGGTAGGCCGCATCCTGGTCGGCCTTGGTGATGGTGGTGAACACGTTCAGGCCGCGCGTGTAGGTGTCTTCCTTGAACTGCTCGTACACCAGCAGGCGCGCCATCTCGGCCACGTATTCGGCGTGCACGCCAAACTCGCTGCTGTCGGTCTTGACTTTCAGTTCCTCGTTTTTCGCCTGCTCGTACTGGGCGTCGGTGATGTAGCGCAGCTCGTGCATGCGCTGCAGGATGTACTGTTGGCGCGCGCGGGCGCGCTTGGGATTGACCACGGGGTTGTAGGCGGACGGCGCCTTGGGCAGGCCGGCCAGCATGGCCGCTTCCGCGATGCTAATGTCTTTCAGATTCTTGCCGAAATAGATCTGTGCCGCCGAGGAGAAGCCGTAAGCGCGCTGGCCCAGGTAGATCTGGTTCATGTAGACCTCGAGGATCTGGTCCTTGGTCAGGTTCTGCTCGATCTTCCACGCCATCAGCGCCTCATAGGCCTTGCGCTTCAGCGTCTGCTCGCTCGACAGGAAGAAGTTGCGCGCCACCTGCTGGGTGATGGTCGACGCGCCCTGCTTGGCGCCGCCGACGGCATTGTGCAGGGCCGCGCGCAGGATGCCCATGTAGTCGACGCCGCCGTGCTCGTAGAAGCGGTCGTCCTCGATGGCCAGCACGGCCTTCTTCATGACGTCGGGGATGTCCTTGAAGTGGACCAGGTTGCGCCGCTCTTCGCCGAACTCGCCGATCAGCACATTATCGGCGGAGAAGATGCGCAGCGGGATCTTAGGCCGGTAGTCGGTCAGGTTGTCGAGGTCGGGCAGGTTGGGGTAGGCCAGCGCGAGGCCGAACACCACCAGCAGCGCGGCCGCCACGCCCAGCCCGGCCACAGTGGCGCCGGCCATGATGAGCAGGCGCTTGGGTAGGGTCGACTTGCCGGCGGAGGTGGAGGAAGCGGGAGTGGCCGAGTTGGAGGAAGTCATTGCAGAGACGGTTCTTTCGCTGTGATATCGAGGGCATTATAAGCGAGCCATAGGGGCGGCGGCGCATGCTCCGGGACGGGAAGCAATTTTTCCTGATGAGCAACAAAACAACTTAGTTTCCCGGGTGGCTACAGAGTGAAAATAGACTGTGGCGTACGCCTGACACCATGTCAATTGTGCACAATAGAAATACCTTTACACTTACTAAGTCTTATTGCTAGCATTTAATGCACTCTCTTATATAAGCCCCCTAAACGCTGGTTTTCAAACGAGTTCTCTTTATGCCTACAGTCCGAGTGCACCATCGGCACGCAACACGGCAGCATCGCAGCATTGGCGCCAGCCATGGTGCGGCCGCCGCATTCTGCCGGGGAGGCTCGGATGATTGAACTGAATACCCTGTTCGGCAAAGGCAACGCGCCCCTGGTGGGGATAGACATCAGCACCTCCAGCGTGCGCCTGGTGGAGCTGGCCGAGTCGGGCAAGGATGCGATCCGCCTCGAGCGCTACGCCTCCGAGCCGCTGCCGCGCGGCGCTGTCGTCGACGGCAATATCGAGAACATGGACCAGGTGGTGGACGCCGTGCGCCGCGTGTGGAAGAAGAGCGGCACGCGGGCCAAGCTGGTGGCGCTGGGCATGCCGCCCGCCTCCGTCATCACCAAGAAGATCATCCTGCCGGCCGGCATGTCGGAAGACCAGCTCGAAGTGCAGGTCGAGTCCGAGGCCAGCCAGTACATTCCCTTCGCCCTCGACGAGGTGAGCCTGGACTTCGACGTCATCGGCCCCGTCGCCAATTCGCCGGAGGACATCGAAGTCATGCTGGCCGCCGCCCGCCGCGAAAAAGTGGAGGACCGCGTGGCCATCGCCGAGGCGTCCGGCCTCAAGGCTTCCGTGATGGACATTGAATCCTATGCGGCCCGCGCCGCGCTGGACCGGGTGACGGCCCAGCTGCCGGAAGCGGGCGTGGGCCAGGTGGTGGCCCTGTTCCAGATCGGCGCCCAGGTGACGCATATCTCCGTCATGCTGGACGGTCTGACCATCTACGAGCGCGAACAGCCCTTCGGCGGCAACTCGCTGACCCAGGATATCGTGCGCGCCTACGGCATGGCTTTCGACGAGGCGGAAACGCGCAAGAAGTCGGGCGACCTGCCGGAGAACTACGCCGCCGAGCTGCTGCAGCCCTTCCTCGAAAGCGCGGCGCTGGAAGTGACGCGCGCCATCCAGTTCTTCTTCACCTCGACGCCTTATACCCGGGTCGACCAGCTCTACCTGGCGGGCGGCTGCGCCCAGGTGCCGGGCCTGCTGGACATCATCGCCAGCCGCACCAAGATTTCCACCGCCGTCATCTCGCCCTTCAAGGGCATGCAGCTGGCGCCCGGCGTGCGCGAATCGCAGCTGCGCAACGACGCACCGGGCTATCTGGTGGCCTGCGGCCTGGCTTTGCGGAGGTTTGGCTGATGATCAAGATTAACCTGCTGCCGCACCGCGAGGAAAAGCGCAAGCTGAAGAAGGCGCAGTTCTTCGCCCTGCTGACCCTGGGCGGCATCGCCGGGGTGGCGGTGGTGCTGCTGGTGGGCGTGTACAACGCGCGCGCCATCTCGATCCAGAACCAGCGCAACGAGGTGCTGAAGGGCGCCATCGTCGTGCTGGACAAGAAGATCGAGGAAATCTCCAGCCTGAAACAGGAAATCGAAGCGCTGAAGGCGCGCCAGCAGGCGGTGGAGGACTTGCAGGGCGACCGCAACCAGCCCGTCTACCTGATGGATGAACTGGTCAAGCAGACGCCGGATGGCGTCTACCTGAAAGCCTTCAAGCAGGAAGGCCAGAAAGTCTCCATCAACGGCTACGCCCAGTCGCAGGAACGCGTCTCTGAATTCCTGCGCAATCTGGCCGGCGCCTCGCCCTGGCTGGAAAAGCCGGACCTGATCGAAGTGCACGCCACCAACCTGGGCCAGGGCAAGACGGCGAAGAAGGTGGTGGAGTTCAGCCTGGTGGTCAACATCAAGCGTCCACGCGACAAGGACCAGGATGCGAAGGACGCCAGGCCGGGCGCCAAACAAGGCGCACGGCCGGGCGCCAAGCCTGGTGCGAACGCCGCCGCCAACGCTGCGTCGGCGCCCGCACCGGTCAAGCCTTGAAACGGAAGCGCCATGGCTAAAGCAAACCTCAATGTGAATCTCGACCTCAAGCCGATGCTGGAATCGCTGGCCGCGCAGTTCCGCGGCCTCAACGACCGCCATCCGGGCCAGTGGCCGCTGGCGCCGCGCGTGCTGTGCGCGCTGGGCGTGATGGCGGGCGTGATCGCGCTCGGCTATTTCGGCTACTGGAGCAGCCAGTTCGAGGAGCAGGACGCGGGCGCCGCCCAGGAACTGAAGCTGCGCGACGAGTACAAGCTGAAGACGGCGCAGGCCGTCAACCTGGACGCCCTGCGCGCGCAAAAGGTGCAGGTCGACCAGTACGTGGACCGGCTGCAGAAGCAGCTGCCGAGCAAGGCGGAAATGGCGGCTCTGCTGTCGGACATCAACCAGGCCGGCCTGGGCCGTGGCCTGCAGTTCGAGCTGTTCAAGCCGGGCCAGGTGGTGGTCAAGGATTACTACGCCGAGCTGCCGATCGACATCAAGGTCACGGGCAACTACCACGACATCGGCGCCTTCGCCGGCGACATGGCCAACCTGCCGCGCATCGTCACGCTCAACAATATGACCCTGAACACGGCCAAGGACGGCACCCTGGGCCTGGAAGCCGTGGCCAAGACCTTCCGCTACCTCGATCCCGAGGAAGTGGCGGCCCAGCGCAAGGCCGCGGCAGACAAGAAAAAGGCGGCGAAAAAATCATGAACAAGCTCACTGGCTTAATGATCGCGTTGTCCGCGCTGCTGCTGTCCGGCTGCGGCGACAGCGACGTGCAGGAAGTGCGCGCCTGGATGAAGCAGACCGATGCCCAGGCCCATGTGGCCGTGCAGCCGCTGGCCGAGCCCAAGACCTTCATTCCCTTCGCCTACGCCTCGGCCGACGCCATCGACCCCTTCAATCCCAACAAGCTGCTGGCGGAACTGGCCCGCGCCGCGCGAATCAGTGGCGGCAAGGGCGGCCTGAAGCCGGACATGGACCGGCCCAAGGAGCTGCTGGAGAGCTATCCGCTGGACACCATCAAGATGGTGGGCACGGTGCAGAAGGGCGGCGTCATCTACGGCCTGCTGCAGATCGACCGCTCCGTGCACCAGGTGAGGACGGGCCAGCACATCGGCCAGAACTTCGGCCTGATCACCAGCGTGACGGAAGGCGCCGTCAACATCAAGGAAATCGTGCAGGACCCGACGGGCGACTGGGTTGAACGCATATCGAAACTGGAACTGCAGGAGAGCAAGGAGACCACCAAATGATAGCCCACCATACTCTCAAGCGGGCGCAGCAGGCGGTCGGGCGGCGCGCGGCCGCCGTTCTGCTGGGCTCTTGGCTGGCGCTGGTGTGCGCGGCCTGGGTGGCGCCGTCCAGCGCCTTCGCCCAAGGCCCGGCGCCGGCTGCTTCGGCCGCCGCCAACGCCATCGAATCCATCTCGGCCAACCAGCAGGGCGCTAATGTGATCGTCAAGATCGCCCTGCGGAATACGCCGGACAAGCTGCCGATCAACTTCGCCATCACCAATCCGGCCCGCATCGCGCTGGACTTCGGCTCCACCGTCAACGCCACCGGCAAGACCAGCCAGGACCTGAACGTGGGTGATCTGCACAGCGTGAACGTGGTGCAGGCGGGCGAGCGTTCGCGCCTCGTGTTCAACCTCAAGCGCAGCCTGAACTACGCCACCGCCATCGACGGCAACGCCATCATCCTCACCATCGACGGTTCCGGCGGCCTGGCCACGGCAGTCGACAGCCGCGGCCTGCCTGTGGCGTCGAAGGAGCCGGTGGCGCAGAAGCCCGCCCGCCAACTCCTGCGCGACATGGACTTCCGCCGTGGCGCCAACGGTGAAGGCCGGGTCGTGGTCGACCTGCCCAACAGCCAGGTGGCCGTCGACGTGCGCCAGGTGGCGACGGGCGTGGTGGTCGACTTCCTCAAGACGGGCGTGCCGGAAACCCTGCGCCGCCGCCTGGACGTGACCGACTTCGGCACGCCAGTGTCGCTGATCACCACCGCTCCCCAGGGCGAAAACACGCGCATGACCATCGACGCGCGCGGCCTGTGGGAACAGACCGTCTACCAGAGCGACACCCAGCTGATCATCGACGTCAAGCCGATCAAGGAAGACCCGAACAAGCTGACCCAGGGCACCCAGGGCTACCGCGGCGAGAAGCTGTCCTTCAACTTCCAGAACGTGGAAGTGCGGGCGGCGCTGCAGGCGATCGCCGACATCTCGGGCCTGAACATCATCACCAGCGACAGCGTGTCCGGCAACCTGACCCTGCGCCTGAAGGAAGTGCCGTGGGACCAGGCGCTGGATGTGATCCTGCAGGCCAAGGGCCTGGACATGCGCAAGAACGGCAGCGTGCTGTGGATCGCGCCCAAGGAAGAACTGCTGACCAAGGAAAAGCTGGAGCTGGAGCAGCGCGCCCAGATCGCCGACCTGGAGCCGCTGAAGTCTGAAATCTTCCAGCTCAATTACCAGAAAGCGGAAGCCTTCAAGACCGTCTTCGGCCTGGAGGGCAGCGCCGGCGCCGATTCCAAGAACCGCATCCTGTCCAAGCGCGGCAGCGCCATCATCGAGCCGCGCACCAACCAGCTGTTCGTGACCGATATCCCGTCCAAGCTGGACGAGATCCGCAAGCTGATCGCCAAGACCGACATCGCCACCAAGCAGGTGCTGATCGAGGCGCGCATCGTGGAGGCGAGCGACACCTTCACCCGCAACCTGGGCGCCAAGCTGGGCTTCGCCGACCTGCGCACCCAGCGCGGCGGCGACTCCGGCTACCAGCTGGGCACCAGCAATACCCGCGTCGCCATCGGCGGCAATATCACGGGCGTGGGCGAGACGACGGGTCAGGTCAAGCCCAGCGACTCCAGCTACAGCAACACCCAGTTCATCAACCTGCCGGCCGCTTCCATCAATGGCAACCAGGCGGGCAGCCTGGCCGTCAGCCTGTTCTCCTCGGCCGCCAACCGCTTCCTCAACCTGGAAATCTCGGCCCTGGAAGAAGACGGCAAGGGCAAGATCATCTCCAGCCCGCGCGTGGTGACGGCGGACAAGGCGCCGGCCCTGATCGAGCAGGGCGTGGAGCTGCCCTACCAAGTGGCCACCAGCAGCGGCGCCACCTCCATCCAGTTCCGCAAGGCGAACTTGAAGCTGGAAGTGACGCCGCAGATCACGCCCGACGGCAACGTGGTGCTGGACGTGGACGTGACCAAGGACAGCGTGGGCCAGGAAACGCGTTCCGGCTTCGCCATCGACAACAAACATGTGAAGACCCAGGTCATGGTCGATAACGGCGGCACGGTGGTGCTGGGCGGTATCTACCAGCAGACCGAGCAGAACACCACGGACAAGGTGCCGCTGCTGGGCGACGTACCGGTGCTGGGCTATCTGTTCCGCACCACCACCCGCACCAACGACAAGACGGAACTGCTGGTGTTTATTACGCCAAAGATTGTCGCGGAGCGTCTGTCTACCCGATAATGCGGTCCTTTCGATTTTTTAGCACCGATTCAGCAGCACTCAACAAAGGCAATAGGTAATTCCATGATGACATTGCATAAAAAACTCACGGGCTGGCTGGCGCTGCTGGCCTGCGCCAGTCTGCTGGCCGCCTGCGGCGGCGGCGGCGGCTCGCCCGGCAGCAATTCCAACGGCGTGGCGCCGTCCAAGGCCGCCACCGTGGTGTTGACGGCCAGCGCGACCAGCATGGACTCGTCCGGCCTCGACGGCACGGAAGTGACCCTGACGGCCATCGTCAAGGATGCCAACAACAACGTGCTGCCGAACGAAACGGTCAGCTTCAATGCCGATTCCGGCAACGTCACCAATACCAACCGCATCACCGACGCCTCCGGCCAGGTGGTGGAAAAGCTCAACACCAAGGGCAATTCGACGCCGCGCACGATCACCGTGACGGCCAGCGCCGGTTCGGCCACTTCGGCCCCGGTCAAGGTCAGCGTGGTGGCGAGCCAGTCGACCCTGGTGCTGACGGCCGACTCCGGCGTGCTGCAGTCGGCGGGCGCCGCGGGCAACGAGGTCAACCTGGTGGCCCTGGTCAAGGATTCCAGCAATAACGTGGTGTCCGGCGCGACCGTGACCATGTCGGCCGATTCGGGCAGCCTGGACTTCTCCAACCACGTGACGGACGCCAAGGGCTCCGTGGCCGCCAAGCTGAGCACGGGCGGCGATCCAACCTCGCGCACCATCACCATCACCGCCAGCACGCCGGGCGCCAAGCCGGCCACCACGGTGGTGAATGTGGCGGGCAACAAGCTGGTGATCAACAACAGCGGCACCGTGAAAGTGGGCGCCAGCACCGACGTCTCCATCAAGCTGACCGACTCGGCGGGCAATCCGCTGGTGGGCAAGCCGGTGACCTTCACTTCGGGCGCGAACGCCCTGAGCGTGAAGGGCGGCGGCTCGGCCGTGACCAACTCGGCCGGCCAGCTGGTGCTGAGCTATTCGGCCCTGACCTCGGGTGCCGACACCATCGTCGTCAAGTCGGTGGGCGAAACGGCCACCTCGGCCATCACCGTCAGCGCGGCCAACTTCAACGTGGCCGTGGTGGACGGCTCCGGCGCCACGCTGGACAATGCGCCTACCAACAGCTGCCAGATCGTCGCCATCCATAGCGACGTGGGCGGCGTGCCGCAGGCGGGCTCGGTGGCGCTGAGCATTTCGCGCGGCAATATCTACGGCGACTCCGCTTGCGGCAGTCTGCTGACCACTCCGCTGACCCTGGTCAACGGCAACGCGGTCGGCTATGCCATGGCTTCCAGCCCCGGCGTCGCCACCCTGACGGCCACCTCGAACGGCCTGACCGTGCAGGGTACGGTGGAATTCATCACCCCGCTGACCAGCGCCGCCACCATCACGGTGCAGGCGGATCCGGCCGTGGTGGGCGCCAACACCCCTGGCAGCACCGTGCAGCAGACGACGCTGCGCGCCATCGTGCGCGACGGCACCTCGCAGAACAACCTGGTCAAGAACGCCTCCGTCGCCTTCACCATCCTGAACGACCCCAGCGGCGGCACCCTGACCCAGCCGGCGGTGGTCCTCACCGGCGCCGACGGCACGGCCTCCGTCAACTATGTGGCCGGCACTTCGGACACCAAGCTGAACGGTGTGCAGATCCAGGCCCAGCTGCAAGGCGCGTCCAGCGCCTCGGCCATCGCCAGCCTGACCGTGGCCAAGAAGTCGCTGTTCATCACGGCCGGTACCGGCAACGTGGTGGGCACGCCGACCCCGATCACCTACCAGCTCGACTACACCGTCTTCGTGACCGACGCGGCGGGCAACCCCGTGCCGGGCGTGAACGTGACCGGTTCCGTGCGTCCGCGTAATTACTACAAGGGCCGCCTGTTCTTCCAGGGCACCCTGGGCCCATGGGCGCCGTCCACCGATCCGACCACCGTGCCTATCCAGTGCGCGAACGAGGACATCAACAGCGACGGCTTGCTGGAGGCGGGCGAAGACACCAACGGCAACGGCGTGCTCGATCCGGGCATCCCCATCACCGTGACCCCGGGCGGCACCACCGATGCCCGCGGCCAGGCGGTGGTGTCCCTGTTCTACCCGCGCGACCGCGTCTACTGGCTCGACATCGACCTGACCATCCGTGGTTCGGTCTCGGGCACGGAAGCGATCTACAAGGCCTATACGGTGCTGCCGGGCCTGGCGGCGGACTATAACCAGCCGGCGGTGTCGCCGCCGGGCGTGGTCAGTCCTTATGGTGTGGCACGCACCTGCTCGAACCCGAATTAATGCGGATTGTTCATGCAGAATGTGTTTCTAGTGGGGCTGATGGGAGCCGGAAAGACGACCATCGGCCGCATCCTGGCCCGCAAGCTGGGCCTGAAGTTTATTGATTCCGACCACGAGATCGAGACCCGCACGGGCGCCTCGATCCCGTGGATTTTCGAGATCGAAGGGGAGCAGAGCTTCCGCCGCCGCGAAGCGGACATGATCCGCGAGCTGACGGGCCAGGACGGCATCGTGCTGGCCACGGGCGGCGGCGCCATCCTCAACGAGCAGAACCGCCAGTTCCTGCAGGAGCGCGGCACCGTGATCTACCTGCGGGCGAGCATCAACAGCATCCTCGCCCGCACCGCCCACGACAAGAACCGGCCCCTGCTGCAGACGGCCGATCCGCGCCGCAAGCTGGAAGAGCTGCTGCAGGTGCGCGACCCCCTCTACCTGCAAATCGCCGACCTGGTGATCGACACGGGGCGGCCTAACGTACAATCGATGGTTTCCACTATTCTGACCCAGCTCGACAGTCTGGCCTGCCAGGCCGCGCCGAACTGTGTCACACAAGCCGAGCCGTCGATGAATGAACAATCCAATATCCTGCTGAACGTGGACCTGGGCGAGCGCAGCTATCCCATCTCCATCGGCCCCGCGCTGCTCAATGACGGCGCCCTGCTGGCGCGCCATGTGGGCGGCAGCAAGGTGGCCGTCGTCACCAACACCACCGTCGCGCCGCTCTACCTGGAACGGGTCGAGCAGGGCTTGCGCGCGGCCGGCAAGGAAGTGCTGCCCATCGTCCTGCCGGACGGCGAGGAGCACAAGAACTGGTCCAGCCTGATGCAGGTGTTCGACGCCCTGCTGGCGGCCAAGGCCGACCGCAAGACCACGCTGATGGCCCTGGGCGGCGGCGTGATCGGCGACCTGACGGGCTATGCCGCCGCCAGCTATATGCGCGGCGTGGACTTCATCCAGGTGCCGACGACGCTGCTGTCGCAGGTCGATTCCTCGGTGGGCGGCAAGACGGGCATCAACCACCCGCTGGGCAAGAACATGATCGGCGCCTTCTACCAGCCGCGCGCCGTGATCGCCGACACCAGCACCTTGGAGACGCTGCCCGCGCGCGAACTGTCGGCCGGCCTGGCGGAAGTGATCAAGCACGGCGCCATCATCGACCCCGCCTTCTTCGACTGGATCGAGGCCAATATCGGCAAGCTGGTGGCGCGCGACAAGGGCGCGCTGGCCTACGCCATCGCCCGCTCCTGCGAGATCAAGGCCGACGTGGTGCGCCAGGACGAACGCGAAGGCGGCTTGCGCGCCATCCTTAACTTCGGCCACACCTTCGGCCACGCCATCGAGGCGGGCCTGGGCTACGGCCAGTGGCTGCATGGCGAAGCCGTCGGCTGCGGCATGGTGATGGCGGCCGAGCTGTCGCTGCGCATGGGCATGATCGACATCGAGACGGTGCAGCGCCTGCGCGCGCTGGTGGCCGCAGCAGGTCTGCCGGTGACGGCGCCCGACCTGGGCGCGGCGCGCTGGCTGGAGCTGATGGAAGTCGACAAGAAGAACGAGGGCGGGGCGATCAAGTTCATCCTGCTGCAGCCGCTGGGCACGGCCACCATCACGCAGGCGCCACAACACCTGCTGCTGGATACGCTGGCCGCCTGCGTGCAGTAAGGGGAAGACCTTATGCTGCCCGAAGAACATCTGGCTCCCTACGCCGCCCACTCCGACGGTGGCGTGGGCCGGCGCCATCCGGAAACGGCGCATGCCTCGCGCAGCCAGTTCCAGCGCGACCGCGACCGCATCATCCATTCCTCGGCCTTCCGCCGGCTGGAGTACAAGACCCAGGTCTTCCTCAACCACGAGGGCGACCTGTTCCGCACGCGCCTGACGCACAGCCTGGAAGTGGCGCAGATCGGCCGTTCGCTGGCGCGCAATCTGCGCCTGAACGAAGACCTGGTGGAAGCGATCTCGCTGGCGCACGACCTGGGCCACACGCCCTTCGGTCACGTCGGTCAGGATGTGCTCAACGAATGCATGCGGGACCATGGCGGCTTCGAGCACAATCTGCAAAGCCTGCGCGTGGTGGATGAGCTGGAGGAGCACTACGGCGCCTTCAACGGCCTGAACCTGATGTTCGAAACGCGCGAAGGCATTCTGAAACACTGCTCGCTGACCAATGCGCGTTTGCTGGGGCCTGTGGCCGAGCGCTTCATCAATCGCAGCCAGCCGTCGCTGGAAGCGCAGCTGACCAATCTGGCCGACGAGATCGCCTACAACAGCCACGATATCGACGACGGCCTGCGTTCCGGCCTGATCACCATCGAGCAGCTGGAACAGGTGGATTTCTTCGCCCGCCTGTGGCGCGACGTGCAGGACAAATTCCCCGGCCTGTCGGGACGTCGCGCAATTTACGAAACCCTGCGCCGCCTGATCACGGCGCTGGCGGACGATTTGATCGTCACCTCGAGCGTGCTGTTGGCGGAGGCGGCGCCGGCCGATATCGAAGCCGTGCGCGCCAGCGGGCCGCTGATCCGCTTCTCGGACGGCATGCGCAAGGATGCGACGGAGCTCAAGCGCTTCCTGCGCGCCAATCTCTACCAGCACTACAAGGTCAACCGCATGCGGGTGAAGGCCAGCCGCATCGTGCGCGAGCTGTTCGACGCCTTCATGGCCCAGCCCGTGCTGCTGCCGCCCGACTACCAGGACAAGTCAGGCGACCTCAACAAGCAAGCGCGCAAGATCGCCGACTACATCGCCGGCATGACCGACCGCTACGCTATCCGCGAACACCGCCGCCTGTTCTCGCTGGAAGAACTGTAAGGTTCTTGTGCTGCCTCAAGCGCTGCACGCGCGGCGCTTGACGGCCCCTCTTGCGAGGACAATGATGATGGATGAAGCGTCATCGAGGGGCCGGCCATGGAAAGTGAAAAAAGCATGGAACAGCGTGTGTCACAACTGGAAACCGACGTGAAGGTTGTTCAAGCCAGCTACGTACCCAAAGACGTGGTAAACGAGCTGCGGATTCATATAGATCGTCGCTTCGCTGAGGCTGACGCTAAAATGGAGGCCAAATTTTCTGTAGTGTATATCGAGCTAGAAAAGACAAACGCCAAAATTGAATTACTGCGTAAAGAGTTGCGCGCAGAAATTGCTGAGTTTAAAGCGTTGTTCTTTAAGGCGCTGGTATTGAATAACATTGCAGTGTTTGGACTCCTCGCCGCGTATCTGAATTTCTTCCGCTAAAACATGCGCTGCTGCGCTGCTGCGCGGTCACCCATCAATTCCAGCAAGAGCTTCTTGATCGGCGCAGGTAAAGGCGCTTCGCCAATCGCGGCGCCGTCGAGCCAGACGTGGCTTCCCTGCGCGGCCAGCTGCTGCCGCTTCGCCAGCGTTACGCGGTAAGGCGCGATGTGCAGCTTGTAGTGGGTGAAGACGTGCGTAATGGTCGACAGCCGCTCGTACGATTCCATCTCGCCAAAGCGCGCCGTCGCCAGCATCAGCGCATCATGGTCGGCGGCCTCGATATCGTCGTCCTCGGCCAGCACATGGCCATCCAGTTCCGGCAGCGACATCAGCCCGCCCCAGATGCCCGTAGGCGGCCGCTGCTCCAGCAGTACCTGTCCACCATCGACAATTGCCAGCATGATGGCCTGCTTTTCCGGCGAGGCCTTTTTCGGCTTGCGCACCGGCAGATCCTTCGTGCGGTCTGTCGCAAACGCCACGCAGCGCGCCTGCATCGGACAGCGCTCGCAGGACGGGCTGCTGCGCGTGCACAGCGTCGCACCCATATCCATCAATCCCTGCGTGTAGGCCTCGATGCCAGCGTCCGGCAGCAGCGCCTCCGCGCGGCGCCACATCGCTTCCTCGGTCTTCCTCTCGCCGGGATACGAGTCGATGCCGAACACGCGGGCAAACACGCGCTTCACATTGCCGTCCATGATGGCCGCGCGCGCGCCGCTGGAGAAGGCCGCGATCGCCGCCGCCGTCGAGCGTCCGATGCCCGGCAGCTCCGCCAGCAGATGCGGATCGGACGGAAACGCGCCGCCATACTCCGCCACCACGCGCTGCGCGCACTTGTGCAGATTGCGCGCCCGCGTGTAGTAGCCCAGGCCGCTCCACTGCGCCATCACATCCTCCACCGGCGCGGCGGCCAGCGACTGCACGTCGGGGAAGCGCTGCAGAAAGCGCGCGTAATAACCCAGCACCGCCGAAACCTGCGTCTGCTGCAGCATGATCTCGGACAGCCAGATCAGATAGGCATCGCGCGTGTTTTGCCACGGCAGCGTATGCCTGCCGTGGGCTTTTTGCCAGGCGATGAGGGCGGCGGAAAAACTTGGGTCTACAAAATCTTCAACTGCTGACATAACTTCCCTATGCGGCGGCTTCCAGCGCGACAAACTCCGCGTTGATCGCAATGCTGATATTGCCCGCCAATTCATTAAGACGCGTCTTATGCGCTTCCAGCTCCTGCTGGCTCGCTTCAAACGCATCGATTTTCTGTTCCAGGCTGTCGGTCGCATCGTGGATGCGCTGGATCGACGCCAGCCTGTGTTTCAACTGGTCCTTGTGCTGGCGAATCTGCGCCTCCAGCGGCGCCATGATCACCTTCAGCCAGGCCTCAGCGTCCGCGTTGGCTGCCTTGAAGCAGCTGCGCACGCGCGACGCGATTGTATCGAAGAACTTCTCCATCAACACCACGCGGCTGGTGGTGATCAGGGTCGCCGTGCCGAACTGCTTGTAGTAAATGTCCTCGATGGCGGCGATCTCGTCGCGGTAGCGCTCCAGCGAAAACGGCATCGGCAGCGCCAGCGACAGGCCGTGCTCGTTGGAGAAGCGGCGGTACATCACCGCCATCATCTCCGCGATTTCCACCGTCTTCGCGTCGGCCGCGTCGAGGCGCTCGCGGATACGCTCGAAGTAGTGCTTCACCGCCTCGCGCACGCCGGTAAAGAAGCGGCTGCGCTGCATCTCCTCGCGTACCCACTCGATATCATCACGCACGATGTCCATGCCCATGCAGGTGTACAGCTCCGTCGACAGGCGGGTGAACACGGAGCGCGTGGCCTGCAGCTTGAACAGGCTGGCGTCGAACTCCTTCTTCTCCACGTCGATGCGGCGCATCATATGCGAGATCACGCTCTGGTTCTTGCCGCGCAGGCTCTTCAATTCATGCAGTTGCTCGACGATGCCTCGCATGCGCGCATTCAGCATCGACAGCTGCGCCGTGCTCATCTCCTTCAGATCGGCCGCCAGCTGCTTGCGAATGATGTCCTTCTTGGCCGGAATCAGCTCATTGAACAGGGCGTCTTCCAGCAGGCGCAAACGGCTGCGCGACAGCAGCGCCTCATCGTTGTTGATCTTGCCCACCAGCGCCTTCTGCGCCGACACGGGGAACACCTGGCGCGGCTCCAGCGACAGCATATGCGCCACGCTGGCCTGCTGCCGTTCGATCTCTTCGTTGACCTCGCCGTCGCTGCGCAGCTCGTCCCACATGGAGTCGATCTTGTTCATCACCACCAGCCGGCCAGCGCCGGAGCCGATGTGGTTGCGCCAGACCTCGATATCGCTCTTGGTCACCCCCGTATCGGCGGCCAGGATGAACAGCACGGCGTGGGCATTGGGGATCAGGTTCAGCGTCAGTTCCGGCTCGGTGCCGATGGCGTTCAGGCCCGGCGTATCGAGGATCACCAGCCCTTGCTTTAGCAGCGGGTGGGGGAAGTTGATGATCGCATGCCGCCACAGCGAAATCTCCACCAGCCCATCGTCGTCCAGGGTGACGGGCATGTCCGGATCTTCCTCGTCGTAGAGGCCGTAGCTCTTCGCCTCCGCCACCGGCACATGGCGGGTCAGGCTGACCTGCCTGAAGGCGTCGTGCATGGCCTCGCCCTGGTCCAGGTTGAGCGGAATCACGGTCCAGGCGGAAGGATCGTCGCGGTAATCGGAGGTGGACAGGTTCTGCGCCCGCGTCTCGATGGGCAGCAGACGGATGCAGGGCGGCTGCGCGGCGTCGTACAGCAGCTCCGTCGGGCACATGGTGGTGCGGCCCGCGGCCGAAGGCAGGATGCGCTGGCCATAATCGGCGAAGAAGATGGCGTTGATCAGCTCCGACTTCCCGCGCGAAAACTCGGCCACGAAGGCCACGGACAGCTTGTCGTCGGTCAGCCGCGCCAGCACGCGGCCGATGCGCTGGTCGGTGGCGGCGTCGCTGAGCTGCGCGCCGTCGACCCAGGCTTGATAGTTTTTCAGGGCAGTCACCACGCCCTGGCGCCACGCGCTGTATTGTTCCAAGTCCCGCACCATTATGCTCACTCCGCCCCTACCGTTTTACGGTTCATTTTTGGCAATTAACACAATAGAAAGTAGAACGCTGCCCCTGCTTGATCTGGCGAATCTCCGCCCCGCACACCTTGCACGGCGCGCCAGCACGATCATAGACGAAATATGACTGCTGGAAATATCCTGACTGCCCATTCACGCTGATAAAGTCGCGCAAAGTGCTGCCTCCTTGCACAATTGCCTCGGCCAGCACCTCGCGCACCGTCTGCGCCAGTTTCTCATAGCGCGCCAGGCTGATGCGGCGGGCCGGCGTCTTGGGGTTGATGCCGGCGCGGAACAGGCTTTCAGAAGCGTAGATATTGCCCACGCCGACGACGATATCGCCCGCCATCAGCACCAGCTTGATGGCGGCGCTGCGGTTGCGCGTCTGCGCATGCAGCAGCTGGCCGGAGAAGCCGTCGCCCAGCGGCTCCACGCCCAGGCCGCGCAGCAGCAGATGCTCCTCGATGTCGCCTTCCTCATTGCCATGCCAGAGGATGGCGCCGAAGCGGCGCGGGTCCGTCATGCGCAGCACCTGCTTGCCGTCCGGGCCATCCACCACCAGGTCGAAATGGTCATGCTTGCCCGCCGGGATGCCGGGCGGCAGCACCCGCAGATGGCCCGACATGCCCAGGTGGACGATCAGGGTGCCATGGCGGAAGTGAATCAGCAGGTACTTGCCGCGCCGGCCCGTGCGCTCCACCACCTGTCCGGCCAGGGACTCGGACAGGCCGGGCGGGAAGGGCCAGCGCAAGCCGCTGCGGCGCGTGACGACCGCCTGCACGGCGCGGCCTTCGAGGTAGGGCGCGACGCCGCGCCGGGTGACTTCTACTTCTGGTAATTCTGGCATCGTTGAATCGGCAATCGTTGAACAGACGGGGAGGGCTACATATTCCGTTACACTAGGGGCAGACGCCGGCTGCGCGATGGGCGTAAAATCAATACCGACCAGCACGACCTGTCCAGGATCTTCCCTTGAAAAACGCTTTCGCCATTGTAACTCTCTCCGCCTTGCTGTCTGCCTGCGCTGTCGCACCGCAAAAACAGGGTGCGTCCGACGCCGCCGCCGAAGCGCCAGCCGCGCCGGCCGATGCCGTTCCTGCGGCGGCTCCGCCCGCACCCGCTGCGGACAATCTGCCCAATGTGGAATTGACCAGTGACTTGCTGTTCCGCTATACCAAGGCGGAGCTGGAATTCAAGCGCGGCCAATGGCAGAGCGCCTACATCACCATGCTGGCGCTGGCGCAGCAGACGCGCGACCCGCGCCTGGCCCGCCGCGCGGCGGAAATGGCGCTGGCGGCCAAGCAGGGCGCGGAAGCGCTGGTGGCCGTGCGCCTGTGGCGCCAGCTGGCGCCCGATTCAGACGAGGCGACCCAGTACTTCCTCGGCTTTGCCGTCATCGGCGACAACCTGGCGGAAGCGGAGCAAGTCTTCGCCCAGCGCCTGAAGAACACGCCGCCCACGGGACGCGGCCTGGCCATGTTCCAGATGCAGCAATTCCTGCTGCGCGCCAAGGACAAGCGCGCCGCCTTCGCCCTGCAGGAGCGCGTGCTGAAGCCTTACGACGATACGCTGGAAGCGCACCTGGTCCTGGCCCAGGGCGCCTTCTCCATCGGCGAGAACGAGCGCGCCCGCGCCGAAGCGCAAAAGGCGCTGGACATCCGTCCCACCTCCGAGCTGGCCATTCTAACCAAGGCCCAGGTCGCCGATGGCACGGAAGCGTCGGTGAAGGTGCTGACCGATTTCCTGTCCGACCATCCGGACGCGCATGAAGTGCGCGCCGCCTACGCCCGCATCCTGGTCGACGGTAAGCAGTACGCCGAAGCCAAGCGCCAGTTCCTGCTGCTGCTCAAGGCCCAGCCGGACAACGTCGCCACCCTGTACGCGCTGGGCGTGGTGTCCATGCAGGCCAACGACATGGATGGCGCCGAACAGTTCTTCAAGCGCTTCGTCGCCGTGCTGGACGACCATCCCAGCGATGACCGCGACCCCAGCAAGGTGCTGATGATCCTGTCGCAGATCGAGGAAGAGCGCGGCGCGCTCGACATGGCCATCCAGTGGCTGGACCGGATCGACTCCAGCGACAGCCATGTCAATCTCGCGGCCCGTCTCAAGCGCGCCCAGCTCACCGCGCGCCAGGGCGACGTGGATGGCGCCCGCAAGCAGCTGGGCGAGCTGAGCGCGGACGATCCCGCCGAGCAGGCGGAGATCGTCCAGGCCGATGCGCAAATCCTGCGCGAAGCGGGCGACACGCGCACCGCCTACACGGTGCTGGCCAACGCCCTCAAGCGCTTCCCCGGCAATCCCGACCTGCTGTACGACTATGCGCTGGCGGCCGAAAAGCTGGGCAATATGGACGAGATGGAAAAAGTCCTGCGCCAGGTGATCGCCGCCGCGCCCGACAACCAGCACGCCTACAATGCCCTGGGCTATTCGCTGGCCGAGCGCAATGTGCGCCTGCCGGAAGCCTATGCCCTGATCGACAAGGCGCTGAAGATGGCGCCCGGCGATCCCTTCATCATGGACAGCATGGGCTGGGTGCAGTTCCGCCTCGGCCATCTGGATGAGGCGGAGCAGCTGCTGCGCCAGGCTTACGCCCTGCGCGGCGATCCGGAAATTGCCGTCCACCTGGGCGAGGTGCTGTGGGTGAAGGGCGACAAGTCCGGCGCGCAGAAAATCTGGCAGGAAGCCCAGGCCAAGGACCCGAAAAACGATGCGCTGAAAAGCACCCTGGCCCGTTTGAACTTCAGCCTCTGATCCGATGACTGAAAACTTCTTCCGCCGCGCCTCCGCGCCGCTGGCAAAAGCGGCGCTGTGCGCCGCGCTGCTGCCTGCACTTGGCAGCCTGGCCGGCTGCGCCACTTCCGAGCTGCGTCCCAGCGACTGCGTCGCGCCCGGCCAGGCGGACGTCTCGCTGATGGGCCGCTTCGCCGTCCACTACAGCCGCGACGGCAAAAGCGACTCGCTGTCTGGCAGGTTCAGCTGGCTGCAGTCGGCCCAGTGCACCGATGTCAGCCTGATCTCGCCGACGGGGCAGACGGTGGCCATCATCAATGTCACGCCGCAGGCCGCCACCTTGCAGCAAAGCGGCAAGGCGCCGCGCAGCGCGCCCGACCTGGACGGCCTGATGCAGCAGTCCCTGGGCTGGTCGCTGCCCGTGTCCGGCCTGCGCGACTGGCTGCAAGGCCACGCCATCGCCGCCGACGGCAGCGCCTTCGTGGCCTCGCCCGCGCGCGACAGCATCGTCACCCGCGACGGCTGGAAGCTGGACTACCTGGGCTGGCTCGATGAGCAGGCCGCCACGCCCCGGCCCAAGCGCATCGACGTGACCCGCCTGGGCGCAGGCCAGCTGGACGACCTGTCTTTCCGCATCGTCATCGACTCCCCCGCAGAATAAACGCATTTTCATCACCCATGACCAGTCTGAAGAATTGCCCGGCCCCGGCCAAGCTCAACCTTTTCCTCCACGTGACGGGCCGCCGCCCGGACGGCTACCATCTGCTGCAAACCGCCTTCCAGATGGTCGACCGCAGCGACACGCTGGACTTCACCCTGCGCGACGACGAACAGATCCGCCGCGTGACGGCGGTTGAGGGCGTGCCCGAGGAACAGGACCTGATCATCCGTGCCGCCCGCCTGCTGCAGGCGGAAGTGCAGCGCCGCACGGGCGCCTTGCCGCGCGGGGTGGACATCGCCATCCACAAGATCCTGCCCATGGGCGGCGGCCTGGGCGGCGGCTCCTCCGACGCGGCCACCACCCTGATGGCGCTGAACAAGCTGTGGCAGGCCGGCCTGAACAAGGAGGAGCTGATGGCCCTGGGCCTGCCGCTGGGCGCCGACATCCCCTTCTTCATCTTCGGCGAAACGGCTTTCGCCGAAGGCGTCGGCGAAGCCCTGCAGCCCGTGGACGCGCCCGAATGTTGGTATGTCGTTATCGAACCGGGCGTGCAGGTGCCGACGGCGGCAATTTTTACCTCCGAACGTTTGACAAGGAACACTCCGCCCGTCATAATGTCGGACTTTTCCAGCTACCTAGCAAAACATAAGGGATTGCGGGGTTTTGGAAAGAACGACTTGCAACAGGTAGCAACGAGTCTGTTCCCGCCGGTAGCCGAAGCGGTAGAATGGCTCAGTGCTTACGGTGACGCCAGGATGACTGGTTCCGGTGCATGTGTGTTCTGTGCAGTGGCAGATGAAGTACACGCCGACGCGGTATTGAGTAAAATACCGAAGAAGTGGGCAGCGTGGAAAGCCAAGGCACTGAACCGCCACCCGCTCACCGGGAAGTTGTAGGACGGAAAAAAAGATTTGGCTTAGCGTTGGATAGGCTGTATAATACCGGCCTTGTAACGACAAGCAGTAAGTTACGTGTAGGGGAATCGCCAAGCTGGTTAAGGCACCGGATTTTGATTCCGGCATACCAAGGTTCGAATCCTTGTTCCCCTGCCACCGTTTTTCTGGTTTGCTGTCGAGGCTACGCCTCCGGCCCGGACAAATGACTCAGGTGTCCCGCTCAGGCGGGACATTTTAGCTTCAAGGCCACGCAATTGCATTGCTGGCATTCTTTCAAAAATTCACACTTCTGGGACTCCCATGGCTTACGAAAACCTGATGGTTTTTACCGGCAACGCTAACCCTGCGCTGGCAGAAGGAGTCGCAAAGAATCTCGGCATCCCTCTCGGCAAGGCCACCGTATCCAAGTTCTCGGACGGCGAAGTCATGGTCGAGATCAACGAAAACGTCCGCGGTAAAGACGTCTTCGTGCTGCAGCCCACTTGCGCACCGACCAACGACAACCTGATGGAACTGATCCTGATGGTCGACGCCCTCAAGCGCGCGTCCGCTGGCCGTATCACCGCCGCCATCCCTTACTTCGGCTATGCCCGCCAAGACCGCCGCCCACGTTCGGCGCGCGTGGCCATCTCGGCCAAGGTCGTGGCCAATATGCTGGAAGAAGCGGGCGTCGAGCGCGTCCTGATCATGGATCTGCACGCAGACCAGATCCAGGGCTTCTTCGACATTCCTGTTGACAATATTTACGCTTCGCCGATTCTGCTGGGCGACCTGCAGAAGAAGAACAACGAAGACCTGCTGGTGGTGTCGCCCGACGTCGGCGGCGTGGTCCGCGCCCGCGCGCTGGCCAAGCGCCTGAATTGCGACCTGGCCATCATCGACAAGCGCCGTCCAAAAGCCAACGTTTCCGAAGTGATGAACATCATTGGTGAAGTCGAAGGCCGCAACTGCGTCATCATGGACGACATGGTTGATACCGCCGGTACCCTGGTCAAGGCGGCGGAAGTGCTGAAAGAGCGTGGCGCCAAGAAAGTGATCGCTTACTGCACGCACCCTGTGCTGTCCGGCCCTGCTATCGAGCGCATCAACGGCTCCTCGCTGGACGAGCTGGTGGTGACGGACACGATCCCGCTGTCGGACGCGGCCAAGGCCTGCACCAAGATCCGCCAGCTGACCTGCGCACCACTGCTGGCAGAAACGTTCAAACGCATCATCAAGGGCGATTCCGTGATCTCCCTGTTTATCGACTAAGATAAACGATTTGCATAGTTTTTAGGCGGCGCGCCGGGTGAACAGCCCGGCGCGCCGTTTGTCCGAAGCGTCCTGGTCGCGGGACGCTTCATCACATGGGGTGAAAGCCCCTTATTTTTGGAGTCTCAAATGAAAGTTGTTGCATTCAAACGCGAACTGCAGGGTTCCGGAGCGAGCCGCCGCCTGCGTAATTCGGGCCAGACCCCTGGCATCGTTTACGGCGGTACCGAAGCACCAGTGGCCATCTCGCTGGACCACAACGCGCTGTTCCACGCGCTGAAGAAAGAAGCCTTCCACTCGTCCATCCTGGACCTGGAAATCGACGGCAAGAGCCAGCAAGTGCTGCTGCGCGACTTCCAGATGCACGCATTCAAGCAACTGGTTCTGCACGCTGACTTCCAGCGCGTTGACGCCAACGCCAAGGTGCACATGAAGGTCGCTCTGCACTTCGTGAACGCCGACGTGTCGCCAGCTGTCAAGCTGCACGGCGCCACCATCAGCCACGTTGCCAACGAACTGGAAATCTCCTGCCTGCCAAAAGATCTGCCAGAGTTCATCACCGTTGACCTGACCAACGTGGACGTTGGCCACTCGGTCCACGTGAACGACCTGAAGCTGCCAGCCGGCGTGACCGCTGTCACCCACGGCAACAACCTGACCATCGCTACCGCTTCGGTACCGGCCGGCCACGTTGCTGCTGAAGCCGCTGCTGCCGCTGCTGAAGAGCCAAAGAAGTAATCTCTGACCTGGTCAGATAAGGAACCCGCCGGTTTATTCTGGCGGGTTTTTTTATTTTCAAGCGATAATCTCGCTTTCATTCTCCTCGCATCGCTATGCCCATTCGACTGATCGTCGGCCTCGGCAATCCCGGCCCCGAATACGAACAAACCCGCCACAACGCCGGCTTCTGGCTGGTGGACAACCTGGCCAATGATGTCGGCGCCCGCCTGCAGCGCGAGACCAAGTACAACGCGCTGGTGGGCAAGGCCCACATCAACGGCAACGAGACCTGGTTGCTGGAGCCGCAGACGTATATGAACCGTTCCGGCCAGTCGGTCGGCGCGCTGGCCCGCTTCTTCAAGATCACGCCCGACGAGGTGCTGGTGGTGCATGACGAGCTGGACCTGATGCCCGGCGTGGCGCGCCTGAAGAAGGGCGGCTCCTCGGGCGGACACAACGGCTTGAAGGACATCACGGCCGCGCTGGGCACGCAAGACTACTGGCGCCTGCGCCTGGGCATCGGTCATCCCCGTTCGCTCAACCTGGCGCAGCAGGTGGCCGACTTCGTGCTGCACCGTCCCCGCCGCGAAGACCAGGAGCTGATCGAGCAAGCCATCGAAAAATCCCTGCAAGTGATGTCGCTGATTTGCGAAGGCAAATTCCCTGAAGCGACGATGAAGCTGCATACCGCCTGAGCGTCAAACAAAGCGGAGAGACGGGCGACGCCCGCTTTCCGCTTGCCTGCAAGTCCCTCCACCTTCCGTCGTTACAATCCACGCATTTCTCGCCCGGTGTGCGCTTACGCAGCGCTGAGGGCGCTGAGTTACCGAGACGTCGCGAATCCATACCCGGGCGGGGCGGCCCGTTATCGCCGCTGTAGCAATCATTCGACTGATACAGCATGTGCTTGTACGCGAGGCCTTGTGCCTTGTCCCTGCCGTGCCGCGCTTCTAGACTGGGGCCTTCTCCACGCTGCGACTGCATACCATGACCGAACTCTTGCCCCTGATGAGCTATTGCTTAGTAATGTCCGCCACTCCCGGGCCGAACAACGTCATGCTTGCCACCGCCGGCGCCAGTTTCGGCTATCGCGGTGCGCTGCCGGCTATCCTTGGCATCCAGGTCGGCAGCTTTGTGCAGACCATGCTCATGTGCGTGGGGCTGGGCAGCGTATTCGTCGCCTACCCCATGGCGCAGCAGGGACTAAGGATTGCGGGCGCGCTGTATCTGATGTTTTTGGCCTGGAAACTTGCCGGCGCTTCGGTGGCGGCAACCGGCAAACCGAAGGTCGTGTCGCTTACACAGGCGGCGCTGTTTCAGGCTCTGAACCCCAAGAGCTGGCTCAAGGCGATCACCATGGCATCGGTCTTCATGCCTTCGCAGAGCAACATGCTCGCCAGCGCGCTGCTGGTGTCCGTGATCGGCACCGTGGTGGGGATGCCGTGCAACTCCATGTGGGCGCTGTTCGGTGTCTCGATCCGCAGCGTGCTCAAAGTGTCCCGCAACCAGCGCATATTCAATCTGGCGATGGGGGCCATCCTTCTGCTCCTTGCCATGATGTTTTTACGCTAGACTTCCACCATGTTATCCATCGACCGCTCCTCGTCCATCGCCCTGTCCCGGCAGATCGAGGCCGCATTGCGCCAGCAGATAGCGCAAGGCGTCCTGCCTGGCGGGACTAAGCTGCCATCGATCCGCCAGCTCGCCACGCGGCTCGGGGTGAGCACCAACACCGTGGTGGTGGCGTATGACAGGCTGGCGGCCGCTGGCGTAATCGATGCGCACGGTACGGCTGGCTTCTTCGTCTGCGCACATACTGACGCCAGCCGCACCATTCCCGACGAGGCGGCGCTGGAGGCAGGCCAGGAGCAGGAGCCGGTTTGGCTGATCCAGCAAGTGAACGACCAGCGGCCGGGCGTGCTTTTGGCCAGCAGCGGTGCCTTGCCGCCCACTTGGCTGCAGGACGCACTGCCGGCGGCCGTCGTGCAACGTGGTCTGGCGCGCAGCGCGGCCGGCATGGCCTCGCGCTGCCCCCCGCAAGGACTGGCCGAGCTGCGTGAACAGATCGCGCTGCTGTTGCGAGGCATCGGCATCGCTGCAGATACCAGCCACATCCTCACCACTTTCGGTGGCACTCATGCTATCGATTTGATCTGCCGCACGTTTCTACAGCCCGGCGATACGGTGCTGGTGGAAGATCCCGGATACTTCCTGATGTTCGGCAGGCTGCGTCAGGACGGCGTGCGCTTGGTGCCCATCAAGCGCCGCCCCGATGGTCTCGACCTGGATGAACTGGAAACGGCCTGCCGCGCGCATCGTCCGCGCCTGCTGTTCGTGCAGACGGCTTTACACAATCCCACCGGGTGGAGCAGCAGCGCCACCAATCTGCACAAGGTGCTGATCATGGCGCAGCAGTATGGATTCCTGATCGCCGAAGATGACGTACACGGCCATTTCCAGCAAGGCCACAGCACGCGGCTGGCGTCACTATCCGGACTGGATGGCGTGATCTACTACTCCAGCCTGTGCAAGGCGCTGAGTCCGGCCCTGCGCATGGGCTACCTGGCTGCGGCGCCCGCTCTGCTGAGGCTGCTGATGCGAACCAAGATCCACGCCATCATGACGTTGCCTGCGCTGAATGAATACGTTCTGCTGGAAGTGCTCAAGACAGGCAGCCTTCGCAAGCACCTGGAACGGCTACAACGCAAGATCATGGTCGCGCGCAACACCAGCATGCAGAAACTGAGCGCGGCCGGCGTGCTGTTCGAACAGCCCGGCGATGCAGGAATTTTCCTGTGGGGCACCATGCCCGAAGGGCTGGACGTGGACTTGCTGGTGCAGGACGCCTACCGCAACAAGATCCTGATGATGCGCGGTGCCGCGTTCTCGGCCGACGACACGCCAGACCAGCACATTCGCTTCAACGTCGCCTTCAGCCAGCATCCCCGCGTGAGTGCCTACCTTGATGAACGCCTGCGCGCGGTAGCTGGCGCGCGCTCAAGCCTGGCCCGCGCCAGCGCTGCCGCCAGCATCAAGGGCAAGTCCTGAGTATAGGCTGTGCCTCCTTCCTTTGCACTCTATCCACACAGCGCAAGGCATATTGGCGATAATGGCGAAGCCAATTCCGAGTTGTTGGCGTGTTTCGGCGGCAGAAAGCAAGCGAGTCGCCTAGCCATTGGAGGGCGCTCTGGCGCTTGTCGTTTACCCCTAACCATTGAGGATCGCACATGAAGCTGAAGAACCGGTTGCTGCCACTTGTTGCCATGCTGTCGCTGTCAATTGCCGCACACGCGCAAGAGGACAAATTCAAGAGTGAGGTGACGACGCAGGTCAACGGCATGTACCCAAAACTGGAAACGGTTTATAAGGATTTGCATGCGCATCCGGAGATCGCATTTCAGGAAGTGCACACTGCGGCAAAACTGGCGCAGGAGATGCGCAATATGGGCTTCACCGTGACGGAAAAGATTGGCAAGACGGGCGTGGTGGCGATCTACAAGAACGGCGCCGGTCCCACGGTACTGGTGCGCACTGAACTCGACGCCTTGCCGATGGAGGAAAAGACCGGCCTTCCTTACGCCAGTAAGGACCATGCGACCCTCAACGGCAAAGATACCTTCGTCACCCACAGCTGCGGCCACGATGTGCACATGACCGCCTGGTTGGGCACCGCGCGAACGCTGCTGGCGCTGAAGTCGCAGTGGAAGGGGACGCTGATGTTCATCGCCCAGCCGGCCGAGGAAGTCGGCGGCGGCGCGAGGGCGATGCTGGCCGATGGCCTGTTCACCCGCTTCCCCAAGCCGGACTTCGCGTTCGCGCTGCACTCCTGGCCCATCCCATATGATTCAGTGGGCTATAACAGCGGCGCCGTCTCCTCCAGTTCCGACGCGGTGGAGATCACCTTCAAGGGCCGCGGCGGTCACGGTTCGGCGCCGGACCAGGCCATCGACCCAATCACCATCGCCTCGCGCTACATCGTCGATGTGCAGACGCTGATCAGCCGTGAAAAAGATCCCAAGGCCTTCGGCGTGGTGACGTTCGGCGCGATCAACGGCGGCACGGTCGGCAATATCATCCCCGATAACGTGACTTTGCTGGGCACCATTCGCGCCTACGACAATGGCGTGCGCGCCAAGCTGGTGGACGGCGTGCGCCGCGTTGCCAAGGCTTCCGCGCTGGTGGCCAATGCGCCGGAGCCGGAATTGAAAGTGAGCCTGGTCGGCGAAGCCGTCATCAACGATAACGCGCTGGTCGAGCGTACGGAGAAGGTGCTGAAGGGTGCCTTTGGCGACAAGGCCTTCCGCATGCCGGCGATGACGGCGAGCGAGGACTTCTCCGCCTTTGGCCTGGAAGGCGTGCCGTCGATGTTCTTCTTCACCGGTATCTACGATCCGGCGCAGGTGGAGGCGTCGAAGGCGCCGGGCGGCAAGCCGTTGGCCTTCAATCACTCGCCGTTTTATGCGCCGGTGCCGGAACCGTCGATCAAGACGGCAGTGGAAGCGATGAGCCTTGCCGTGCTGAATACGCTGGCGCATTAAGGCCGGAGGACGTTAGCTCCGGCCTTCTCCCGCAGGCCGGAGCAGCGCCGTTAAATCTCGCGGCCCGACGACGCGGCCGTCCTGCGCCTTTACCTGGAGTGGCTGCAATGGCGCTCCGTGAAGGCTGTCCACCAGCGTGATCGCCTGTTCGTCCGGCGTGAAGCAGTGCTCCGCTCCCCACTGGTACAGGCCGACCATCACCACGTAGAGTTTTTCTCCCTTCTCTGTCAGCACATATTCCTTGTGCGCCGCGTTGTCCGGCGCCGGGCTGGTGGCCATGACGCCGCAATCGACCAGCTTGCGCAGGCGGGTGGCAAGGATGTTCTTGGCCAGGCCCAGGCTCTTCTGGAATTCGTTAAAGCGCCGCCTGCCGTAGAGCGCTTCCCTGATGATCAGCAGCGACCACCAGTCGCCGATGACGTCGAGCGCGCGCGCGAGTGCGCACTGGCTGTCATGCATTTCCGTTCGCTGTCCCTTCACTTCGTTTCCTTCTTTGTCTAAGTGGTTGCAATTTTAAACCATGTGTGCCACACTCAGTATGGTTGCAAATTTAAACCTTGAAAAATCATGACATCTCAGCAAATTCTTGTTGTCGGGGCGGGCGCCCTCGGCATTGTCAGCGCCGTCAGCCTGGCTGCGGCCGGGCATCAGGTTTCGGTCGTGGCCACATCCGAGGCCAAACGGGGGCATTTGCGTGAACGCGGCTTTCGGGTGGATGCTTACGATGCGCCCTCGCAGCAGCAGGCGCTGGACGTCCTGGTTTCGCCCGATGAAGCCGTCCAGCCATTCGACATGCTGATCGCCGCCACCAAATGCGCGGCCGCAGTCGAAGTCACACGCAAATGGTTGCCCGTGCTGAAACCGGATGGCATCTTCGTCCCTTACTTCAATGGCCTGATGGGTGACGAGCTGCTGCCCATCGTCGGCGAACGGCTGGTTGAATGCGCCGTGTACTACCCGGCGACGCTGCTGGAACCGGGACACAGCCTGCTTTCCGGCCCCGGCGGCCTGCACCTCGGTCCCTGGCCGCGCGGTCCTGTGGGGCAGGGCACGCGCACGGCGCGGGCAGCATCCATCCTCAGCGCCGTGGTGCCCGTCCACACGCATGACGACATGGTGTCCGTGAAGTGGAATAAGCTGGTGGCGAATTGCGCCATGACTTCGCTGGGTGTGATCTCCGGCCTGCAGATGCGCGGCATGATGGAGCACGCCGTGATCCGCAACGCATACCGCGAGATTTTCCGCGAATCGCTGGCCGTTGCCGTGGCTGCGGGCGCGCTGCCGATGAATCTGGGCGGCATCAACGTGGGGCTGGCGAACAGGCTGCCGCGCTTTATCTTTGATCTGGCCTTGCGCATGCGCGCGCGGCGCAGCGGTAATTACAAGTCGTCCAGCCAGCAGTCGCTCGACCGGGGCGAGCCGACCGAAGTCGATTACCTCAATGGCCGCGTCGTCAGCGAGGGCGCGCGGCTTGGCGTGCCGACGCCGTGGAACAGCGCCATCGTCCGCGCCGTGAAGGAAATCGAGGCGGCTCCCGCCAAGGCTGGCGTGGCCAGCATAGAGAAAATGTCCACGCATGCGGGACGCTGAACACTAATTTTGAAAGGACCAACGCGATGGAAATGCAGCTTCCCGCTGGATCGGACAATCCGCGCATCATCGGCAGCAATGCCTGGGCCGCGCTGGGTGGTCCGGCGCTCAGCCTGGGCCAGAAGATCGGCTATCTGCTGGAGGCCAATCTGGTCTATCTGACGGAGCTGCCGGGCGAAATCCGTTGGGCCTTGTCCTCGCGCGGCCTGTTCCCGGCGGCGAAGGTGGAGTCTGTCGGCATGCAGCCGCTGCCCGAAACGGCTGCCGTCGAACTGGCGATCAAACAGCTGGAGCTTTACGCAGAAGGCGAGAAGGAGATCGTCAACCATAGCTACCGTACTTTCCACTTTGCCGATCTGTTGCACCGGCAGGAGAACGCGCCGATGCAGATGGACCGCGAAGTGCTGGCCGTCGCCACGCTGCTGCACGATGTCGGCATCTTTCCCAGGGCGGTGGCCGAGCTGCCGGGTAATGACTTCACTGTGCGTGGCGCGCATCTCGCCCGGCGTATCCTGGCGCAGGCGGGCTGGGAGCCTCACCGCATCGGCCTTGCCACGCAGGCGATCACGATCAACGCTGCGGCCCGTGTGCCACGGCATTGGGGCGCGGAAGCTTATTTCGCCCGCATCGCGCCGCTGGTGGACGCAGTCGGACAGGTATGGAAGGTGCATGCCAGTGATGCCCGCGAAATCTTTGCGCAGCATCCGGCCGATGGCGTGGTGCCGGCCATCCTGGAGGCGGTTGCGCTTGAGGCCGAGCGCCATCCAGACAGCCGTTTCGCCTTGCTCAAGCCGGTCTTTCCTTTGCTGACCATGAACTGCGAGTGCCGCTGGCATCGCCGTCTGGGCAAGGTCTGAACGTAAAAACGGCGCCCGCAGGCGCCGTTTGTTTTACTTCTTCGTGGCCTCGATCCACGCGTTGACGCGCTGCTCCAGAATCGGCAGCGACAGCGTGCCGTCACCCGTCACCACCGTGTGGAAGGCCTGGTAGCTGAACTTGTCGCCCAGCTCCTGCTGCGCGCGCGCACGCAGCTCCAGGATCTTCAGTGCGCCGATCTTGTAGGCCAGCGCCTGGCCCGGCCACACCATGTAACGCTCGATCTGGTTACGGGCGCGCGCTTCGCTATAACCCAGCGTGTCGACCGCATACTGGATCGCCTTCTCGCGGCTCCAGCCTTGCGCGTGCATGCCCGTGTCCACCACCAGACGCACGGCGCGCAGCATCTCGTCGTTCAAGTGGCCGAAGTAGTAGATGGGCTGCTCGTACAGGCCGAACTGCTTGCCCAGCGTTTCCGAATACAGCGCCCAGCCTTCGGTATAGGCGGCGACTTCCAGATTCTCTGTGTTGAACTTGCGGTAGTCCGGCAGTGGCAGCTCCTTCAGCAGCGCCGCGTGCAGGTGGTGGCCCGGCAGGCCTTCGTGCAAGAACAGGGTTACCATGCCGTCGATGTTGTACTGGCGCGGATCGTTCACCACCGGCCAGAACACGCCAGGATGCGAACCGTCCGCCGCTAGCGGCGTGTAGTGGTCGGAGGCGGTGGCGCGCGTCAGCTCAGGTTCCAGCTGCAGTTCCAGCTTCGCCTTTGGCAGCAGGCTGAAAAACTTCGGCAGCTGCTGCGTGACTTTGCCGTAGATGTCGCGGTAGGCGTCCAGCACCTGCGTCTCGTTGGTGAATGGCTTGAACTGCGGCTGCTCTTCCACCCACTTGGCCAGGCCGCTCGGTTCGCCCGTGTAGCCCAGCCGTGTGCCCACTTCCTTCATCTGCTGCTGGATGCGCGCCACTTCGCGCAGGCCCAGCGCATGCACTTCATCCGGCGTCAGCGCCAGGTTGGTGTTGTTCTTGATGCGGGCCAGGTACCACGCCTTCCCGTTCGGCAGATCGCCGTAGCCGGTGCTGGCGCGGCCGGCGGGCAGATAGTCTTTTTCGAGGAAGGTGGCGAGGCGGTCCAGCGCGGGCATCAGCTTGTCGCCGACCGTCTTGCGGTAGGCGGCGATCAGGCGCGCCTTGTCGGCGTCGGAGAAATTGGTCGGCATGATCTTCACCGGCATGTAGAACATATTCTCTTCCACCGTCTTGCTGCGCATGGCCTGGAACTGCGGCAGCATCGAGGTGATGATGGACTTCGGTTGCACCACGCCCACGCGCATGCCTTCCTTCATATTGGCGATGGCCTGGTCGATCCACACGGGCAGCAGGTCCAGGCGCTTGAGGAAGGCGTCGTACTGCTTGGGCGTGGTGAGCGGCTGGTTGCCGGTGCCGCTGGCGTAGACGGCCAGGGTGCTGGGCACGTTGTCGAGCTGGTTCAGCGGCAGCAGGTGCTCGGGGAAGGGCTCCATGTCGAGCGAGGCTTCCAGTTCGAAGGCCAGGTAGTCGTAATTGAGCTGCGCCTTGTCGGACAGGCCCGCGCGCGGAATCGCCTTCAGCTGCTTTTGCATCTTGTGGTACAGGGCGAACTGCTGCGCGCGCAGCTTGGGCGAGATGGTGATGCCCAGCTTGTCGTCATAGCGGCTGTCGCCGTTGATGGTCGCGTACTGCAGGGGATCGAACTTGACGCGGGCCAGGTAGAAGTCGCTGGACAGCTTGTCCAGCTGCTGCTGCGCCTTGTTCGCCTGGGCTGCGGCGGCGGGAGCGGCTTGGACGGGGAGGGTGGCGATACCGGCCAGCGTCAGGCTGGCGAGCAGAATGGACGTGCGAAGGGCAGTGCGGTACAGCGGCATAAAGTCTCCTGGTCTGGGGCAAAGTGCTGGAAAGTCTAGCACCAAACACCGCCGCCCCATACCAGGAAGTTTAAGCCTTAGTCGCGGTCCTTCACCGCCTTCACCAGGCTGTTGCGCATCTTGACCGTCATATCGCGCAGCAGCGCGAATTCCTCGGGCGTGAGGCCGGTGGCCTCGGCCAGGCTGACGTGGAAGGCGCGCTCGCGCAGGGCGCGGCCCTCGTCGGTGAGGCTGACCACCACCTGGCGCTCGTCGCTCGTGCTGCGCTGGCGGCGCAGATAGCCTTCCGCCTCCAGCTTCTTCAGGATAGGCGTCAGGGTGTTCGATTCCAGGAACAGCTTCTCGCCCAGGCCGCTCACGGTCTGGTTGTCATTTTCCCAAAGGGCAATGATGGTGATGTACTGCGTGTACGTCAGCCCCAGCTCTTCCAGGTGCGGTTTGTACGCTTTGCCGAAGGCCAGATTGGCCGAATAGACGGCAAAACACAGGTAATCGGCCAGTTGCGGCCGAGGTTTCGGATCGGGCTTAGCCATGATCGTCCTTGTCGTATGTGTGTTCAGATACGTAATTGTACATTACTCGCGCACGATTTTGTCGCAAGTGCTTGACATGGTTGAGGCTCGTCAATATCATCCATCACATCCGATTTGTTCGGATGCGACTAAACTAACTGCAAAGGACAAATATCATGAACATTACCCGCGTTTCCGCCGCCGCCGCGCTGGCTCTCTCCCTGACCGCCCTGGTGGGCGCCGCCCACGCCGCCGACGCGCCGAAGAAAGAAAAGTGCTACGGCGTGGCCCTGGCCGGCCAGAACGACTGCGCCGCAGGCGCCGGCACCTCTTGCGCCGCCACCGCCAAGACCGACTACCAGGGCGACGCCTGGACCCTGGTCGACAAGGGCACCTGCACCACCATCAAGACCCCGAAGGGCTTCGGCTCGCTGACGCCAAAGACCAAGTAATAAAAAGGACGGCAAAACCATGATGAATCAACTGACCCGCATCGCCGCCGCCGCCGCCCTGGCTCTGGCCGCCGCCGGCTCCGCCCACGCGGCCGATCGCCCGGTACCACCGTCCGTGCGGCCCACGCCGCCCGGACCCCACAACATCATCATCGCCCACGACGCTTTCGTGGACGGCTCCGGCTGGCGCGTTGTGCACGATATCCTGTACTGGAAGGGCTACAACGTGAAAGTGGTGGAAATGGGCGTGCGTTCGCTGCAGGATGACGACGCTTCCGTCGACCGCCAGATCTTCCGCGCCGACGGTCCTGTCGTGCTGGTTGGCCACGGTTACGGCGGCTCCGTCATCACCACGGCCGGCAACACGCCGAAGGTCAAGGCCCTGGTCTATGTCGCAGGCTTCACGCCGGACGTGGCCGAAACGGTGAACCAGCTGGAGAACTCCATGCCGCCGGCGGTCAACAACGTGCATCCCGAATTCGACGGCGTGGCCTTTTTTGATCCGGCCAACTTCGGCCGCGACTATGCCGGCGACCTGGCTGCGAACCGCACCAACTATATGGCTATCTCCCAAACGCCGGCTACCGTGAATGCCTTTGGCGGCGTATCACGTGTAGTTGCGTGGCGCAGCAAACCGAGCTACGGCATCGTGGCCACGGAAGACCGCTATGTCACCCCTGAACTGCAACGCTGGATGTACCAGCGCGCCGGTTCGAAGATTACTGAAATCAAGGCCAGCCACGCGGTCTACATTTCGCAGCCGGAAGCGGTGGCGAAAGTGATCGAAGAAGCAGCCCTCAACGCCAAGTAAGACCAAGTACCAAGTTGTACCCAGCAGCACCCTTAACTCTCATTGAAAGGAAACACCATGAACTTCGCTACCAAAACCCGTCTGGGCCTCGCTTCCGCCGCCGCCATGCTGGCACTGGCTTCCGCTTCGCTGACCGCGCCCGCACACGCCGCCGACACGCAGCAGAAAGCCGAACAGCCAGGCCGCTGCTACGGCGTCAACACCTGCAAGGGCACCAGTCTGTGCGCCACTGCCCACAACGACTGCAAGGGCCTGAACGACTGCAAGGGCACCGGCGTGCTGGTGAAGACCAAGACCGAGTGCCTGGCCGCCGGCGGCACCCTGACCGAACCGAAGTAATCCGCAACCCAGGCCCGGAGCTTGTGCTGCCGGGCCTCTCCATCCATTGACCATGCCGAGGTGAGTTCATGCCTGCATCAAATCCCCGCTTCCCGGGCTACGGCCTCGGCCTGCGCAAAGAGCACTACCGCGACTTCCTGGAAACCGACGTGCCCGTCGATTTCGTGGAAGTGATTTCCGAGAATTTCATGGTCGCTGGCGGACAGCCGCGCCATATCCTGCGCCAGGTGCGCGAGCGCCATCCCGTCGTGCTGCACGGCGTGTCGATGTCGATCGGCTCGGCCGACGGCTTGCGCCAGGATTATCTGCAGCGCCTGAAGACGCTGGTGGACGAGGTGCAGCCGCTGTTCGTCTCCGACCACCTGAGCTGGTCGCGTACGGGCCAGTTCAACTCGCACGACCTGCTGCCGTTGCCGTACACGGAAGAGGCGCTCGACATCGTCTGCCGCAATATCGACCAGGCACAGGAAGCGCTGGGACGCACCATGCTGTTCGAGAATCCATCCAGCTACATCAACTTCGATGGCGGCATGACGGAGTGGGAATTCCTGTCCGAGATGACGCGCCGCACGGGCTGCGACCTGCTGCTGGACGTGAACAATATCTACGTCAGCGCCACCAACCACGGCCTGGATATCAACGCTTACCTGAACGGCATTCCGGCTGACCGTGTGCGCCAGATCCACCTCGCCGGCCACAGCCAGGGCCGGGACCTGCTGATCGACACCCACGACCAGCCCGTGCCTGGCAGCGTGTGGGCCTTGTACGCTCTGGCCATGCAGCGCGTGGGTTCCGTCGCCACCATGATCGAGCGCGACGACAATATCCCGCCGTTGCCCGAGCTGCTGATGGAACTGTCCATCGCCCGCAACCTGGGCGCGATCCAGAGCAAACTGGCGGAGGCCGCATGAAGCTCGCCGACCTGCAAGCCGATTTCCAGCAATGGCTGGTGCACGCATCGGACGATGCCGCCGGCCGCCTCGGCCCCGCCGCCGGCCTGGCCGTCTACCAGAACAACTACCGCGGCCAGCTGGTCGCCTGCCTCGAGCATTCCTATCCCCAGCTGCAGCGCTGGATCGGCGAGGAAGCCTTCCTCGGCGCGGCCGTGCGCCACATCGACGACCATCCTCCCCATGCCTGGACGCTGGATGCGTATGCCGACGGTTTCCACGCCACGCTGGCCGTGCATTTCCCCCGCAATCCCGACCTGCACGAAGTGGCCTGGATCGAACACGCATTGGGCCAGGCCTTCGTGGCGGCGGACGCCGCGCCGCTGAACCCGGCCGTGCTGGCCGAGGTGGACTGGGAGACCGCCCGCCTGCGCCTGACGCCGTCGCTGCTGCACCGTCCCGCCACCACCAATGCGGAAGCCATCTGGTCCGCCGTGTGGGAAGGCGTGGAAGCGCCGCAGGGCGAGATGCTGGCCGAGACGGGCGGGCTGATCGTCTGGCGCCAGGGCTTCAACTCCGTTTTGCGTCAGCTGGACGGCATCGAATATGAAGCGCTGCTGCATTTGCAGGCCAACGGCAGCTTCGCCGCCCTGTGCGAACTGCTGGCCGAGCGTCTGGGCGAAGAAGAGGGCGTGGCCCGCGCCGGCGCCTTTCTGGCGCAATGGATTTCCAGCGAACTGATTACCGGCGTCGAAGCGGACTGACCGCCGCGCCATTAAGCCACCAATTAAGGAGTTTCACCATGAGCGATACGATTTCTTCCCGCCGCCGTTTCCTGTTCAATGCCGCCGTGGGCGTTGCCGGTGTCTCGCTGGCCGGCCTCAGCAGCGCTAAAGACGCCGCTGGGCCGGCGGGGACCACTGGCGCCGGCGCGCGCTCAGTCGCTTCTAGCCCGCTGGCCGCGATGGGCCCCGTCAAGCAAGTCGACGCCGGCGTGCTGAACGTGGGCTATGTCGAGTACGGCCCGGAAAGCGGCCATCCCATCTTCCTGCTGCACGGCTGGCCCTACGACATCCACAGCTACGTGGACGTGGCGCCCATGCTGGCGGCGCAAGGCTACCGCGTGATCGTGCCCCATCTGCGCGGCCACGGCACCACCCGCTTCCTCGACGACGCCACGCCGCGCGCGGGCCAGCAGGCCGCCATCGGCCAGGACGTGATCGACCTGATGGATGCGCTGCATATTCCCGAAGCCGTGCTGGCCGGTTACGACTGGGGCGGCCGTGCCGCCTGCGTGGCGGCGGCCCTGAAGCCGACCCGCGTCGTCGGCCTGGTGTCCGTCAACAGCTACCTGATCCAGGACATCGCCCACGCCGACCTGCCGCTCGATCCGAAGATCGAAGCTGGCTTCTGGTATCAGTTCTACTTCGGCACCGAGCGCGGCCGCAAGGGCTTGACGGCCAACCGCAACGGCATCGCCCGCCTGATGTGGGAGCGTAATTCGCCCAGCTGGCATTTCGACGACGCCACCTTCGCCCGTTCCGCCGCCAACTTCGACAACCCCGACTACGTGGAGGTGACGCTGCATTCCTACCGCCACCGCCTGGGCCTGGCGCCGGGCTATGCCGACTACGACACGATCGAGCAGAAGCTGGCCGCGCTGCCCGCCATCAAGGCGCCCACCATCACCCTGGACGGTGTTGAAGACGGCGTGATCCGCGCCACCGACGGCAAGTCATCGGCCGCCCGTTTCGCGGGACCGCGCCAGCACCGCCAGATCGCCGGCGCCGGCCACAACCTGCCGCAGGAAGCGCCGCAAGCCTTCGCCGACGCCGTGCTGGAACTGGCCCGCAACGGCAAATGGCGCACCTGATTCTGATTCAACCGAACCGGCTCAACCGACAACTCACTGAAAGACACCATGAATACGCTGAACACCACCATCAACCCGGCTTTTGCCGTCCCTAAAGCCGACAACCGTCCGCTGCTGGAACGCCTGCTGCCGCCTTCGCTGCTGCTGCTGGTCGCCCGCATCGGCGTGGCCGCCATCTTCTTCCTCTCCGGCCGCACCAAGGTGACGGGCCTGCTGACGATCAAGCCATCCACCTACGTCCTGTTCAGCTCGGAATATGCGCTGCCCCTGGTGCCGTCCGACTTGGCGGCCCACCTGGCCACCTATTCGGAACACATGTTCCCCATCCTGCTGGTGCTGGGCCTGCTGACCCGTCCGGCGGCGGCCGCGCTGCTGGGCATGACGGCCGTGATCCAGATCTTCGTCTACCCGGACGCCTGGCCCACCCACTTGAGCTGGGCCGGCCTAATGCTGCCCCTGATCGCCTACGGCGGCGGCAACTGGTCGCTGGACCGCCTGCTGTTCTCCAGCCGGGCTTAAGCGGAAGCGGCCGGCCTGCCCCTGTTTTTGTTACAATGGACCCTTATATCATCCCGAAATTAAAGGTTTTCCATGAGTCTCCAATGCGGCATCGTCGGCCTGCCCAACGTCGGCAAGTCCACCCTGTTCAACGCCCTGACCAAGGCCGGCATTCCGGCTGAGAACTACCCGTTCTGCACCATCGGCTGATATTGCCTTTCGGATCAAAGGTTTGCTGAATCCCGCCGCGAAACTTTCACAAAATTCGCACAAAATTCTCAAGCGTATTCGCTGAGCATCGCATAGCCGATTACTCGAATATGTAGTCGCGCAAAACGTAATTATCACCCGAAATACCTTAAAAGTGGCATCGTTTACAGAGTCGACTAGTGTGTATGAGATGCGTATCCTCCGTTCGCTATCGTGAAGCGGTGATGGCATTTCGACGACCGATGACAGTTTTTCGCCAATCGCTAATCGCCAAGAGTCTTGATGTCGGTTTCGATCTCATCTGGGTCAAGTATAGGTTGTGCTGCGCAAGGGGGGGCTCTGTTGAATCCAGAAGCGCTCTTTTAAGTGCTTCCGCCGGCTCGCAGTAAGTTACTAGTGCCCGGCGATGGGGAAGTGAGTGCTCGATGGATTGGAATACTCCGAACTGTCATAGCGATTTCACGCGTTAAAATTTAATTCATATAAAATGAATGTATTAAGTATTTGATTTTATTTGGAAAAAAAAGTTGTGCGTCGCCTAACTCGCGTCTGTAGCATTCGATACCTAATCTATTTTGATAGGAGAGACTATGGACTTTCATTGCAAGAATTCTCGAAACCAGCCTTCCGCTTACCACAACGATGATCAGCGGCACGCTCCCCTTGTCAAGGATAGTCGGCAGGCTGAGTTCAAAGAGATGTTGGATGCTTTTCGGGATAACAATTGTCTCGAGTTGGACTACGAGAAATGCTTCGTGGGTTCGACGAAGATTCTTTGGCGTTACACCACAGGGACGGATTTGCTGAAAATCTGGAAGTCCGGCTTGCTGTCGCCGTCGAACGCCGGTTTCTTGGGGGCCATGCCTGTGTTGTGGTTCTGCGATGAGCAAGAATGGGCGCCGACTGTGCAAAATAAGATTGAATTGGCACCAATGAGCGAGGTAGTCACCCTCTCTAGAGAGGAAGTCATGCACGAGAATCTTGGGCTTGTTCGCCTCGGTTACCCGGCTGACGGGCTCTTCTCTTGGGACGATACAGTGAGGTTGGCCGACTTCAGCGACGAGCAAATTGAGCGCTTGAAGCAATTTGCAAGAGCGCAAGGATCATCGGCCAAAACGTGGATGGGATATGGTGGAAAAATCGCGCTCTGGGACTTGATGGTCGAGGTATGGGACGAAGATTATGGCTTTTGGGAATGTGTTAATGACCCATCAGCATCGGCTTCCGAGGTTTGGATTTCGGCTATGAAAGCAGCAGCATGAATTCGAGCATCATCAAAAGAATTCTTGCGATGGAAAAGCCCTCGTGTTTTGAGGATGAGCGTTCATATAATCTTTCCGCACCAACTTGCCGCGCTTGTTCCTACAATGACAGCTGCGCAAGCGGGATTGAGATGCATCATTTTCTTGACGACTTGCCTGACGCGGAGCCATGCGCCGGTGGTGCGATCGAGGCCCCATCAATCGGAAGCGGTGCTATTCTTGAATCCGCGCGAGCCTTTGAATCGAGTAATGCTGCAGCTTTGGGACCAGCTGTTTCATTTGAATCGGCGGCGCCATACGTGTTTCCGGCTAAGAATTTCCGGCACTATTCGCACTACTCAAACAACGATTTGATTGCTGAGGTTGAGCGCCTCATTAAGCTTGCCGACCTGATGTCAGCCGCAACGCAATATGAATCCGTGCGCGGCGCCATGTGCGCTCTGCACATCGAGATGAATTTGCGGCAGCAGCATGCCCCGAGATTCCGTCCACAATCTCCTTTGCCCAAGAAGGCGGATAGCCACGCTGCAGCGTTATTGGGACTTGATCGCCAGGTTATCGACTTGCATTGGCGCGCGCATTCTTGTGACAAGCCGATGGTCCAGGTGGATGACTTTCCGGGCATCTTTGATAGCGAGCCATTTGACTTTGAGTTGGCTGCCAGATTTGCGCAGCTCGGCTGGAAGTCAGCGACCAAGGCTGTGCATCTGCACCTGACCAATGACATGCAATGGGAGCATGCCATTCTTCAGTCCTCCAACATCCGAGATAAGTGGAGGACAATCAGGAGCGGCGATCTGCGGGGTAGCGTGGTGAAGGAAATTGGCGCACCTCAAGTTTATACCGCCTTGCACCAGTCAATGGCTAGCACTCCACACCTTAGAGCACATATTCCGGGTCTGGTTCAGATTTGGAGCGCACGGCGCATTGTTGGCGAGAGCCCCCAGCGAGTGGCTCGATTGGTAGCACTAATGTGTGGTGAAAGAGCCAGGGACGCCAGCGCGATCCGCAGGTCCATAATGTCTCTCGACAAGCATCTTGGTTTTATCAGGGGAACTAAAAAAGTGGGCAAGTGACCGAACGGTTCCAATAGCCGGGTGAAAGAACTTGTCGATATGGGGCGCAGGCTCTAAATTATGAGGCAGTCGCCCCATATTCTATGGATCATCCATACCGAAGATTTCTCCCCTGAGGAAGCTGCCCGAAGCCGGCTCCAAATGTGGATTAACGTGAAATCGGCCGAGGCCGCACCGAGCTCATGACCTCTTGTAAAATGGCCACATGACAACAGGGAGGCGCATGGGAATTGAGCATGAGATTGAGGCTATCAGGGGCGGCATCAAAGCGGGACGCTTTTCTAACGAGGCTTCGGTGTCCCAGGGCATTGTGCTGCGGCTCCTTCACGCGCTAGGCTGGCCCACTTATGATAGGCGAATGACAGTATTTGGGTAGGGGGCGGGACAGGTCTTTAGATGTCATTTGGGATAGCACTCGATTCATATCGAGCCTTTATCTAAAGGATTTTTTCTGAATTTTCTGCATCTTTTTCCCGCCTAACTCTGTAACGTAGTAGCTCTGTAACTAAGTAAAAAACCTTTGGAAGCCGGCGCCTTCGGCGCTCTCGGCTTCCCTCTCTTTTTTCCCTTCTTTCTGTGGTAGAGAGGGGCGGGCGCGTAAATCTCCCCGTTCCGGAGTGGACCTGAAAGCGCAGCGGATGAGAGTCAGTATTAGGGAATGCTTCGGTGCCAGCGACCTAGATTTTGTAGAAGCCAGCGAGTCGCAGCGCGGTGCTTTCGGGCGGTCGCGCATGCTTCGTATAAGGATCTATCGAGCCGTGCGAAAAATAAAGCATGCAACGGCCAACGAGTGTAACCTTATAGGTAAGGCTGAGATGACGGCAGAGAAAATAGCGTATTTTCTTGAGCATTTTTTGCCCGTTAGTTCCCAAACCTGTGACTTAATTTTTAGTTGTCTTGCCCTTGAATCCGTATCATTACAAAAGATCCTGCAATCGCAGCAAAAGGACGGCTTGAAGACTGCGGGGCTAATTCGTCAAACGTCGTCGAGCTTAGGGCAATGCGTCGCGAGAAGCGACTTGTGGCACTGATGAAAGCTGAAGGCATCTGGAAGGACCGCGCTGACATACCGGAAGACGGAGTTCAGCATCAGCGCAATCTCCGATGCGAGTGGGGGCCTGGGGAGTAAATGGCCAATAAGATAGCTTGGTATCTGTAAGCGTTCAGCGCCTCCAGCTATGAATGGCTGAAATCCCAGCCCATCTCGAATGCTTGCTAAACGGAGATGAGGATGCCGGTTAAGCGATATTCCGTTCGTTTAACATGTGCATGCACATGCGCTTGCTTGAACAACTCAGCAGCGAGCGATGCTTGACGCTAGTGGGGCCGGCTGCTCGGGCAGCCTATCGACCGACAACAACTTCGTCAAAGCGCGATCGGTCCTGTTGCTATCGACAAGAAGAACCGGGTGCTTACCGACTCTGAACATGCTGGACTCACCGACTAAATTCTATAAGGATAGGGCTAGAAATGTTAGCCGTTGAGGAACGCTGTCCCAAAGCGAGGATCAAATCCGTCTAGGACTATCGGCAAGGTTAGCCCCAGAGTGAGACGAAAAACGGTGAGTCAGTCGCGCCAGGCAAATCGTATTAACGGGAATACGATCTTGCGATTTTTCGCTTGGTATACATCATCGCGATTCCATGGTTGACATACAACTTGGTGTTCTCAATCCAAGGGGCATCAATAGATGGCTTGAGCAATGATTCCCGATAGCGTTCTCCGCAGTCTTCGCGAGGTTGTCGAAGGCGCTCGCCTCGATCGGCCGCGCGAATTGTCGGACGCTGGCGTTGAAAAATTCGATGCATTTGCCTAACTCGAGTTGGCGGATGGTTTTGAGGTTACCCTTGCGGGCCTGTGCGAGCAGCTTTTTGGCGTCCTGGATATCGTCCATCGACTGCTTTGCTGCTTCCGGGTCCGCGCCTGCCCGATTTGCGGCCGAAGCGCGCTTCAAACGCATGCGGGCCTGAGCGAGGCGCTCGTCATCGACCTTCGATTCGATCTCGTCCAGGCGCGCTTCGACGCGGGCGGCCTCCTCCTCGATTCGCTTGGAGGCTTGGGTGTAGTCGATTTGTCCTTCTTGTCGGGAATAGAAATTGCGGCCGCTGTTGAAGGTTCCTCCGACCGAGGGGATCGTCACGTCGAGCACGATATTACCCGAGTCGAGGACCTCGTATTCGCAGATCAGATCGGCTCCCTTGGCGATGGCTCCCTCGGAGATGTCCGAACCCCGGATTTCGAACATGCCGATGAAGCGGTTGTCCGACACCGGATCCTCGATGTCGCCCTCCCACAGCTTGAATTTGATGGAGCCCGGCGCGCCGGCGCGTAGCGCCTCCCCAGCCTTAAACGTCTTTTTGCCCTTCTTGGGCAGTTGGTCTCCTTCGTGGGCGAGATAGTCGATCACCACGCGGCCACCGATCTTCTCCAGCGCCTCCACTCCGACGGAGTGGGACGCCGGGATGGCGTCGATCTGGGCGGCCGTGCGTGCGATGACGATGCGATCCTGCGCTAGCTTGACCGGGCCGCCCGCCGCGTCGAAGACGAAGACTTTGAAGACATTCTCGCCGGGCTTCGGCAGCGCCACCTCGACGACAACGCCGTCTTTGAGAGGAGCCTTGCCCGAGGACCAGCCGGTATCCAAACTGTCGATTTGAAATGCCGCGCCGTCGGCCGCCTGCCCACCGATCTTGGCCACCACCTTGGCCTTCGCATCTGGCGTGCGCGCTTGGTAGTTGAACGCCAAGTCGAGGCCTGCGTCGGCGGCCAAGGCACCGCGGCCGCTTTTGCGACCGCGATTTTGGCTAGACCAATCGATGGATTCGGCGAACACTGCAGCCCCCTCGGAGACGGCTGTCATCGGATTCACGTCGGTGGATGCGGCGATACCCAGCTCGAAGGCCACTTTGTCGCGCAGCGGCTTGTATTGGGTTGGTCCGCCGACGAACACGACCCGGCCTATGTCGTGGGGACCGACGCCGGCCTTCTGCATGGTCTCGCGGGCGGCGGTGATCGACTCTTCGACCTTCGCGGCGATCAATTCGTCAAAGAGGGTCCGGGTGACCGAGATGTCGATATAGATGTCCTGACCCGACTGGTCTTTGACGCGCAGCTCGCTGTCGTCGAGGCTGATGACAGCCTCGTCGGTTGATGAGAGCTCGATCTTGGCCTTCTCCGCGGCCCACGTGGCCATGTGGCGCAGCGTGGCATAGCGACTGTCGGCCGAGAAGTCCTTAGGCAAATCAAAGTTCTTCATCAGCCAGGGCTTGACGACGTTGTCTAGTAGCAGGCGGTCGAAGTCCCTGCCGCCACACATTGCGATACCGCCGTGGGCCAGAAGGCTAACTCGGCCGTTGATGCTTTCGGCGATGGCGATGTCGAGCGTCCCGCCGCCCAGGTCGTAGACCAGGAACATGCCGTCGCCCTTGCGATGGCGCATCACGCTCATGACGGCGGCGACGGGCTCTTGCATGAGCGCGACCTTGCCGAGGCCCGCCATCTCTGCGGCTGCCATGGTGGCGTCCTTTTGCATCTGGTTGAAGGCGGCCGGCACTGTGATCACGGTGCCGGTCTCCGCCGCGTTGCGGATATCCTCGGGCAGGTAGCCGAAGAGGACACGCAGGATCTCGGCGCTACACTCCTCTGGCGTCATGATCAGGTCGGCCGCCGGCAGCTTCACCGGTGTGCTTGTGCCCATCAGGCGCTTGAACAGCGTCGCCGCGTTGTCGGGGGCCCGGGCCGCGTTGTCATAGGCGCGCTTGCCGACGTATTTGTTTCCGCGCCGGTCGATAAAGATGGCCGACGGGGTCACGTCGTTTTGATCGGGGCTTTTGAACAAGCGCACGTGCTCGCCGTCATACGCGCTCACCGCGCTGTTGGTGGTTCCTAGATCGATTCCGATGTAGTTTTTCATTGGGGGGCTTTCGTGAGCATGACGGTGCCGCCGCGCACGAGGCCGTCGGGCCCCATGACAATAGGCTCGACCATCTGTTCGATGATGAGGAGGTCGTCCGGGCCAAAGTCGGCGATGTTCAACGCAGAGACGGCCATTCCGGAATCGTATGGCTTCCCCTCCAGGCTGACGATGCGAAGCCCAAAGCATTCCAAACCATCGTCGATTTTCTTCAAGAAATAGCGCGCCTGATTGGCGTAGCGAGGCGCATCGCCGACGTCGAGCTTGGCGGCCATGCGCCTAAAGACGCGGGCGAAGCGCCACCCCTCGATCGAGATGTCAATCAGTGCCTTACGCTCGGCGCCGTCCATGGAGCCAGTGTTTGCGTGGTCCATTCCACTTCCCTTTGCATTGTCAGGCCTCGGCAGCCGCAGACGAGCCTGGTCTTCGCCAAGGTGGCCGAAGATCGAGGCCCACCACGCAGAGCGACCAGCGACATGTTGTCATAAATGATACTTGCGATTATGACTTATGGTGACTTTCAAATCCAGCAATATTAATGGATTATTGGAAAATATCTAAGAGGAAATCTATTGGAGCGTGACTAGCAAAAAACAACCAATAATTAAGATTTGGCGTCACCCCAAGGCGTGCCATGGTTAGAAGGCGGGCGTCATTCCCATTTCTATAGTGGACGCTTGTGGGCAACTTGCTGCCCACAAGCGCTGTGTCGATTTCGCGCCGAACTTCCCTCATCGGTAATAGCGTCTGCAGCACGTTTTCAGTGCGTATGGTGCCGACGCTTAGGTGCCCAATCCCGAGCGTTAACTTACATCTTTAGTCTCAGGGCTTCTTCGGCTCTGTGCGCTTCAGTAGCTGCCTTTGCAAAGGCAGCCATGAATTCATCAAGCCCTTCAATTTCGATGCCCGCTGCTTTATAGCGCACCCACGGATCGGACCAGGGATAAGCGAATCCATCAGGCATTCGATCCGCGAGCTTGAGAGCGGTCAGTCTCCTGTCTTCCGTTTCAGTTACGTAGGCGCGGCAGGTAGTTGCGTCGAGCAGTTTCATGACTCGGTCAAGATGGGGCTCCAGATCATCATCGGCTTTTGGAATTTCCGTGTCGATGAGCAAGTCCATAATGCACTTGACGGGGATGGCGTGCTCCTTGATCAGTTTTTCGTTCTTTGCGTCCATAGCTGCCTTCGACTTCGGTATGGCTAAGCCGCTTCGAAATTGCAGGCGCGTGTGATAGATCCTGATAAGAAAGTTGATGGCTAACTGGCAATCGTTGCGTGTTCCTATGCCGCTGGCATTGAGAAGCTGAACGGAATTGATAATGTGGGCGGCAATGCCGCGCAGCGTAAGACCTTCGTAACTTTTATGTAGATCTTTTTTTTAGGAGGTGCTGGCATCAGAATAGACGAGTTGTGAAGGGAAGTTTAGCCATTTCAGAAATGTGCTCGACCGCTACGCCCTTGAAAATTGGCTCGTCAGCATCGCCCGTTGCCAGCCTGCGCTGAAGGATCTCTAGCATGGCAGGTGTGATAGGCAGCGCGTGTGCCTTCCCGGTTTTTGTCTCTGGAACGCTCAAGACTAGTTCGGCCAAATCGATATGTGACGGGCGGATGCCGACGCATTCGTTGCGCCGTAGTCCCGTGATTGCCACCATCATCAAATAATCCCGCTGCTTCTCGGGCAGCCGATCAATGGCGTGCTTCCAAGCTGGAAGCGCTTCTTCTGTCAGTATGCGCGCCCGGGCTTCAGCACGCTTGGGCATTAGGCCGGCGGCGGCGAATTTACTGAATGGATTTTCGATGGAAAGGCCGAACGTAGCGTTTAGATATTTGAATAGGGCACCAAAGACACCGCGGCCTACATCCACCAGGGCCTTGCCCGTATTCTGAGCGAACGTCAGGCAGTGGGTGCTGAACTCGGGCCTTGCCAGCTGATCGACCCGCGCCTCATACCACTGCGCGAAATGGGTTCGGATGATCGACTGGTATCGGCGCAGGCTGGCTGCCTTCAGCTTCTTCGTTTCGCAATAGGTAACGAGAGCATCCTCCAAGGTTGGAAGGGTAAGGGGCGGAGCTTGGACAGGCACCAAGCCATTCCGACAGTCCTTTAGTATGGTCAGGGCTTGGAGGCGGGCGTCATCGACGGTCAAGATGGGCCACCGGCCAAGGGTTGTCCGGACCTGTTTGCCGGAGGCGCTAGTCGCAATAAAGAAGGTTTTTGTTCGGCGACCGACCCGGACGCATAATCCTGACAAAATCCGATCGCGCAGAATTGCGCCGTCTCGTGCAGGATGCTTTTGGAGAAGGGTGTCGCTGAGGGTTACAATAGGCATATTTTTTGACAAATCTCGCACAAAATTTAGCGTTTGCACGCTTGATTTACCGGTTTTGTTGTCATTTTCATAGTGACGGTGGTTGGTTATAAATTCTCTGCCTGGCGTGTCCGCGTAGATGCTCTCTTCCGCCTAACGCCATGATTTTTAAGGAATTTCCATGAGTCTCCAATGCGGCATCGTCGGCCTGCCTAACGTCGGCAAGTCCACCCTGTTCAACGCCCTGACCAAGGCCGGCATCCCGGCCGAAAACTATCCGTTCTGCACCATCGAGCCCAACGTCGGCGTGGTGGAAGTGCCCGATCCGCGCATGGGCGCGCTGGCCGACATCGTCAAGCCGGAGCGTATGGTCAACGCCATCGTGGAATTCGTCGACATCGCCGGCCTGGTGGCGGGCGCCTCGCAGGGCGAGGGCCTGGGCAACCAGTTCCTGTCGCACATCCGTGAAACGGACGCCATCGTCAACGTGGTGCGCTGCTTTGAAGACGACAATGTGATCCACGTGGCCGGCAAGGTCAGCCCGCTGGACGACATCGAAGTGATCCAGACCGAGCTGGCGCTGGCCGACCTGGGCACGGTGGAAAAAGCCATCCACCGCGAAAACAAGAAGGCCCGCTCCGGCGACAAGGACGCGATCAAGCTGGTGGCCGTGATGGAACGCCTGGTGCCGCACTTGAACGAAGCCAAGCCCGTGCGCTCGCTGGGCCTGAGCAGCGACGAAATGGCGCTGATCAAGCCGCTGTGCCTGATCACGGCCAAGCCTGCCATGTACGTGGCCAACGTGTCCGACAGCGGCTTCACCAACAACCCGCTGCTGGACCAGCTGACGGCCTATGCCGCCACCCAGAACGCGCCTATCGTGGCCATCTGCGCCTCCATCGAGGCGGAAATCGCCGACCTGGACGACGCCGATAAATCCGCCTTCCTGGCCGACATGGGCATGGAAGAGCCTGGCCTGGACCGTCTGATCCGCGCCGCCTACAAGCTGCTGGGCCTGCAAACCTACTTCACCGCCGGGGTGAAGGAAGTGCGCGCCTGGACCATCCATATCGGCGACACGGCTCCGCAAGCGGCCGGCGTGATCCACACCGACTTCGAGCGCGGCTTCATCCGTGCCCAGACCATCGGCTACGACGACTACATCCAGTACAAGGGCGAGTCGGGCGCCAAGGAAGCGGGCAAGATGCGCGCCGAAGGCAAGGAATACGTGGTCAAGGATGGCGACGTGCTCAATTTCCTGTTCAACGTCTAAGCGCGAACACTAAAAACACCACATTTCAGGTCGTCTCATAAAATCAAAGAAGCCTCGCAGTCGCGGGGCTTTTTCGTTTCTTCTTGTCTCACTCCACACCTTTGCATCTCATGCTAAACCGGGTACGATGCCGGGTACCCCCTGAAGGGGGCAATTCGCGCCCAGCTTCGAAGAACCGAAAAAGCGAGGCAATCCGTCTGCAGACCTTCCTGGATGACTGCAAGCACAAGGGCGAGCGCCCGATGCGTGACTATGAGCCCCTGTGGCGCTATACGCAGGATGCTGGCATCGACAACGACATGGTTGCTCTGGCATGGGCCGAGTTCCGGCGCAGGTTTTGTGCTGGAGGCACATGCGAACAGAAGCGCTACAAGGACTGGCGCAAGACCTTCCGCAACTACGTTGAGAACAACTACTTCAAGCTATGGGCGATAGACAAGGACGGGCAGTATTTCCTGACCAGCGCGGGTAAGCAATGCCAGCGGGTCCATGATTCTAGGGAGGCAGCATGACCGTGCAAACTGCAATCCCGAGCGCCATTGAGGCCGAGCAGGCCGTCATTGGGGCTCTGATGCGCGACAACTCGGCGGTGGACTGGATCGGTGACTTGCGCCCTTGCCACTTCTACCGCCAAGAACACAAGGCCATCTTCACCGAGGTGATGAAGCAGATCACATCAGGCACTGACTGTGACGTCATTTCGGTTAGTGTTGCCATGGGTGAAAGGCTTCCTGACGGACTTACCTACCTGAACGCGATGGCGCAAAGCACCCCCTCAGCTGCGAACATTGGTCGGCATGCCGATCTGGTGCGCGACCGGGCCTTGATGCGCGCGCTGTTGGCCTCCACATCGGAAATGAGTGCGTTGGCGGTCAACCCTAACGGTATGACGGCGGCAGAGGTGCTGGACGCCGCTCAAGCCAGGCTCGCAGTGCTCGCTGAACGGCGTAGCGTACAAGAGCCCGAACGGGCCAGCGCCGCGATGATGGTGCATATTGCCGCTATCGAGTGCCGCACTGAAGGCAAAAGTAACGGCATCCCAACCGGCCTCTCCGCCATCGACGAACTGCTGACGGGCGGCCCGAATCGCGGCGCGCTAGTTATCCTTGGCGCACGCCCTTCAATGGGTAAAACCGCGCTGTCGCTGAACATCGCCGCCAATACGGCGCGCGACCATAGCGTGCTGGTGCTGTCGATGGAGATGACGAAGGCGGAGCTGCTGGACCGCGCAATATCCTTCTTGGGCAGGGTGCCTTTGTCTTCTGTCATCCGGGGCGAAATGACGACTCAAGAATGGGACGGCTTCGCGGCGGCCAATGCTAAGTTGGCGGACATGAACCTGTTCTTGGACGATCAGCCAGCGCTAACGCTGCTTGACGTCCGAGGCAAAGCGCGAGCGGTAAAACGAAAGCATGGGCTTGATCTCTTGGTAGTGGACTACCTGCAACTGATGGCAGGAGCAAATCCGGGCGATAGCCGCAACCAGCAGTTGGAAGAAATTAGCCGTGGCCTGAAGGCTTTGGCTAAGGACCTTGGCATCGTGGTGCTCGCCCTGTCGCAGCTGAGCCGCAACGCGGCCAACAAGGCGCGCCCGCAGCTGTCTGACCTGCGCGACTCTGGTGCCATCGAGCAGGACGCCGACATCGTGATGTTCGTGCATCGCGATGAGGTGGACAATCCGCAGACGCACATGCGCGGCTTTGCCGACGTCTTTTTAGCAAAGAACCGTCAGGGGCGGGTTGATGACGTGCTGCTGGCCTACGAAGGTGAGTTCACGCAGTTCCGAGATACCACCCGCACCAGACCATGTCCACCAGAACCTCACCGCCGCAAGGGCTTGGCGGAGCACCTTTGAGGACGTGGCTCTTCACCACTTGGAGGACTCAAACAAAGCTCTCCATGGGCACGCTAAGACTGTGGCTGGTAGGCTGCCTTGTGGCTCTCTGCCTGTTATGGTTTGTTAACACTTGCTGACATTATTGTTGTCAATTGTTGTTGCTGCTTTCATGACGTTCACGCGCGCGGTAGTGTAAGAAAATTGAAGATGGGCAGGGGCAGGCCTCGAGGCTATTTCATGTTAGGTTTTGTTAGGTATCGCGCGCGTGTAGGTGTCGGAAAATGATGGGGCTCGCTGACGTTTCTCAGTAGTACCTTCGCCAGATCATGATTCTGCTGTTGGATGGTTGCGTCGATGGCGCGCATGATAGCCATGTGCTCCGCCGTTACCGGATCACGCTCGGGCTCATTAGACAGGCCAAGCAGGTAGTCACAACTCACCCCATAAGCCAATGCCGCGCGTAAGACGAAGTCCTTGGGGATTCGAGCAAAACCACTTTCAATCTTGGACAGGGCCGACGAGTTTGCATAGCCCATCCGTCTAGCAGCGTCTATCTGCTCCATCTTATTCAGTCGGCGGGCGTTAGTGATCCGCTCGCGAATAGTCTTTTCGAGCGTCTCAGCACAAATACCATCACGGACCCTCGGCCCAATCAACCAAGCTACGTCGTCAACGCACAGGCCGCCTGGACGGCTAAAGGGATCAGCGACTTCATCGCCCGCAAAGTTAGCCCGCGCTGCAAATTGAAAATCCATGCTCTTACACCCGTGACGTAGACGAAACTTGCGCCATTTGGCGGGCAGCTAGCGTTGGAAGTTTCAAGCCCTGAAGCATCTCCATCCTCCAGCGTGGAGCATCAGCGATAAAGCTCCTTAGCAGCCTTAGTTTGGTTTCAAGTCCTTTGATCTCAAACCGCCAGTCTTCCACCTGTTCAACTGTGGGCTCGACTTTAAGCTGCTCCAACTGTTGTTTGCTTAAGCCAGCAGCACGGTAGCGCTCCTGATTTTCGCGCCGGTCGGATTCAGCGCTCTGAACCTTTTTAGTGAGCCGGTTCAACTTCTGCGAAAGGTCTTCCATCAAATCGTACGCAGCAAGCAATGCGGGCGTTGTCTGCTGGCTGCGACGCTTTCTATCTTCGTCCCAAGTCTTCATGCAAGCGTTGAACTGCGCAAGCTCAGCAGCGATGGCAGCATTCAACTCGTCCAGCGTCGCTTCGATAGGCTTACCCTCGCAAACCTCCCTCTCCATAGCCAATTGAAGAAAGTGATTCCGGCACGCTGCCGCGCTTAGCTGCATGAAGGCATGCTCAAGCCTATCAAGTGCAGTACGAAGCGCCGGATTGGATGCGCCATTTGCGGCAATAGCTATCTCCTCCATCCTGTAAGTCATTTCAATATCCGTACCGGGTTGACCGGCCAACACAGGCATAAATACGGTGGTACTGAACGCTGCCGCTTGGGGTTTTGCGTTGTCTTGCATAGGAAGCTCCAGAATTAATGAAGCATCCATTTTGTCGGCGGTGGTCAAGGACAGCACTCATCAATTGCCACTTTTCAGCGTCCGCAGTTAGCAAATAGAACCCACCACTGCCGCCCTGGATGCGACGAAGATATGGGGCCTCTTGAGGGGCATTTGCGCACACTTATGCAGCACCTGTCCCAAACTGTGGAGACTTTTGATATGGTTTGCCGCCGAAATAAAAAATTCGAAAACGAGATACGCGGAGGGGCAGCGCTTCAGGCGGCTATTGATGAAAGCCGTGCTGCGTTGATGCGTGCCAAGAAGTTCATGGAACATCGATATGCCCTAGTGTATGTAAGAACAGAAGCTTTGGCCGAAAACCAGAGCTACCCGTTATTTGAGGGAGTCCGATAATTGAATTCTGAGAGCGCTTAGATGTAGTAACCTGCGTTTGAAACTGGCCCAGCCAGCATTCGAGCCGATTCTCGACCAGGAATATTTGCAACTGAAGGCCCGATCAAACCAGCACATATTACCTGAAAGTGAACCTGCATTTAACTGCGCCAATCTGCATTCCACTCTCGCGAACCAGCGTTATCTGCAACTGAAAGTTTCATATTCAGAGACCGCCCCCGATGGCAGCTTAGTTCTTCCGCTCTCTTCGTGGTGATTTGGATTGAGAGCCTGCCTTCTGCATTGACTTGAGAAAATCGAGGATCGCCATCGCGAACGTGTGGATACCGCGACTACCACCAGCAACCAGCCCTGCGGTAAGTGCAATGTCCATTACTTGAAAGAAGAAAAATGGGAAGCTCGTTCGGTCTGACGGAGGGTCTACGAATGGCGGCAAGGCTCTAATATTTGCCAAGGCGATCAGTACACCAGTAAACGCGGCGATTACCGTAATCCGTTCAATCTCGCCCACACGGGCGAGTATTAGGTTTCGTCGAGCGTCGCGAATCAGATCGCGCTGATTTTTGAGGTCTTCTCCTTCTTGCTGGCGTGTCACGTTGTCGTAATAGGACCCTCGGATAGCATAGACCGCCTTACGGATAACGTGACGATACTGCGATATATAGAAGACAACCCAGAGTGTGGACGCCACAGCGGCAAATCGTTCAACGATCAGAGAGATAGCGAACATTGCCAACAAGAACGGTTCCAGCTCAGATGTCGTGATGAGTTTCGGTTTGAATTGGTAATTCGCGGTAACAAATTGCTTCATGCTTGCGACAGCAGCGAGGAGGATCAGTAATATTAGCATCCCCATCACTACGTTACGCTTCCTTCGCGCCATGGCTTCCCCAACCGCATCGGACTGGTCGTCACGCGAGAGTTCTTTCGACTGTGAGGCTACCATCTGATCTTCCTTTCGATTTTAATCTTTGGGCCCGATCGGTTTCGTCTGAAATTCATAGGCAGAGTCAAATGGGCAGGCCAGCAGCCAGTGGCGACATGGAATCCAACGGAGCGCCTCTCGATATAGGCCTGACATCGCGGACAAGCAATCTAGGAAAGGTAGGTTGTGCTGATAGGGATTGACACGATGGCCGCTCTAATTTAGCTTAGGGATGTGTTCTGCGCGAGGGCGGGAGCGTTCTCTGAAATTCCGTCAAGGGCTTTCATGACACCCGCAATGCCCGGCAGAACACCCCTGTTCCTATTGAATTTGCAGAGCTTTCGTCTTTATGTCTGTTGAGGGCGACGATCGCGTTTCCCAATTTGGAACTAATAGCCGATTTCGTTTAAATATTCACCGAATGGCCCATCAACTTCGATCCTTAATGACTTCTCTACTTTTGCCTTGGTAACGCTTAGGCGATTTGCGATTTCTTTGGTCGAGTATCCTTCAGCAATGAGATTCTTGACCTTAGTAGGAAGAATCCCAAACTCGTACAAGGCAAAAGCCTGATGTGACGCCGTGCTAATTAAGTGTAATGGCAGATCGATATCTGATTTTTTGCAGTGGTACAGCGCGTATTCTGATCGCAAACCTATAGTTTTCAGCGATGTGAAGCCTACATTGGTTGCTAGTGCGAGCATTAGGCTTTTCATCAAGGCTTTTTGTTCTTCAGTTTCTTCCTCAAAGAGTTCTTCATCATAGTCATCTTCCTCTGTCGAATCTTCGGTCTCAAGATCGACGATATTTTGGTAAATCCAGGTGTTCGTTCGTCCGATTCTGATATAGACGCTTAAATATAACAAATTTTCAAATTGTTCTTGATTATCTTCGTCTGTCTGAAATCTCGCCTGTACCACTGCTACCGAGCCTGCGTCCGTAGCGGTATTGAAAACTTCAACAGCCTTTTTCCAAGAGGCTACTTTGATTAAAGTATGCCCATTACCAAAAATCTCTCCATTGATGAATGGTATTCGGAGACTTTCAAGCTGTTGAAGGCAAAATTTGTAGCTAACTTTGGCTCTTAGTTGAGGGCTTATTTTTGATAATTTATCAACAATCTCATCTAATTCCGCGTTTGTACCGTCGTTCATAAATTGAACACTTTCCGGGTGATGTAATTGAAATACTTTGCAGGATTTCCAGCATTCTTTAGCTAAGCACTGTGGCTGTGTGAGGCGAGCCGCCATCGGATATGCAGCCATTTCCAGGCAAATGCTAGTAAGTCATTGTGGTTTTGCTAGCAATAAAATACATTGCTCATTCATATGCCACTTTGCAGGAATAGACGCAAGTCAGTGGCTCAACTTTGGTGGTGCTCAGAATAGATATAGCGGGGCTTGGCTGGCTGCACGCTACACACAGCATCCTAATTTGTCCCTTGATGGGACTCTCGCGGTTAGCGAATTTTCCGACGTTCAGCCAAGCACAGAACCAAGTGTAGTGCATTCGACAATGACTGGAAAGTTTTTCGTTTCGCCGGTGCTGTTCCAATAGCCAAGTTGTTGGTTGAGTACGAAGCTGTAACCATTAGTCCAGTTTGCAGAATGGGCCTGGTCACGTATGTCGCTCGAGCCTCGACCGCGCTGGGAAAAACATATACAATTTCAAAACCGGGTATAAAACCGGGTATAAATTTGCTGTAAGCAGCGAGAATGGAAGTAAATATGAAGCGTGGGATGGGCTACTTCCTGTTCAACGTCTGAGCCAGCCTCGCAGCCAAGAAACCCCGCAGTAGCGGGGTTTTTTTTACTTGTTGTTTACGCCACGCCTGATTTTTTTTGCAAGATCTTTATTCCGCGATTGATAAGCTGTTCACAGTACGTCAAGGCAACCGCCAGCCTCCCGGCTTAATTCAAGCCATACCCCGCAACTGGCCCTTCTGACTGCGCCCGGCCGCCACAAGCGGACCGCTCCCGCAAGCCTTCTTCGTCATGCCTGTCGCCGCGCCGCCGTCGTGCGCGGTGCGGACTGCTGCGCCAACACTTTTCAAAGATCTAAAGGATGAAAGATATGAGCATTACCATGCAGGGGGCAACACGTCGCAAGTTCTTGATGACTACCCAAGCGGAGCAGCCATTCAAGCCGGGGCCGATTGCCCTGGCCTGCGCGCTGCTTGGCGCCAGCGCCGCCGGCGCGGCCGAGAGCAGTAGCACGGGGGCCCTGCTCGAAGCGGGCGGCGCGCTGCCATTCGTCCAGGCTCAGGGCGCGCCCACCCAGCAGTCCGGAGGCATGCTGTCGGTGGTGATCGCGGCCCAGCGGCAACCCCAGGCGGTGCAAAAGAAGGCGGAGAGCATCGAGACGGTCAGCGGCACCCAGCTCGAGCAGAACGCCGTTCCCGATATCACCAGCCTGATCCAGTCGGTGGCGGGCGTATCGCTGAAGACGGAAGGGACGGGCCAGACGGAAATCGAGATGCGCGGCATGACCTCCAGCGGCGGCAGCTCGCCGACCACGGGCTTCTATCTGGACGATATCCCGCTAAGCCCGCCGGCCGGGGCGCAAAACGGCAAGGTGGTGATTTCCCCCGCGCTGTACGACATGGACGGCGTCGACGTGCTGCGCGGGCCGCAGGGCACGGCGTATGGCGCCGGCGCGATGGGCGGCGCGGTGAAGCTGAGCACGACGCCGGCGGACCCCGCCGCCTTCGCCGCCTCCGTGCAAAGCATCCTGTCCGGGACCCGGGGCGGCGGCTTCAACCACACCGACAACGCCATGCTCAACACACCCCTGATCGAGGACGAGCTGGCCCTGCGCATCGTCGTCTCGGAAGCCTATACCAGCGGCTGGATCGAGCGCATCGTGGCCGGCCCCTACCCGGTGGCCGGCAACAATGGCGCCACGCGCGGCGATGTGGCGGCGGCCCCGGTGCTGGCCAGCCACCCGCGCTCGAACGCGGCGCAGCAATACAACCTGCGCATGAGCCTGCTCTGGAAGGCGACGCCCGAGCTGACCATCGCTCCCGCCGTCTACCATTTCACCAGCAGGCAGGATGGCATCAGCGCCTTCGACAGCACGTCGGGCACGCCGACCCATTACCAGCCCTTCGATATCGCGGAACCGATGACGGACCGCATGACGATCGGCGCCCTGGCTGTCACCTACGCCTTCGATTCAGTCGACCTGAGCTGGAACAGCGCTTGGTGGACACGCCGCTCGACCCAGGTGCAGGACGGCAGCGAAGACTTCAACAATCCGCAATCGGGCGCCACGCTGGCCTCGAACAACAATCTCAATGGCCCCCAGCCCGGATACTATGGACCGGGCGGCACCGGCAGCGTCGTCGGCACGGAAGATGACCCCACGCGCCAGCTCAGTTCGGAAATCCGCCTCGCCTCCCGCGGCGGCGGTCCGCTGCAGTGGGTCGCCGGCGCCTTTGCCAGCGATTACTGGTCGACCTGGAATTTCTCCGGCATCACGGCCAACCCGTCCGTTTACATGGACCTGGGGACGAATCAGGCGGCCACGACCGACCAGTGGTTCGTCGCCCATTCGCCCACCCATATGAAGCAGTTCGCCCTCTTCGGCAACGCCAGCTATGCCCTGGACAGCCACTGGAAAGTGGAGGCGGGCGCGCGCTTCTACCGCTACGACTACGCGTTTTCCTCGACCATCAGCGGCTGGGGTTCCGGTCTCGGCGCGGCCACGCCCTCGGCAACGGGGGAGATCCGCCAGGTGGACGTGGGCGTCAATCCCAGGCTGGCCCTGTCCTATAACTTCGATAAGGATGACATGCTATACACGAACCTGGCGCGCGGCTCCCGTCCGGGCGGGGGCAATGCGCTGTACCCGACCACAGGCGCTTTCTGGTCGGCGGCCTATGCGCCGTTCAACTACAGCAATGGCTGGCCCAGCAGCTACAAGCCGGACAGTGTCCGCACCCTGGAGATGGGCGGAAAGGCGCGCTTCTTCGACCGTAAGTTGACGCTCAATGCGAGTGCCTATTACGAAGACTGGCGCCACCCGCAGCTGATGGCCTATCCCGGCGACTGGGCCTTCAATATCAGCGGCGACAAGGCGGCCATCAAGGGCGCGGACGTGGATATGAAGGCGATCCTGGGCGGCGGCCTGGTCTTCTCGGCGGCGGTGGGCTACACCCACGAAACCGTCTCGCCCGGCAGCCATTGGGAGATTTTGCCGGCCAATATCATGCCCGATGTGCCCCTGTTCAACGGCAACCTGAGCCTGACGTACAGCAAGCCGCTGTCGGACGGCTATACCCTCACGGCCGAGGTAGACAATGCGTATGTGGGCGCGCGTTATTCGCTGAGTTTCCTATATCCCTACCAGTCGACGGCCTCCTACGCCAAACTGCCCAGCTACGACTTGACTAACCTGCGTATCGGCCTGGAGTCGTCCCATGGCTGGAGCGTGAATGCGTTTGTCACGAATCTGACCAACCGCCATGCGGCGCTGGAAAACATGTTCCAGGAAACGGAACCGTCGGCCGCATTCAGCCGGGTCATGAGCAACCAGCCGTTCACGATGGGCATTAACCTGAGCTACAAAATGTAGGCCGCCAAAACAATGAGTTGAGCAGGCTGTTGCAGCTCAACGCTTACATTGACCCTCAACCCGCCTGCGGCCCGGCCGCAGGCGGGCCTTGCCATTACGAATCGCCGGGAGGTCGCACCTCTGGAAGCTTGTCCGCTCCACGCGGATAGCGCCAGACATAGGCGTCCTGATTGATTCTCTTCCGGGCATCCTCCACAATCGTCTTGGCCTCTTCCCGCTCGAGCCAGCTGCCGACCGCCACCCCATAATATTTGCTTCCCTGGTAAGGCTGGATGATGCGGGCGTCGACGCCGTACGCATATAGTTTCTTCGCCTCCCTTTGCGCCGTCGCCTGATCCATCGTTGAGGCGACCAGCACAAACCATACCCTCGGATGCAGTCCAGTAATCGCCGTCTTGAGCTTGTCGGTTCCGGTGATTGTGCCGTGTAGGCCAGTGGTAGTGGCGGCTTGCGCTTTACCGCGCCCCACCAGGGCCGGTGCGGAAAAGATGGGGGCGTTGGACGGAACTACGAACTCTTGCTCCCTTCCCCAGGCGTGCAGCAGATCGCTGTCCTGCTTGTGGCTATTCAGCTGATTATTGGTCATCAGGCCGCCCAACAGGGCCGGCGCGGAGATGCCCGCCATCAGGGCCTGTTTCCTTGTCTCCGGCGGCGTCAGCTGGACGGCGATGAGCGCCATGACGATACCGGCGCCTAGCCACAGAAAATAATAAAGGAAGTAAGGCGAATCCTGGGGCGATGCCGTGCTCGTCCCATATTGATAGTAGTTGAACAGCACAGGCAACATGCCGCCAACGATGGCCCAGGCATACAGGCGGATTGCGGTGAGATTGTTCGGCGTCGTGCCGTCGGATGATGCAGGCGGGGGAACGACGCTCTGAACAGAAAGATCGGTTTCCATTGATTTCTCCCTGGTTGAGTGACGCCACCGTTCAAATTAGTCCTGACGATCCGCTACAAATACGCGCACTATCACCAAAAGGGGAAAAGTCGACGAGACTTTGAGCCAGCTCATATTGTTTGCAGATGTTGGCAGTTCGGTATAATCGCCGGATTGTCCGCGTCGGTTTTCCGTCCCCGCCTCATCCCTCACTAGAAAAATATTCCTCATGGCTTCCTCCAACGATAACGTCAGCATGGCGCTGTTCTGCGATTTTGAAAACGTGGCGCTTGGCGTGCGTGACGCTAATTACGATAAATTCGATATCAAGCCGGTGCTGGAGCGCCTGCTGCTCAAGGGCAGCATCGTGGTCAAGAAGGCGTATTGCGACTGGGAGCGCTACAAGGGCTTCAAGGCGTCCATGCACGAGGCGAACTTCGAGCTGATCGAGATTCCCCACCTGCGCATGTCGGGCAAGAACTCGGCCGATATCCGCATGGTGGTCGATGCGCTGGACCTGTGCTACACCAAGTCGCACGTGGACACCTTCGTCATCATTTCGGGTGATTCCGACTTTTCGCCGCTGGTGTCCAAGCTGCGTGAGAACGCAAAGAAGGTGATCGGCGTGGGCGTCAAGCAGTCGACCTCCGATCTGCTGGTGGCCAACTGCGATGAATTCATCTTCTATGACGATCTGGTGCGCGAGAGCCGCCGTGCGCGCCGCGATGCGCAGCCGGCCGTCAAGCGTTCGCCAGAGGAAGAAACCGCCCGCCGCGCGGAGAAGGACAAGCGCCGCGAGCAGGCGATGGAGATCATTGCCTCCACTTTCGAGGCGCTGATGGCCGAACGCGGCGACAGCGGCAAGATCTGGGCCTCCGTGCTGAAGGAGGCGATCAAGCGCCGTAAGCCGGATTTCAGCGAGTCGTACTACGGCTTCCGCACCTTCGGTCTGATGCTGGAAGAGGCGCGTGCGCGCGGGCTGCTGGAGTTCGGCCGCGACGAGAAGTCGGGCGCCTATGTGTACCGCGGCAGTGGTGTTCCCGCACCGGCGCCAGTGGTGGCTGAGGGCGAGCAGGATGGCGCACAAGGCGGCCAGCAGGAAGGCCGCGCCGACGGCGGGGCAGACGCGCGTGGCGACAACCGCTTCGAGCCGCGCCGCAGCGGCCGTGGCGGACGCGGTGGCCGCACCGCCGCCGAGCGTTTCGAGGAACGCCAAGCGCGCCGCGCGGCGGAGCAGGGCGGTCAGGAAGGCGCTGCCGAAGCGCAGTCGCCATGGTACGCGCCAGCGCCGCAGCATGGTGAAGCGGAGGCGGTGCAGGCCGCAGCGCCGGCGAAATCGCGGGCAGCGGCGCCGGCCGCAGTGGCCGACGATGTGGCCGGCGACGTGGCGCCAGCCGCCGTGTCGTCTGAGTCGTTGGCGGCGGACTCGCAGCCTTCGCGCGCCAAATCCGGCAAGAACAAGCAGCCCGCACGCAAGGCAAAAGCGGACGCCAAGGCCAAGGCCGCCAAGGAAGCGGCCAATGCCGCGCAGGCAACCGAAGTAGTGCAAGCCGCACCAGGCGGCGATACGGCGCACGTCGCGCAATCCGCTCACGGAGCCCAGGCCGCACAATCCGCTCATGGAGCCCAAGCCGCGCAGACCGCTGCGGAAGCTGCGCGCTCGCCGGAGGCGGCAGCGGCAGGCGCGCCGGACGAGGCGCCGGAAGCAGGTGATGCGGGCAAGGCCGCGTCGGGCAAGCGTCCCGCCAAGGGACGCCAGGGCGGTGGCAAGGCGAAGGCTGCCAAGCCGGCGGCCAAGGGCGGCGCCGCGGCGCAAGATTCAGCCTCTCCCGCAGCCAAAGGCAGCTCCTCGGGGCAGGATGCAGCTTCCTCCGCAGCCAAGGCCGACTCCTCGGTGCAGGACGCAGCTTCGCGGGCAGCAGACACCAAATCGCCGGCCGAGGCTAAGCCGGCGGCCGCCGGCAAGTCCCAGGCCAAGTCCGCAGCGGCGGGCAAAGCGTCTGCGCGGGGCGAATCGGCGCCTGCGGGCGAGATTGCGGGTGAGGGGACGGAAACCGCCGCCAAGCCGGCCCGCAAGCCATCCTCGCGCGGCCCGCGCCGTCCGGCCAAGCCCAAGACCGAGGCTTAAGCACATAAGGATGCGGGCGGTGGATTGCCGCCCGCTCCTTTTGCTGCCATACTTATCTTATCTCTTGAATAACAATTTACATCGACACCACCACGAGGCTTAGCCGATGCCCACGCTGTCCGCACTGAACCTGTACCCCATCAAATCCTGCGCCGGCATCGCGCTGCAGGAAGCCACGCTCACCGCCGAAGGCCTGATGACAGGGCAGATCTACGACCGCGAATGGATGGTGGTGGACCTCGACGGCCGCCAGCTGACCCAGCGCGAACACCCGCGCATGGCCCTCATCACTCCTCATCTGAAAGCCGACACTCTGGAGCTGCGCGCGCCCGGCATGCTGCGCCTGGAGATCCCGCTCGGCCTGCCCGACCCCGACACGGCGCCCACCCTGACGGTGCAAGTCTGGGACGACACCGTGCTGGCCTACGACTGCGACGACCTCACCGCCGCCTGGTTCACCAACGCCATCGACGTGCCCTGCCGCCTGGTGCGCTTCCACGCCCGCGCCACGCGTCCCGTCAGCACCAAGTGGACGGGCGGCTTCCAGACCCACACCCTGTTCTCGGACGGCTATCCCGTGCTGGTGGCCGGCACCGCCTCGCTGGCCGACGTCAACGAGCGCCTGCGCAAAGCGGGCCGCGAGGCGATTCCGATGAACCGCTTCCGTCCCAACGTCGTCATCGACGGCATCGAAGCCTTCGAGGAAGACTACGCCGAGAGCCTGCAGATCGGCGACGCCGTGCTGAAGCCGGTCAAGCCCTGCTCGCGCTGCCCCATGCCCTCGGTCGACCAGGCCACCGGCCAGTTCGGCCCCGACCCGCTGGACATCTTGCAAAGCTACCGCGCCAAGCCGGAACTGGATGGCGCCATCTGCTTTGGCATGAACGCCATCGTCACGGCGGGCGGGGGAGCGCGCCTGCGGGTGGGGCAGGAAATTGTCGTTTCATTGGCGTTTTAAAGGACTGACGCAAAATTAGGCATTCCCAAGGACGCCAACTTGGCGTAATGTGGCGGCTAGCCGCAAGGCGGGAATAAGGATCGAAGGGGTGATATGACGCAGACAGCCAAGAGCAGCACGCCACAGCACGCCGAGCCGGCGCAGCGCGCCGCCGAGCTGGCGGCCGAAAACCAGGCCCTTCGCGCGCGCATGACCTACCTGCTGGAGCAGGCCGAACGCAATCACTCCATCATGACGCGCCACCAGGCGTTCGACCTGGATATTGTCGGCGCCGGCAATTTCCCCGAACTGGTGGGCACCATCTTCCGCACCCTGCCCATCATCTCCGAGCTCGATAGCGTGACCCTGATGCTGGTCGACGAGGACTCCGATATCCGCAGCGTCATGCTCAAGCTGGACGTCGTGTTCGAAGACTTCCCCGACCTCGTCTTCGTCGAAGACCTGGCCTCCCTGGGCTTTGACCTTGGCCGCCGCAACGCCTATTCGCCGCCGCCCAAGCCGCTGCTGGGCATGTACGATCCCGTGCGCCACGCGCGCCAGTTCCCCAACGTGCCGCGCGGCGGTCTGCAAAGCGTGGCCATGGTGCCCCTGCTGCGCAACAAGCGCATCATCGGCAGCCTGAATCTGGGCAGCGTCGACCCCACCCGCTTTACCCCCAGCCTGGCCACCGACTTCATCGAGCACATGGCGTCCATCATCGCCATCTGCCTGGAAAACGTGATCAGCAACGAGATGCTGAAATATATCGGCCTGACCGATTCGCTCACCGGCGTCTACAACCGCCGCTACATCGACCGCCGCCTGCTGGAGGAGATCGCCCGCGCGCGGCGCCAGGGCTATCCCATCTCCTTCATGTACGTCGACATCGACCACTTCAAGCGCGTCAACGACACCGTGGGCCACGGCGGCGGCGACGAGGTGCTGCGCGAAGTCTCCAGCCGCATCAAGGCCGAGCTGCGCCTGTCCGACGCGCTGGCCCGCTTCGGCGGCGAGGAATTCGTCGTGCTGCTGATCGACGCCAACCTGGAAAGCGCCGCCTTCGTGGCCGAGCGTATCCGCGCCAGCGTGGCCGGCAGCATGATTGCGCTGTCGCCCGAACTGCAGGTATCGGTGACGGTGTCGATCGGCGTGGCCAGCCTCAGTCCCGGCGAGGCGGAGGGCGATCCGGCCGTAGTGGTGCGCGACTGGGTGGCCAATGCCGACGCCATGCTCTACCAGGCCAAGGAGACGGGCCGCAACCGCGTGGTCAGCTACCATCCCGAACCGTAATTGTGGTTTTTGTCACAAGATTGTCATAAGCGCCAACTATACTGGCGCATTTTTCCAGAGGACTGCCATGCCTATCGAGCATATCGACGTTAGCGACCACCTGCGCCGCGTTTCCCTCACCGGCCGCCTCGACATCGCCGGCACCGAAGCCATCTCCCTGCAGTTCTCCGCCCTGGCCGCATCGGCCCAGCGCCGCATGGTGGCGGACCTGAGCGCCGTCGATTTCCTCGCCTCGATCGGTATCCGCGCCATCGTCGCCAACGCGCGCGCCATGCAGCAACGCGGCTCGCGCATGGTGCTGTTCGTGGGCGACAACGCGGCCGTCGCCAAGACGCTGGAAACCACCGGCATCGACACCGTGATCCCCATGTTCACCGATCTCTCCGCAGCGGAGCAGGCGGCGCTGGCTTAAGCGGGAATGGAAGTCGTTCAACAGCGCCAGTCCACGCTGGCGATTGCGGCGCAAGCCGGTGAGCTGCGCCGCGCCGCCGCATGGCTGCAGGCCGCCGCCGGCGCGCGCGGCGTGCCCGGCGCCGACATCGCCCGTCTCGACATGTGCCTGCACGAAGCGGTGGCCAATGTCATCGACCACGGCGGCCTGCCCGCCACCGCGCAGGTGCAGCTGACGCTGGAAGTGGGCGAGGCCAGCGCGACCCTGACGCTGAGCGACAAGGGCAAACCTTTCGACCCCACCACGGCGCCGCAGCACACGCAGCCGGCGACGCTGGAAGAAACCCTGCCCGGCGGCCTGGGGCTGGTGATGATCCGCAGCCAGGCCGACACTTTGCACTACCAGCATCACGATGGCTGCAACCGCTTCGCGCTGACGGTGCAATGGACGGTGGCGTGAACGGCCGGCCGGGCATCACGCGGCGGCCCTTCCGCCGCAGCGGCGGCCGTCGCCATGGCCTCGACCATCTGCTGGCGACCCAGCCGCGCCACGCCGAACGCCGGCGCGAAGGCATGGACTGGATCGCTCTGTTCCGCCAGGCCAGCAGCGACGCGGTCGATGCGGCGCTGGAAGAATCGGAAGTGCTGCTGCTGAACGCGGGCACGCCGTTGCTGCATCCGGGCGAGGACAATCAATACGTCTACATTCTGCTGTCGGGCGAGATGGAAGTGCATCTGGACGGCGTGGCCGGTTCCGCCGCCATCATGATCCATCCGGGCGAATGCATAGGCGAGCTGTCGGCGATCGACGGCGAGCCCGTATCGGCGCTGGTGATCGCGCATACCGAATCGCAGGTGCTGCAGCTGTCGCGCGAGCTGTTCTGGCAAAAGCTGATGGCGCTGCCGGGCGTGGCCAGCAATCTGATGGCGACCCTCAGCGGCCGCATGCGCCGCTCCAACCAGGCCGCCCTGCACGCGCAGCGCGCGGAGCTGGAACTGCAGCATCTGCGCAAGGAGCTGGACATCGCGCGCCAGCTGCAAGTGAGCATGCTGCCTTTGCAGCGTCCCCTGTTCCCCGAATGCGGCGACCTGCACGCCTGCGGCCTGATGGAGCCTGCCTCGCACGTGGGCGGCGACCTGTTCGACGCCTTCTTCGTCGGCGAAGGGGAGCTGTTCGTCTGCATCGGCGACGTGTCCGGCCATGGCGTGGCGGCGGCCATGTTCATGGCGCGGGCCATCGGCCTGCTGCGCGTGCTGGCGATGAGCATTTCCGCGCCCGAGCAGCTGCTGACGGCCTTGAACGAACGCCTCTGCGTGGGCAATGACACCAACCTGTTCGTCACCCTGTTCTGCGGCTTCCTCGATCTGAAGACAGGCCTGCTGCGCTACTCGAACGGCGGCCACTGTCCGCCCATCGTGGTGGCAGATGGCGCGGCGCGGCTGCTGCCGATTCCCAAGGGCGCGCTGGTCGGCGCCTTCCCCGGCCTGCAATTCCGCGCGATGGAAATCACGCTGGCGCGGGGCGAAACGCTGTTCTGCTACACGGACGGCGTGACGGAGGCGGAAAGCGCGGAAGGCGAAGAATTCGGCGAGCAGCGCTGTCTCGATCTGCTATCGCAGTGGCGCGAGCCTTCGCTGTCGGAAGCCCTGGACGCCATGCGCAAAGCCGTCAGCGACCACACCGGCCAGCCCGTCCTGCACGACGACTGCACCATGCTTGCTATCCACCGCCCGCAGCTTGTATCCGGTCAGACTTGATTGCGGAATAAGGCATTGCCCGTATTCGGCCAGGAGCAGTCGAACATCCAAGTGAGAATGTGCGCATTTTAGAGATGCGCCGGCTTGCTATAGTCAATGGTCAGTTGAGTCGCGGTTGGCTGGCTTGGCAAAATCAATCATGACCGTGCCATAGTTGATTGGCGGCTCTTCGCCCATAAAAATACAACGATGAAAAAGATTGCCGTCCTCCTCGCTCTTTTCGCAATTACCGACCAAATATCAGCCGCCTCCGCTCCCGCTCAAAACGGTACTTCTGCATTGATTGGTAGCGTCACTACCATCGGAATCGATCCATTGACGGCCGAAATCGACGCTCGCGACGCTCTGCGCTTCGCACAGCTCATGAAGGATGGTAGCGTCCCCACGGCCAATATCCTGCAGCGTGATTATTTGGATGGCGGCGGACTCGGCGTGAAGATCTTTATGCCAATGCGTATCGTCGATGCGCAGCACCTTGCGCGGGCAGTTGCTGCCAAACCCGACAATTATCGTTATGCGATCCGGGAGTGCCTGCCGCAGTTGCCCGCCCTGCGTAGCGATTTGCGCGCAATCTACCTGGCTTTTGCTGGCCTGCTGCCAGAACGTCCATTACCCGCCATCAAAATTGTCTTTGGTGCCGGTAACTCGGGTGGCACGGCAAGTTCCGAGGCACAAGTGATTGGTCTAGAGGTTACTTGTCTGCCAGGTACCACGCCCGCGCAGTTCCGCACCATTATGCGCGAGTTCTTTGCGCATGAAACAGTCCATACTTGGCAAAGCGACGAAACCCCGCAAGCGCTTGCCGATCCTTTGCTGAGCCAAGCCTTGCGCGAGGGCGCTGCGGATTACCTCGCGAGTTTGGTCACGGGAGAAGTGCCGGAACTGAAGCGCGACGCGTGGGCCCGTCAACGGGAATCCTGGCTTTGGCACGAATTCCAGCAGGATCGCCAAGCCATGAGGGCAGACAGCGATAGCCTGCACAGTCCGATGGCCAGTCCCCGCTTCAGACGATGGTTCGCGAATTATGGTTCTGCGCCTGAAGGATGGCCTTACGAAGCCGGCTATTGGATTGGAATGCGCATCGCTGAAGCTTACGTAGCGCAGGCACATGATAAACACGCTGCGATCCGTGAACTGCTTGAGCTGAGAGAGCCGGACGCGATTTTAAAGGCCAGCGGATACGGATCGTAAGTTACAGCTCAGTCTATGCGCAACGATGTGTGATCTGCCTGCTCCAGCCTATCTCGATAGGCTAAAGCAGGCCAAAGCCGACTTGAGGACGTCCTTAAAAAATGGGTAAATTATTGAAATTGTATCCCCTGTTGTTGGTCGCTGTGTTTCTTCTGCCGGGTCAATTTGCTGCGAGTTCTCCTTTAGGCAGCAGCTTGCAATCGAGCGAACAATATGCAAAGGCAGTTGCTGATACGTCAACTGCACCACATTATGTTCAGATTTTTCTCAAGGGAACGGAGGGAGAAATCCGTGAAACCTGCATATTGGGTTGGAACCTAAATCTGGCAATCAGACTTGAGTACGGGATTTCATCGGATTTGGATGGGATTCGGAAGGCAGCTGAGATTGCACTGGCGAATTCTGAGCGACAATTTAATTTTGAGAATCCTGCTGCCAAGGCCGTGGTGCCGATAATATTTTCAGAGGACGACCTTAACGCAGTTCGGAAGAAATTGGCCACACTCTCCGATACTCAGGTTCGACAGGGGTTTAGTTTGAGTCCATAGGGGACATTACACGAAAGCTTTCGCACCCCTCGCGAACGTGATGCGGCTGCTTGTGCCTTAATTGAGCGAGGGATGGCTACTGGAGTCGCTGACCGAACCAACACGCTGTACATTGACAACTAGTGTCTTTAGGGACGTCAGTAAACGGCCACAAGCCGACAGCCAACCTTGAAACGATAGACAAGCTGATGACGATAATAGAAGAGATACACTCAGCGTGGGGCTGGGCAGGTTTGATACCAGATGAGATTGTAGGGCAGAATGATTTTGGCAATCTCCTTGTGAGAGACACTGACGGGAATTTCTGGCGCATCTGTCCAGAAGAACTTGAGTGTGAAGTGGTCGCAACCAGCAAAGCTGAACTTGATGCGCTATCAACGGACCAAGAATTTCTTCATGATTGGTACATGAAAAATCTAGTGACGATTGCTAGCTCAAAACTGGGACCGTTGTCCGAAGAACGAAAATACTGTTTGAAGATTCCTGGTGCACTAGGTGGGCAATATGAAGAAAGTAATTTCGCAACCATTTCCTTGAGCGAACTCATTCGTGCATCTGGCCATTTGGCCCACCAAGTTCGCGACCTTCCTGATGGCACGCAGGTCAGGCTTCAGATAACGGACTAAGGTGACGTCATATATCGGCCAAACGCGGACCTTGAGAAGAAACTGGAAGTGACCTCATACTGATAACATTCCAAAGTTCAAGGGCGTCATAAGACGCGATGACCTGAAGGTGAGTTATTCGATGAAGGTAGAGAGCGGTGAACGTTGGCAGGGTGAGATGAATTATTCAAGAGATTTGCAGAACTTTGACCTACAAACCGATGTGCAGGGATGGCACGTGTTTCGTGCGAACACATATATAAAAACTCTTCCGTCCGACGCGCCAGTTTCGCTACTCACAGTAATTGAGCATATGCCAGATACCGAGCAGAAAAAGTGAATTTGTTTTCGCGCCGTTAATTTGCGACAGGCGGCAATGGGGCGCAAGCCGACGGCCGTCTTTCGCGCATGTCTCACCCCGACGGAACTATTGTATTTTTAATGCCGCCGTGGGTACTCAGCAATAAATACGTCTTCAATCGCGCGGACAAGCGAAAGCCCGGCCTTGCTCACTTGGTGTAAGTCCTTATCCCTTCGTTGCTGTAGTTTGGGTATCGAAGTCGGGCCACTGATGGCCTTTTCAGTTGTCGCTGCCCGGTAGTTGATGAGAGCTTTACTAACGGCTGGAGTGTTGAAGACTGTCGATGTAACGATGGCCTGATTAACACGCTGGACGCCGAACTGAACTGTCCAGAATCTGCCAGCGGCATTGGGCTCATTCACGGTCAGGAGCGCGACCACATCAGATTCTACGTCACGGATCAACTCTGCGATTTCATTGACCCGATCACGCAAATCCCTGCGTTCATCGCGTGAACGGTTTTGCGCATTGTTGACGTTCCAGCCCACCACCACAATCACCCAGCCAATGATATAGCCCAAAGACTGGATGCTGATCTTCAGCCATTCGAGGCTACTTGCTTCCAGAGGTGGCGGCGCAGGCATCGGCAATGTACCCCCGGATTTCGTCCACAAAGGTTTGATCTTGTGGATCTGCCGAAAATGTCAGCAGCTTGTTCGCTTCGCTTTGCGTCAGGCCCAACTTACGCACGATTCCGCCAAACGCCTCGGATAGAAACAAGGAGCCGTACCCCTCCACGCCGCTCAGTTCAATGCGTACGGGCTCTTTATTGCGGAGCGGTGTTTCGAGAAACTCGTCGCGGAAGCGTTCGCCGCTGTCTGGGCCGTCCTCGTAGTGGTGACCAACGGGGAAGTCAGAAAACTGGCGCGCGATATTGATGACTTTCATAGGGCCTCCATCAAGTAGCACTTGGAGAAGGCCAGTGTAGCACCGTGACTTTTCCAGCGCGCTCCACGCTGCTTGAGAAGCCTCAACGCAGCAGCCGGTTCTCCCCGCGCGTGACGGCTTCGGCGGCGCCGCGCAGGACCACCACGTCGCCGGCTTCCAGCACCGTTTCCGGCGTCACGGCCGTGCGGCCCTTGCCGCGGCGGATAGTGGTCACCTGGGCGCCCGTCGAATCCATATCCAGCTCGCTCAGCGCCTTGCCGATGGAGGCGGCGCTGCCGTTCAGCGTCACCGAATGCAGACGCTCCAGCTCCGACTCTTCCGCCATATCGCTGGCACCGTGGAAGAAGCCGCGCAGCGAAGCATAGCGCTCGTCGCGCGCCGCCTGCACCCGGTGCACCACGCGCCGCAGCGGTACGCCCAGCATCACCAGCGCATGCGAAGCCAGCATCAGGCTGCCCTCCATCAGCTCCGGCACCACCTCGGCCGCGCCGGCTTCCTTCAGCCGGTCCAGGTCCGTGTCGTCGTAGGAGCGCACGATGACGGGCAGGGTAGGGGCCAGCTCGTGCACCATGTGCAGCAGCTTCAGTGCCGACTGCGTGTCGGCGTAGGTGATGACGATCGCACTGGCGCGGTAGATACCGGCCGCCACCAGGCTCTCGCGCCGCGCCGCGTTACCGTAGGAAACATTGGCGCCCGCCGCCTGCGCTTCCTGCACGCGCTCGGGATCGAGGTCCAGCGCGTGATAGTCGATCTTCTCCTCCGTCAGCAGGGTCGCCAGGCTTTGCCCGCTGCGGCCAAAACCGGCGATGATGACGTGCTTGTTGGTGGCCATGGTGCGGCTGGCGATCTTGGTCAGGGCCAGCGACTGCATCATCCACTCATTGGCCGACACCTTCATCACGATCTGGTCCGACTTGGCGATGATGAAGGGCGCCAGCAGCATGGACAGCACCATCGCCGCCAGCACCACCTGGATCAGGAAGGAGTCGATCAGATTGATCCCGCCCGCGAGATTGAGCAGCACGAAGCCGAATTCGCCCGCCTGCGCCAGCGCCAGGCCCGTGCGCATCGATACGCCGTCGGAGGCGCCAAACAGCTTGGCCAGCAGGGCGATCAGGGCGAACTTGAGCAGCACGGGCGCGGCCAGCAACAGCAGCACCAGCCACCAGTTCTCGGCCACCAGCCGCACATTGAGCAGCATGCCGATGGTGATGAAGAACAGTCCCAGCAGCACGTCGCGGAAGGGCTTGATGTCCTCCTCCACCTGATGCCGGTATTCCGTCTCCGAGATCAGCATGCCCGCCACAAACGCGCCCAGGGCCAGCGACAAGCCTGCGCGCTCCGTGATCCAGGCCGCGCCCAGCGTAATCAGCAGCAGATTGAGCATGAACAGTTCCTGCGAGCGGCGCTTGACCACCACCGTGAACCATCCCCGCACCAGCTTCTGTCCCACGAACAGCAGCAGGGCCAGCACGAAGACGGCCTTCAGCGCGGCCCAGCCCAGCGATTCCAGCAGCGCGTCCGTGTTCTGTCCCAGCGAGGGAATCAGGATCAGCAGCGGCACCACGGCCAGGTCCTGGAATAGCAGAATGCCGATGATCTTGCGTCCATGCTCGCTTTCCAGCTCCAGCCGCTCGGTCAGCATCTTGACCACGATGGCGGTGGACGACATGGCCAGCGCCCCGCCCAAGGCAAACGAAGCCTGCCAGCCCAGATGAATCGCCGGCGGCAATTGGGTGGCGATGGCCCATCCCATCAGCATGGTGGAGACGATGGTCAGCCCGACTTGGGCCATCCCCAGCCCGAAGACGATGCTGCGCATGGCCATCAGCTTGGGCAGGGAGAATTCCAGCCCGATGGAGAACATGAGGAAGACGACGCCGAATTCGGCCAGCGCATGGGTGGCCTCGCTGTTCTCGGCCATGCCCAGCGCGTGGGGGCCGATCAATATGCCTACAGCCAGATAGCCGAGCATGGGCGGCAGATGCATCATCCGGAAAGCCACGACGCCCAGCACGGCGCTGCCCAGCAGAAGGAGAGTGAGTTCCAGGGATGAGAACATTATGTCAACATAAGCATAGGATGGATGGGCGGGATTCCGTTGGTATTCCGTCGCGCGGGCGCGTTGTTCTGTGCTTAGTTTGTCATTGGCAAAGTTCTTGCTTTCTCAATTCGGCTATACTTTCGGCATGAGTGTAACCCATCAAAAAACAATGCTGAAAGCTTTTGACGCCAAGACCGCCGCGCACGCCCTGCGCCTGGCCTCCGAAACCCTGCAAAACGAGGCGGAAGCCATCGCCGCGCTCAACGCGCGCCTGGCGCAGGACGACAGCGTGGTACAGGCCATCGCCCTGCTGCTGAACTGCAAGGGCCGCGTTGTCGTGTCCGGCATCGGCAAGTCCGGCCACATCGGCCGCAAGATCGCCGCCACCCTGGCCTCGACCGGCACGCCGGCCCTGTTCGTGCATCCGGCCGAGGCGGCGCACGGCGACCTGGGCATGGTCACGGCCGATGATGCTTTTATTGCCATCTCCTACTCGGGCGAAAGCTCGGAGCTGATGACCATCCTGCCCGTCGTCAAGCGCATGGGCAGCCAGGTGATCGCCATTACCGGCAAGCCCGGCTCCAGCCTGGCCACCATCGCCGACGTGCACCTGAACGTGGCCGTGGACAAGGAAGCCTGCCCCATGAACCTGGCGCCGACCACCTCCACCACCGTTACCCTGGCCCTGGGCGACGCCATCGCCGTGGCCCTGCTGGACCTGCGCGGCTTCAAGGAAGAGGACTTCGCTCGCTCCCATCCGGGCGGCGCGCTGGGCCGCCGTCTGCTGACCCATGTGCGCGACGTGATGCGCAGCGGTGATGCCGTTCCCAAAGTCACCGCTGATGTGAAGCTGACCGACGCCCTGCTGGAAATCACGCAAAAGGGCATGGGCATGACGGCCATCGTCGACGCCGAGGACCGCCCCATCGGCGTGTTCACGGACGGCGACCTGCGCCGCATGATCGAGAAGGTGCAGGACTTCACCAAGGTCGTGATCCGCGATGTCATGCATGCCAACCCGCGCAGCATCGGCCCGGAAAAACTGGCCGTGGACGCCGTGGCCGTGATGGAGGAATTCCGCATCAACCAGATGCTGGTGACGGACGCCGACGGCAAACTGGTGGGCGCCCTGCACATCCACGACCTGACCCGCGCCAAGGTGATCTGATGATGGTCAGCCGCCAAATCACTCCCGAACTGTTCGCGCGCGCGGCCAAGGTCAAGCTGATGATTTTCGACGTCGACGGCGTGCTGACCGACGGCAGCCTGCATTACGGCGCCGAAGGCGAGGCGCTGAAGACCTTCAATGTGCACGACGGCCTGGGCATCAAGCTGCTGCAGGAAGCGGGCATCCAGACGGCCATCATCAGCGCGCGCAAGTCGCCGCAGGTGGTCAAGCGCGCCGCCGACCTGGGCATCGACCATCTGCACCAGGGCGGCCACGACAAGCTGACGCCCTTCATGGCCCTGCTGGAAAAGACCGGTCTCACGGCCGAGGAAATCGGCTTCATCGGTGACGACATCGTCGACCTGCCCCTGCTCACGCGCGTGGGCCTGGCGGTGGGCGTGCCCAACGGCCGTCCCGACGTGATTTCGCACGCCCACCACGTCACCACCGCCTCGGGCGGGCGCGGCGCCGTGCGCGAGGTCTGCGAGCTGCTGCTGCACGCGCAGGGCAAGTACGCGCAGGTCATGGCCCAGTTCCTGGTGTAAGAACATGCGCAAACGTACCGCACATCGCTGGCGCCTGACCCTGATCATGGTGATCGGGACCTTCTTCGCCTTCGGCAGCTTCTGGCTGGTGCAGGTAGTGAACCAGAGCGGCGAGCAGGCGGCAGCCGACCAGCACAAGAACGAGCCCGATTACATCATCGAGCGCTTCAGCTTTGTGCGCCTGAGTCCTGCGGGCCAGCCCAGCTATATCATTTCCGGCGACAAGCTGACCCACCGCCCGATCGACGATTCCTCGGAAATCGAGAAGCCCGTGGTGCACAGCCTGTCCGCCAACAGCGAGCAGCCGCCGTTGAACATGACGGCCGACCATGCGCATGCCGACCAGGGCAACAGCCGCATTCAGCTGAACGGCCATGTGGACGTGATGCGCCCGGCCTCGCCGCTGAACCAGTCCTTGCACATGATGACATCGGCGATGACGGTGTATCCCGACGAGGACCGCATGGAAACGGACAAGCCGGTTGAACTCCATGCCGGCAAGTCGATGGCCACCGGCATCGGCATGACCGCCAACAACGCCACGCGCCAGGTCAACCTGGGCGGACGTGGCACGCTGGTGCTGCCGCCGCGCGGCACGCACTAAGCCACTGAAAGAATTATCGAGAGAGCATATGATGAAAAAACTCCTACTGACGGCGGCCATGCTGCTGGCCGCAAGCGGCCTGGCCCGCGCCGAAAAGGCCGACTCCAGCAAGCCGACCGAAATCAAGTTCGACCAGCTGGAAGTGGACGACGTCAAGCAGATCAAGATCTTCACCGGCAACGTGATCCTCACGCGCGGCACCCTGCTGATGAAATCGCCCAAGGCCGTGGTCACGGAAGACCCGGAAGGCTATCAGTACGTGACTTTGACCAGCACGCCCGGCGTGCTCGCCACCTTCCGCCAGAAGCGCGACGGTGAAGGCGACCAGTGGGTGGAAGGCCAGGCCGAACGCATCGAATACGACGGCAAGACGGAGCTGGTGAAGCTGTTCTCCAAGGCCCAGCTGAAGCGCACGGAAGGCAACAAGCCGAGCGACCAGGTGGACAGCGAGTTCATCTCCTACGACAGCCGCAAGGAATTCTTCTCGGTGAAGAACACGGCCACCGGCGAGAGCAAGCCGGGCGCGGGACGCGGCACCATGGTGATCCAGCCGTCCAACAAGAACGCGCCGCCGCCGGCCGCGAAGCCGCAGGCGCAGCCACAGCAGCAAGCACAACAACCGGTATCGGGGAAATAAGCATGGAGCCAACGTGCGGTAGCACCCTGATCGTCAAGGGCCTGCAAAAGAGCTACGGCAAGCGCCAGGTGGTGCATGACGTGTCGCTGCAGGTCGAATGCGGCGAAGTGGTGGGCCTGCTGGGCCCCAACGGCGCCGGCAAGACCACTTCCTTCTACATGATCGTTGGCCTGGTGCCGTCGGACGCAGGCACCATCGACATCAGCGGCACGGATATCTCCTCGCTGCCGATTCACCGCCGCGCCACCTTGGGCCTGTCCTACCTGCCGCAGGAAGCTTCCGTGTTCCGCAAGCTGACGGTGGAAGAGAATATCCGCGCCGTCCTGGAAATCCAGAAGGTGGACGGCAAGCCTTTAACCAAGGCGCAGATCGACGAGCGCCTGAACAACCTGCTGGCCGATCTGCAGATCGAGAAGCTGCGCGAGAACCAGGCCCTGTCGCTGTCCGGCGGCGAACGGCGCCGGGTGGAGATCGCGCGCGCGCTGGCGACCAATCCGCGCTTCGTGCTGCTCGATGAACCATTCGCCGGTGTGGACCCGATTGCCGTGATCGAGATCCAGCGCATCGTGCGCTTCCTCAAGGAGCGCAGCATCGGCGTGCTGATTACCGACCACAATGTGCGCGAGACGCTGGGCATTTGCGACCGCGCTTATATCATCAACCAGGGCACGGTGCTGGCTTCGGGCCGCCCGGACGACATCATCGCCAACGAGTCCGTGCGCCGCGTCTACCTGGGTGAGCACTTCCGGATGTAAGTGTCATGAAACAGTCTTTGCAACTGCGGACCTCGCAGCACCTCGCGTTGACGCCGCAATTGCAGCAGTCCATACGCCTGCTGCAATTGTCGACGCTGGAGCTGCATCAGGAACTGGAACAGATACTGACCGATAACCCGCTGCTGGAACGGCTGGACGATCCGCTCGACCGTTCGCTGCGCCTGCTGGCCGATGGCGCCATCAGCCAGAACAGCGCGCCCGCCGACGGCGCGGCCACGCCGGAAGCGCCGCAGCAGGAGAACGCCGCGCCGGCGGAATCCGATCCCTTCGACAGCGGCGACAGCGACAGTGGCGGCGCCGAATCCGATATGGACTGGGGCGACGCGGGCCGCAGCAAAGGCGGCGACGACGAAGACGGCCGTCCGCAGCTGGAAGCCAGCCAGCGCACCCTGCGCGAGCATTTGATGGAGCAGGTGCGGGTGACGGTGCTGGAACATCGCGACCGCGCGCTGGTGGAAGTGCTGATCGACGCGCTGGACGAAAACGGCTACCTGGAAGAGCCGCTGGAAGAGATCCACGCCCGCCTGCCGGAAGAACTGGAGATCGAGCAGGAAGAGCTGTGCACGGCGCTGGCCCTGCTGCAAAGCTTCGATCCCGTGGGCGTGGGCGCGCGCAATGCGGCCGAATGCCTGGCCCTGCAGATCAAGCGTCTGCCCGGCGTTCCGCTGGTGACGCGGCGCATGGCGTTGTCCATTGTCGACAATCATCTGGCCTGGTTTGCCCAGCGCGACTTCAACAAACTCAAGAAAGCGCTGCAGTGCGACGACGAGGATTTGCGCGAAGCACAAGCGGTGATCCGCCAGTGCAATCCGCATCCCGGCGCGGCCTTCGCGTCGGACGTGTCGGACTACGTGGTGCCGGACGTGATCGTGAAGAAGTCGCGCAATGGCTGGCAGGTCGCGCTGAATAACGACGTGATGCCGCGCCTGCGCGTGAACGCCATGTACGCCAACCTGCTCAAGCAGGGTAAAGGCGAGAGTGCGATGAGCGCCCAGCTGCAGGAAGCCAAGTGGCTGATCAAGAATATGCGCCAGCGTTTCGACACGATTTTGCGCGTTGCACAAGCGATCGTTGAGCGGCAGAAGAACTTTTTCTCCCATGGCGCGGTAGCCATGAGACCCCTTGTGTTGCGCGAAATTGCTGATACACTGGGTTTACACGAGAGTACTATTTCTCGCGTAACAACTCAGAAATACATGCTGACCCCGCACGGGATGTTTGAGTTGAAATATTTCTTTGGTAGCCATGTTGCCACCGAAGCGGGGGGAGAAGCGTCATCGACGGCAATACGTGCGCTTATCGTGCAATTGACAGGAGCAGAAGACCCGAAAAATCCTTTATCCGACAGTAAGATTGCGGACATGCTGGGAGAACAAGGCATGGTGATTGCGCGACGAACTGTTGCGAAGTATCGTGAAGCATTAAAAATCCCACCAGTCAGTCTCCGCAAGTCCTTGTAGTTATCTGGTTCCTGCGCGCCCGGCGGTAAAGGACGCGGCACTAACCGTAGGCATCATCTTCTTTAGGAGTGTGTATGAATCTCACCATCAGTGGACATCATCTCGAAGTGACTACCGCCATCCGTGAATACGTGCAAAACAAACTGGAGCGAGTCACGCGCCACTTCGATCAAGTGATTGATATTGCTGTGATCCTGACCGTAGATAACCTCAAAGAGAAAGAAAAGCGCCAGAAGGCTGAAATCAATCTGCGTATGTCAGGTAAGACCGTCTATGTTGAGAGCCTGTCACAAGACCTGTATGCCGCCATCGACACCCTGATCGACAAGCTCGATCGCCAGGTGATGAAGTACAAAAACAAAGTTCAAGAGCATACTCACGCTGCCATCAAGCATCTGCCGGACACCTACGAGCCGGCTGCCGCCGCCTAAGGAACGGTTGGCATCATCCAAACAAAGGGCGCAATTGGCGCCCTTTTTTGCGGGCATACGATATAAATTGTTTCCTTTATTTTAATTTTTATTATCCATGAGCGAATACGTCCACAGCAGCGTCAGCCAGCGCACCGGCACCATCATCCTCGACCGGCCCAAGGCCCTGAACTCCCTTTCCCTTGCCATGGTGCGCGCTTTGACCCAGATACTGTTGGACTGGCGCGACAGTCCGGACGTCGATGCGGTGGTTATCCGCGGCAGCAGCGAGAAGGGTTTTTGCGCGGGCGGCGACATTCGTTTCTTCCATGACGCGGGACGCAGCACGCCGCAGGGCGGCAGCGCGTTGCTGGAAGATTTCTTTACCGAGGAATATGCGCTAAACCATTTAATCCATTTTTATCCCAAGCCCTATATCGCCTTGATGGACGGCGTGGTGATGGGCGGCGGCATGGGTGTGGCGCAGGGCGGACCGGACTGCCGCGTGCGCATCGTCACTGAGCGGACCAAGATGGCGATGCCGGAAGTGAATATCGGCCTGTTTCCGGACGTGGGCGGCAGCTATTTCCTGTCGCGTGCGCCGGGCGCGCTGGGGCAGTATCTGGGCGTGACGGGCGTGACCATTGGCGCGGCGGACGCCCTCTACGTGGGCCTGGCCGACCACTATGTGCCAGGAAGCGAAATGGCGGCCCTGCTGGCGCTGATCGGCTCGACCCAGGGCTCAGCACTAAAGGGGGCAATTGAAGGCTTTGCGGCCCCTTTCCGCGCCTCGGTGGGGCCAAGCGCGTTGGAGGCCGGCAGCGCCGCTATCGACCGCCACTTCGGCGCTGCTTCCGTGCAGGAGATTACTCGATCGCTGGCGGCCGACAGCGGCGAATTCGCGCAAAAGACCTTGCAGATGATGTCGACCCGCTCGCCGCTGATGATGTGCGTGACGCACGAACTGATCAAGCGCGGCGCGGCGCTGGGCGTGGCCGACTGCCTGCGCATGGAGCGCACGCTGGTGCGCCACAATTTCGAGAACGGCGAAGTGCTGGAAGGCGTGCGCGCCCTGGTGATCGACAAGGACAACGCGCCGAAGTGGAAGCCGTCCTCCTTGGACGAGGTAACGGAAGCAATGGTCCAGCGCTTCTTCAACCCCGTCTGGCCCGCCCACGCCCACCCTCTGCGCCACCTCGATTAGCGCCCGGTGCTATGATGAAGCTCAATGCCTAAGGCCCGGTTGGGGCGCATCGTTTTACGGTTGCCCCAATCTGGAGATGACGATGGACGCGAGCCCCTTTGACACGCTGAAAATGGTTGAACGCTTGGAAAGCGTCGGCGTACCGGCCGAGCAGGCCAGGATGCACGCTTCGCTGCTGGCCGAAGCGATGAGCGCGGAGGGGGCGAGTGCGGTCGAGCGTTTCGCCGACAAGCAGGGTGTTTCGTTAGAGTTTGCTTTAATCAAAGCCACGATCGAGAAGCTTGAAATCAGGCTCGAAGCGAAGATCGACAAAGGCTTGGCCGATCTGAAAAGCGAAATGATTCGCTGGGTTGTTTCAGTGGGCATTCTACAAACGGCCCTGATCGCCGGGCTGGTCCTGAAACTGGCCCACTAGCGCGCTAGCGCTACGACTGCTCGCGGTGGCGCAGGACGACGCGTTCGCTGGCGTTGAAGTAGGCGGCCAGGCGCTCGGCCATGTAGACGGAGCGGTGCTGGCCGCCCGTGCAGCCGACCGCCACCGTCAAATAGCTGCGGTTGTCGGTCTTGAAGGCTGGCAGCCATTTCTCCACGAAATTGCGGATATCGGCCAGCATCTCCGATGCGCTGGGCTGGGCGTCGAGGAAGTCGATCACGGGCTGGTCGCGGCCCGTCAGTGGCCGCAGCGCCAGGTCGTAGTAGGGATTGGGCAGGGCGCGCACGTCGAACACGAAGTCGGCGTCCAGCGGCACGCCCAGCTTGAAGGCGAACGATTCGAAGAACAGCGTCAGCGGCGCGCGGTCTGCCGCCACCAGGTCCTTGATCCAGCCGCGCAGCTTGTTGGCGCTGGCTTCCGAGGTGTCGATCACATGGCCCAGTTTCTCAATCGCAGACAGGCGCTCGCGCTCTTCCTGAATACATTCGATCAGCGTGCGGCGGCCGGCCGGGTTCTGATCCGGACGCAGTTCGTGCGACAAGGGATGGCTGCGCCGCGTTTCGGAGAAGCGCGCCACCAGCGAATGCGTATTCGCCGTCAGGAACATGACCTTCACATCGTGTCCGTCTTCGCGCAGCTGCTTGACGCCGGCCGGCAGCGCCGACAGGGACGCAGCGCTGCGCGCATCCACGGCAACGGCAAGCATGGTTGTGCCTTCATCTGCCAGCGTGCGCACCAGATTGGCCAGCAGGGCAGGCGGCAGATTGTCGACGCAGTAGTAGCCCGCATCCTCAAGAACGTTGAGGGCGACCGATTTGCCGGAGCCGGAGATGCCGGTGATAAGTACGATGCGCATCGCTCAGTCCCCGCTCATGGCTTGCCGTTGACGCTCCATGAACTCCTGCAGCGTATCGATGCCGCGCAGCTGCAGGATGGTGTTGCGCACCGCAGCCTCCAGCAGCACCGCGATGTTGCGGCCGGCCGCAACGGGAATCACCACCTTGCGCACGGGCAGGCCCAGCACTTCCTCCGTCGGGAACTGGAAGGGCAGACGTTCCACTTCCTCCTCCAGCGCGCTGCGGCGCACGAGGTGGACGATCAGCTTCAGCCGCATCTTGCGGCGCACGGCCGTCTCGCCGAAGATGGCCTTGATGTCGAGTAGGCCCAGGCCGCGCACTTCCAGCAGATTCTGCAGCAGCGGCGGGCAGCGGCCTTCGATCATATTCGGCGCGATACGCGAAAACTCCACCGCATCATCGGCCACCAGGCCGTGCGAGCGCGAGATCAATTCCAGGCCCAGTTCGCTCTTGCCGAGGCCGGAATCGCCCGTGATCAGCACGCCCACGCCCAGCACGTCCATGAACACGCCGTGCATGATGATGCGCTGGGCCAGCTTCTTCGACAGGTAGACGCGCAGGAAGTCGATCACCTGCGCCGCTGGCAGCGGGGTGGAGAACAGGGGAATATTCTTCTCGTCGCAGATGGCGAGAATGTCGGGCGGCGTTTCCAGGCCCTGGGCGATGATCAGCGCCGGCGGCCCGCCCGCGATCAGCTCGCTGATCACATGGGTGCGGGTGAGCGACTTCAGGCGCTGGTAGTAATTGATTTCCTGGTGGCCGAAAACCTGGATACGTCCGGGGTGAATCGTATTCAAGTGGCCGACCTGGTCGGCGGCGGAAACGGCGTCGCCGGAGATCTGGCGCTCGCCGCCGGGGAAGCCGGCAAACCAGCCTAGCTGCAAAATTTCGCGATTATCGTCGTACAGCCTCTGGATCGTCAGCGGAGTTTGCAGCATGGGTTTCTGGTCTGAAAAATAATTGGCAACCCTTAGTTTAACCTATTGTTAACCGTTTATCCCGCCGCCTGCAGGCTGGGCATCCAGTTGATGATGCGCGAATGCACCGAATGCGGGTCCGTATCCGTGCTCAGCGCCGTGCGGAAAGCGTCGTCGGAGAACATTTCCGCGATCTCGGACAGGATTTCCAGGTGCTGCTGGGTCACATGGTCGGGAATCAGCAGGAAGAACAGCAGGTTGACGGGCTTGCCGTCCGGCGACTCGAAGGGAATCGGCTCGGCCAGGCGCACAAAGGCGGCCAGCGGCGACTTCAGGCTCTTCATGCCCTTGATGCGTCCGTGCGGCACAGCCACGCCATGGCCCAGGCCGGTGGAGCCCAGGCGCTCGCGGGCAAACAGATTGTCGGACACGGTGGAGCGGGCGATGCCGCAATTGTTCTCGAAAATGAGGCCCGCTTGTTCGAAGGCCCGTTTCTTGCTCGACACTTCCAGATCGAGCTGCACATTTTCCAGCGAAAGGATTTTGCTCAGGTTATTCATAACGCGACATTTATTGTTGCAACGCACAAAGGTGGCATGCGTGCAGAATTATAGGCTGGTTTCCGCGCCCTGTAACATGCATTCCGCTTGCGCCGGGCCTGTCCCATTCGGACAAAAAGTGCAATGCAGAAACGATTTGCTATTTCTGAATAGAAAAGTCAAAAATTGCCGGTTTTTTGCTGTGTACAGGGCGATTTCGCCGATTTTTGCCTGTTTTCGCGCACAAGGTTTTGAACTGGCGCATTTTCGCCCTGTTTTTGAGACCCTATCGGTATGATACGCCCAAGTTTTATTGTTTGATTGAAAATTCTATTGCTTGTGGCTTTCTTGTCCGCACAGCGTTTTTTTATTGACGCGCGCCGCGCAGATTGGGCGGTTTTTGCGCCGTGCTGAAGTTGCTGCGCCAGGGATTAATGTCCAGGCCGCCGCGCCGGGTGTAGCGGGCATAGACGGCCAACTGGGCCGGCTGGCACTGGCGCAGGATGTCCATGAAGATGCGCTCCACGCATTGCTCGTGGAATTCGTTGTGCTGGCGGAAGCCGATCAGATACCGGAGCAGGCTTTCCTGCTCGATCTGTGGACCGGCATAGTGGATCTGCACGCTGGCCCAGTCCGGCTGTCCCGTGACCAGGCAGTTGGACTTGAGCAGGTGCGAGACCAGCTTTTCCTCCACCGGCTCCTCGTCCTGGGCCGCCTTCAGGATTTCCGGGCAGGGATCGTAGTTGTCCACTTCGATGTCGAGGCGGTCCAGCAGCAGGCCGTCCAGCTCGCCCATGCTCAGCATGCCGAATTCTTCCGGCTGGGTCAGCGAGATATGCACGCTGGCGCCCACGGCGGCGGACAAGTCCTGTTGCAGCAGCGTCTTCAGCGCCACCAGGCTGTCCAGTTTGGTCTGGTTGAAGGAGTTCAGGTAGAGCTTGAACGACTTCGATTCGACGATATTGGGCGAATCGGCCGGCACCGTGATGCGGGCGATGGCCACCTGCGGCTTGCCGCGCGCGTTCAGCCACGAGATTTCATAAGCGTTCCAGATGTCGACGCCGAAGAAGGGCAGGGTGCTGCCGGCAACCAGTCCGATCTCGTCGCGCTTGCCCTGGCGCGGAATGGGGAACAGCAGTTCCGGCGCGTAATCGGTGCGGTAGGCGGAGGTCTTGCCCAGAGGGGACTGGTCGGCGGTATTGGTCATGATTGCCCTGTCATTCGGAGAAGGACGGCATTCTAGCCGAGGAACAGCTTGTACACCGGATTATTGCTCTCGTCCCAGTAGCGGTAGCCCAGCGTCGTCAGGAACTGGGCGAAGGCGCCCATGTCTTCCGGCGGCACCTGCAGGCCGATCAGGATGCGGCCCACGTCGCCGCCCTGGCTGCGGTAGTGGCAGAGGGAGATATTCCAGTTCGGCGCCATCGAATCGAGGAAGCGCATCAGCGCGCCCGGGCGCTCGGGGAATTCGAAGCGGTACAGCAGCTCGTCCTGCGCCAGCGCGCTCTTGCCGCCGACCAGGTGGCGCAAGTGGGCTTTCGCCAGTTCGTCATGGGTCAGGTCCAGGGTCTTGAAGTCGTTCTCTTCAAAGCGGCGGGCCAGCGCGCCGGACTCGTGGCGGTCGGCGATCTGCACGCCGACGAAGACATGAGCCTGGTCCTTGTCGCTGATGCGGTAGTTGAACTCGGTGACATTGCGCGGGCCGACCAGCGAGCAGAAGCGCTTGAAGCTGCCTCGCTGTTCCGGCATGGTGACGGCAAACACGGCTTCGCGGAATTCACCCAGCTCGGCGCGCTCGGCGACAAAGCGCAGGCGGTCGAAGTTCATATTGGCGCCGCTGGCCACCGTGACCAGGGTTTCGTTACGGACCGGTTCCTTGCTCAGCGCCGCGCGCTCGACATAGGCCTTGGCGCCGGCGATGGACAGCGCGCCCGACGGTTCGAGAATGCTGCGCGTATCGGTGAACACGTCCTTGATGGCGGCGCAGATGGCGTCCGTATCGACCAGGATCACATCGTCCACATACTGCTGGGCCAGGCGGAAGGTTTCTTCGCCCGCCAGGCGCACGGCGGTGCCGTCCGCGAACAGGCCCACGTCGGCCAGCGTGACGCGCTCGCCCTGCTTGAGGCTGCGGCCCATGGCGTCCGAATCCATGCTCTGCACGCCGATGATCTTGATATCGGGACGGATTTGCTTGACGTAAGCCGCGATGCCCGCGATCAGGCCGCCGCCGCCGATGGGCACGAAGATGGCGTGGATGGGCCCCGAATGCTGGCGCAGGATTTCCATGCCGATGGTGCCCTGGCCCGCGATCACGTCCGGATCGTCGAAGGGATGGACGAAGGTCAGCTTCTGTTCTTTTTCCAGCTGCTGCGCGTGGTTGTAGGCGTCGGTATAGGACTCGCCGTGCAGCACCACTTCCACATCATTGCCGCCGCGCGCCTTGACCGCTTCCACCTTCACCTGCGGCGTGGTGGTGGGCATGACGATGACCGCGCGGCAGCCCATGCGCGCGGCCGACAGCGCCACGCCCTGGGCGTGATTGCCGGCCGATGCGCAGATCACGCCCCGCTTGCGCTGGGCGTCGCTGAGATGAGCCATCTTGTTGTAGGCGCCGCGGATCTTGAAGCTGAACACGCCCTGCATGTCCTCGCGCTTGAAGTAAATTCGGTTCTCGTAGCGCTGCGACAGGGTCGGCGCCAGTTCCAGCGGGGTTTCAGAAGCCACGTCGTAGACGCGGGCGGTGAGGATCTTCTTCAAGTAGTCGATAGTCATAGTCTGCAAACGATAATTACGGGCCAGCAAACGGATTGCTGGATTCAATGCAAAGACATGCGCTATCCGCCGGGTGAGCGGGATCGCAGATGCCGGCCTTGCGCTGGTGGCGCGGGCGCGGACTGTTGCGTGATGCGGCGTACTGGTGAGCTCATTATAATGGACACTTTGGCTCTATTGAAAAGTCCCGCATGATCGAATCTGCCATCGCCTGGTTGCTGAAGCTGCTGGCAGCGCCCGAAGTGGGGCTGACCTCGGTGTTCGTCGTCAGCTTCGTCTCCGCCACCCTGCTGCCCATGGGCTCGGAGCCGGCCGTGTTTGCCGTGGCCAAGGCCAACCCCGCGCTGTTCTGGGCCGTGATCGTGGTCGCCACCATCGGCAATACCCTGGGCGGCGTGGTCGATTACTGGATGGGCTATCAGGCCAAGCAGACCTTCGCCAAAGAACGCCAGAGCCGCTGGTTCCACTGGCTGGAGCGCCACGGCGCCAAGACCATGCTGCTGGCCTGGCTGCCGGGCATCGGCGATCCCCTGTGCACGCTGGCCGGTTGGCTCAAGCTGCCGTTCTGGGCCAGCGTCGCCTATATGGCCATCGGCAAGCTGGTGCGCTATATCTGCATGACCTCCTTGCTGCTGTATGTGCCGGACGGCGTGTGGCACCGCATCGGGCAAATGTTGGGCTAATTTCTATTTTGTTAAACTTGAATTCACCAAAATCATATTCAGTTTGATGATATTGATTTGAATGTTAGTGCCATGCGGTCCTTGGTTTTTTAAATTTTCGTTGGCATCTGCCTCTTTTGGAGGCAATGGGATGATGCCGACTTGTGCTGCGCAATACGCTAGAATGGTCCTCCAGGCTTCCGTCTAACGTCCAATTACCAATGAACGCCCCTGCACAAATCCAAGCATTGCTGGCTGAAACGCCCCATGGTCCCGCTTCTCCCCGTCTGCGCGAAATCCCCTATAACTACACCTCGTTTTCCGACCGCGAGATTGTGATCCGCCTGCTGGGCGAGGATTCCTGGCGTCTGCTGGACGCCTTGCGCGGCGCGCGCCAGACGGGCCGCTCGGCGCGCATGCTGTACGAAGTGCTGGGCGATATCTGGGCCGTGCGTCGCAATCCCTATCTGCAGGACGACATGCTGGACAATCCCAAGCGGCGGCAGGAGCTGATCAACGCCTTGCATCACCGTCTGGCGGAAGTGGACAAGCGCCGCCTGAGCGTGGACGCGGCGGGCGAGGGTGCCGATGCGGCCGCGGCGCGCGAACGCAGCGGCCAGGTGGAACTGCTGCTGAAGGCGGCCAGCAAGGCGGTGGCGGACTTCGGCGAAGAATTCGGCCGCATGTACGATCTGCGCAAGCGCACCAACAAGGTTCTGGGCCGCTACACGGACAAGCACAACATCTGCTTCGACGGCATGAAGCGTATCTCACACGTGACCGACGCCACCGACTGGCGCGTGGAATATCCCTTCGTCGTGCTGACGCCGGACACGGAAGAGGAAATGGCGGGCCTGGTCAAAGGCTGCATCGAGCTGGGGCTGACCATCATCCCGCGCGGCGGCGGCACCGGCTACACGGGCGGCGCGATTCCGCTGACGCCGCTGTCGGCCGTCATCAACACGGAAAAGCTGCTCAACCTGGGCGCGGTGGAAATGAAAGTGCTGCCGGGACTGGAGCGCGAATACGCGACCATCTATTCCGGCGCTGGCGTCATCACGAATAAAGTGTCGGAAGCGGCGGAGAAGGCGGGCTTCGTGTTCGCCGTCGATCCCACCTCGGCCCACGCGTCCTGCATCGGCGGCAATATCGCCATGAACGCGGGCGGCAAGAAGGCCGTGCTGTGGGGGACGGCGCTGGACAACCTCGCTTCCTGGCGCATGGTCGATCCGAACGGCGACTGGCTGGAAGTGACGCGCCTGGAGCACAACTTGTCCAAGATCCACGATGCGCCCGTGGCCAAATTCAAGCTGGAGTGGACCCATCCGACCGCGCGCGGCGAAGCCAAGGGTGAACCGTTCAAGACCGAGATCCTGGAAATCGAAGGCCGCAAATTCCGCAAGGAGGGCCTGGGCAAGGACGTGACGGACAAGTTCCTGTCCGGCCTGCCGGGCGTGCAGAAAGAGGGCACGGACGGCCTGATCACCTCGGCGCGCTGGATTCTGCACAAGATGCCCAAGCACGCGCGCACCGTCTGCCTGGAATTCTTCGGCCAGGCGCGCGATGCGATTCCGTCGATCGTGGAAATCAAGGATTATCTGGACGGCTTGCCGGCCAAGGGCGAGCAGTTCAGCACCATCCGTCTGGCCGGCCTGGAGCACCTGGACGAGCGCTACCTGCGCGCTGTCGGCTATGCCACCAAGTCCAAGCGCGGCGTGCTGCCCAAGATGGCGCTGTTCGGCGACATCGTTGGCGATGACGAAAACGCCGTCGCGCAAGCGGCGTCGGAAGTGGTCCGCATCGCCAATACCCGCGTGGGCGAGGGCTTCATCGCCGTCAGCCCGGAAGCGCGCAAGAAGTTCTGGTTGGACCGCGCACGCACGGCCGCCATCGCCAAGCACACCAACGCCTTCAAGATCAACGAGGACGTGGTGATTCCGCTCAACCGCATGGGCGAATACACGGACGGCATCGAGCGCATCAACATCGAACTGTCGATCAAGAACAAGCTGGAGCTGGCGGTCGCGCTGCAAGGCTTCTTTGGCGCCGGCAACCTCCCCGTCGGCAAGAGCGACGACGCCTCCGACGACAAGGTGGGTGACGCCGAAATGCTGGGCGACCGCGCGCATCAGGCGGAAGTCCTGCTGGAACAGGTGGTGGCGCGCTGGACCTTTGTCCTGTCCGAGCTGGACAAGCCGCTGGCCGCCGTGCAGGAGCAGTTGGCCACGCTGGGGCTGGAGAATCTTCTACCCGTGTTCGAAGAGCGCCTCAAGACGCAGCCCAAGGCCACTCTGTTCGACGTGGTGCAGGACCGCACCATCCGTATCTCGTGGAAGCAGGAAATCCGCGCCCAGCTGCGCCAGATCTTCAACGGCGCCGCTTTCAAGCTGATCCTCGACGAGACGACGGCCATCCACAAGCGCGTGCTGCGCGGCCGCGTGTTCGTGGCCCTGCACATGCACGCGGGCGACGGCAACGTGCACACCAATCTGCCGGTGAACTCCGACCACTACGAAATGCTGCAGCTGGCCCACCAGGCCGTGGCGCGCATCATGACCCTGGCCCGCTCGTTGAACGGCGTGATCTCGGGCGAGCACGGCATCGGCATCACCAAGCTGGAATTCCTGCACGACGACGAGATTGGCGCTTTCCGCGACTACAAGCTGCGCATCGACCCCGAAGGCCGCTTCAACAAGGGCAAGCTGCTGAACCTGCCGGACATGCACGCCGACCTGCGCAACGCCTACACGCCATCGTTCGGCCTGATGGGCCACGAATCGCTGATCATGCAGCAGAGCGATATCGGCGCCATCGCCAACAGCGTCAAGGACTGCCTGCGCTGCGGCAAGTGCAAGCCTGTGTGCTCGACCCACGTGCCGCGCGCGAACCTGCTGTACTCGCCGCGCGACAAGATCCTCGCCACTTCCTCGCTGATCGAAGCCTTCCTCTACGAAGAGCAGACCCGGCGCGGCGTCTCCATCAAGCACTGGGAAGAGTTCGAGGACGTGGCCGACCACTGCACCGTTTGCCACAAGTGCGTCACGCCATGCCCGGTCAACATCGACTTCGGCGACGTCTCCATGAACATGCGCAACCTGCTGCGCAAGATGGACAAGAAGACCTTCAATCCCGGCAAGGCGGCGTCGATGTTCTTCCTCAACGCGACCGATCCGGCCACCATCAACGCCACCCGCACGGCGATGATAGGCTGGGGCTACAAGGCCCAGCGTTTCGGCCACGACGTGCTGAAGAAGTTCGCCAAGAAGCAGACCAAGGCGCCCGCGCCGACCGTCGGCAAGCCGCCCGTGCGCGAACAGGTGATCCACTTCATCAACAAGAAAATGCCGGGCAATCTGCCGAAGAAAACGGCGCGCGCCCTGCTCGATATTGAAGACGACAAGGTCATCCCGATTATCCGCAATCCGAAGGCGACGACCGCCGATACGGAAGCCGTGTTCTACTTCCCCGGTTGCGGTTCGGAGCGCCTGTTCTCGCAAGTGGGCCTGGCCACGCAGGCCATGCTGTGGGAAGTGGGCGTGCAGACCGTGCTGCCGCCGGGCTATCTGTGCTGCGGCTATCCCCAGCGCGGCGCGGGCGAGTACGACAAGGCCGAGAAGATGATGACCGATAACCGCGTGCTGTTCCACCGCATGGCGAACACGCTCAACTACCTGGACATCAAGACGGTGCTGGTGTCCTGCGGTACCTGCTATGATCAGCTGGCGACTTACGAGTTCGAGAAAATCTTCCCCGGCTGCCGCATCATGGATATCCATGAATACCTGCTGGAGAAGGGTGTCAGGCTGGAAGGCGTGACGGGCACGCGCTACATGTACCACGAGCCCTGCCACAATCCGATGAAGCTGCAGGAATCGACCAAGACCGTCAATTCGCTGATCGCCACCGTGGACAATATGAAGATCGAGAAGAACGACCGTTGCTGCGGCGAGTCCGGCACCTTGGCCGTGGCGCGTCCGGATATTTCAACGCAAGTGCGCTTCCGCAAGGAGGAAGAAATGGTGAAAGGCGCGGACAAGCTGCGTGCCGACGGCTTCAATGGCGACGTCAAGATCCTGACCAGCTGCCCGTCCTGCCTGCAGGGCCTGTCGCGCTACAACGACGACTCGGGCACGACGGCCGACTACATCGTGGTGGAGATCGCCAAGCATCTGCTGGGCGAGAACTGGCTGCCCGATTACGTCAAGCGCGCCAATGACGGCGGTATCGAACGGGTGCTGGTATGAAGATGACACACTGTGACTTGTGCAAGCTGCTGGTCGAGCCGGCGGCGGACGTGCTGATCTGGCGCGATGACCACCTGTCTGTGGTGGCGGTGGACGAGGCGGAGTATCCCGGCTTCACGCGGGTGATCTGGAATGATCACGTCAAGGAGATGACGGACCTGTCGCCAGCCCACCGCACCCGCGTCATGAACGTGGTGTGGCAGGTGGAAGACGCCATGCGCAATGTGATGCTGCCGCATAAGGTCAACCTCGCCAGCTTCGGCAACATGACGCCGCACGTGCACTGGCACGTCATTCCCCGCTACGAGGATGACGCCCACTTCCCCAATCCCACCTGGGCCGTGGCCCAGCGCGCGGGCAAGCCGGAAGTGCTGGCCGCCCGGCGCGCTTTGCTGCCGCAGTTGCGGGCGGCGATTATCGCGCGTCTGCAAGGCCCAGTTTAAACGCGCGCGACAGCTCGTCGCTGTTCAGCACGCGCGGGGAGGCGGCCGGCTTCAGCGTGCCGGGACGGAAGAAGGGGCTGTTTTTCCAGCTGCCGTTGGCGCGCGCCTTGATGACGGAGCCGACGATGCGTACCGTGGCGAACAGGCCGTCCAGCGTGCTGGCCGGGACTTCGTTGCGGGCATGCTTGGTATTCGTGGCGACGGCCTGGCCGCCGAACTGCTGGTCCAGCGCGGCGGGCGAGTCGCCCAGGCAGCTGTGTGCCAGCGCGACGAAGGACATCTTGGGATCGCGCGCCGTATTGCCGATCGGCGTATTGCAGCAGCTGGCGTACCAGCGCAGCAGGCCTTTGTCCGACAGGGACAGGCAGGCCAGGTGTTCGGCGCCCTTGGTGAAGCTGACGTGCTGCTGCAGGGTGGTGACGACTTCGGTGCCGCCGTTGTCGTCGAGGATGCGCTCCACGTTGTCCAGCGCGTGGGCATAAGCCTGGCAGTCCTTGCAATGGCAGGAAAGACGGGTGACGCTGGCGGCGGCGGACAGACGGCCCTGCAGGTGGCCGCATTGGCATTGAATCTTGTGATAAGTATTTTGCATGGTTTACCCCTGATGAGAATGTAATTGGCTTTTGCGATTGATTGATGTATTAATTAATCGCATTGGCTGTATTTAATCGCAAACGATAGATCGGGGTATGTCGGCTGTGTATCCGGGGCGGAGGGTGGATACATTCGGCTACACTGCGGCTATATAATTCAGCAAACCATCTTACTTTCAGCCTATGAGCCACGCCGCACCGCAACCGACCGGCATCACGGTCCACAATAAATCGCGCATCCTCGAGATCAGTTTTGACGATGGCGCATCGTTTTCCATTCCGTTCGAGCTGCTGCGCGTGTATTCGCCGTCGGCGGAGGTGCGCGGCCACGGGCAGGGGCAGGAAGTGCTCCAGCTGGGCAAGCGCGAGGTGGGCATCGCGGGGCTGGAGCCGGTCGGCAATTACGCCGTGCAGCCCACCTTCAGCGACGGCCACAACACGGGCCTGTACACCTGGGACTATCTCTACAAGCTGGGCAGCGAGCAAGAGCAGCTGTGGCAAGACTACCTGTCCCGCCTGCACGCGGCCGGCTTTGAAGGCGACACGGGCCGCGATCCCAGCGCCAAGCCCGACACCGCCCCGCCGGCCCACGGCTGCGGCCACCACCACTGAGCTAGCTCACTTGTTCTCCCTTGATTCCTCGCTAAGCTGGAATCAAAGGAGGACACCATCATGAGCGATGTCATCGTCGGCCCCAACGGCGAATTGGAAATCCCCAAGGAAATTATCGAAGCACTCAACGTTCGCCCTGGCGATCTGGTCAGGTTTTCGGTATTCAGACCAGGCGTGGTTTCTATCCTGGCAAAAAACCGTAGCATCCAGGATCTTGCTGGTGCGTTATATCGTGAAGGACAGACGCCAGTCCCTGTTGAGAAGATGTCGCCATGGGATTGAGTGCTCTCGACACAAACGTGCTAATCCGGTACGTCACACAAGATGACGCAGCTCAGTATCGCCTGGCCTGCGACATGGTTGCTGGCGCTATAACCAGCGGCCAGCCAGCGGTGGTGACGTTATTAGTGATACTGGAATCTGAATGGGTTCTACGCAGCGCTTATCAGTATGACAAAGCGCAGATCATCGCAATTTTTTCCGATTTGCTAGTCTCGAAGAATTTATTTATTGAAGACGAAACTGTTTTAGTACAGGCGCTACGGCTTTGGGAGACAAGGGCAGTTAATTTCGCCAACTGCCTCATCCTGGCCAAGAGCCTGGCCATGGGATGCAGCGAAATGTTCACCTTTGATAAGCGCGCGGCGAAAAAATTGCCGAACTGCTTGCTGCTGGGGCCTTAATATCCCCGCGCTTGTATAATGCAGCCAGATTAACAGGCTGCCTATCATGACCAATACGACCCATTTCGGTTACAAAACCGTCGCGGAGGATGAAAAAGTCCGCGAAGTTGCCAAGGTTTTCCACTCCGTCGCCGCCAAGTACGACATCATGAACGACGTCATGTCGGCCGGCCTGCATCGCGTGTGGAAGGCGTTCACCATCGCTAACGCGGCCGTGCGTCCAGGCTTCAAGTGCCTCGACATCGCCGGCGGCACGGGCGACCTGGCCAAGGTGTTTGCCAAACAGGCCGGTCCCACGGGCGAAGTCTGGCTCACCGATATCAACGAATCCATGCTGCGCGTGGGCCGCGACCGCCTGCTGAACCGCGGCCTGGTCACGCCCACCATGCTGTGCGACGCGGAAAAGCTGCCTTTCCCGGACAATTACTTCGACCGCATCAGCGTCGCCTTCGGCCTGCGCAACATGACCCACAAGGACCAGGCCCTGGCGGAAATGCGCCGCGTGCTGAAGCCGGGCGGCAAGCTGCTGGTACTGGAGTTCTCCAAAGTGGCCGAGCCGCTGAAAACGCCTTACGACCTGTATTCCTTCAAGATCCTGCCGTGGATGGGCTCCAAGATCGCCGGCGACGCCGACAGCTACCGCTATCTGGCCGAGTCTATCCGCATGCATCCTGACCAGGAAACGCTGAAAAAGATGATGGAAGATGCGGGCCTGGAACGCGTCCAGTACTACAACCTGACCGCCGGCATCTGCGCCCTGCACACCGGCATCAAGATGTGAGAAGCATGATGAATATGAAAAAAGCCCTGGCAGTCGTCCTGCTGGCCGTCTCCGCCATCTCCATGGTGGCCGAGGCGCGTCCCATGGGCGGCGGCCGCTCCTTCGGCCGCCAGTCGCAAAGCGTGAGCCGCATGCCGGCCGCGCCCGCGCCGTCGCCGCAGGCGCCGCGCCAGGCCGCTCCGGCGCCGGGTCCGATGGCGCAGCCCGGCGTGGTCCCGCCGCGCCCGGCCAGCCCGTGGCGCGGCATCCTGGGCGGCGCGCTGCTCGGCCTGGGCATGGGCGCGCTGTTCTCCCACTTCGGCATGGGCGGCGGCATCTTCGGCTCGCTGATCATGCTGATGCTGGTGTTCTGGGTGGTGTCGATGATCATGCGCGCATTGCGTGGCGGCCGTCCGCGTCCGGCTCCGGCCGCGTATAACGGTGGCGGCAACGTCTACCCGATGCAGGCAGCACCGGCCGCACCGGCGGCGCCCGCGCCCGCAGCGGCCCATACGCCGTGGGGCGTGCCGTCCGACTTCGACACGGCAGGCTTCCTGCGCGTGGCCAAGGGTAACTTCATCCGTCTGCAGGCGGCCTGGGACAAGGGCGACGTGGCCGATATCCGCGAATTCACCACGCCCGAAGTGTTCGCCGAGCTGAAGATGCAGATCACCGAGCGCGGCGCCCAAGCCGATTACACGGACGTGGTCAGCATCGAGGCCGAACTGCTGGGCATCGAAACCAGCGACGCAGACTACCTGGCCAGCGTCAAGTTCCACGGCATGATCAAGCCCGCGCCCGACGCGCTGGCCGAACCATTCCAGGAAGTGTGGAACCTGTCCAAGCCCAAGTCCGGCGCCACCGGCTGGATGCTGGCCGGTATCCAGCAGCTCGCCTGACCGCACACAATGGTAAGATCAGGACCGCCCGCTTTTCCGGGCGGTTTTGTTTTGTAAACGATGACACCTCCAAACCCATCCCAACTGACAGCGGCGGCGGCCTGCGCCACCATCAACCACCTGCTGGCGCAGGAGCCCTGGGCGCGCCGCCAGCTGCAGCGCCACGCCGACAAGATCGCCTGCATCGACGCCGGCAGCGTCGTGCTGCGCCTGCGCGTGGCCGCCGACGGCCTGCTCGACACGCCGCCCGCTGAAGACGAGGCCAGCGTCACCATTCGCGTCAAGCTGTCCGACCTGCCGCTGATCGCGCAAAACCGCGAGCGCGCCTTCTCCTACGTGAAGATCGAAGGCGACGCCGAATTCGCCAACGCCATTTCCAACCTGAGCAAGTCGCTGCGCTGGGAAGCCGAGCACGATCTGGAAAAAGTGGTCGGCCCTGTGGCGGCCGTGCGCATGGTCTCCGGCGCCCGCGCGGCCATGGAAACCATCGCAGCCGGCCACCGCAAGCTGGCCGAAAACGTGGCCGAATTCCTCGCCGACGAACAGCCGGTGCTGCTGCGTCCGCCCGTGGTGGAAGCCTTCTCCGGCGACGTGACGCGCCTGCGCGACGATATCGAACGCATGGCCAAGCGCATCGCCAAGCTGGAACAAAAACTAGGACCCCAATGATTCTGAAATTCTTACGCCTGCTGAAAATCATGCGGGTGGTGGTGCAATACGGTCTGGACGAGATCGCCATCTCCGGCCTGAAAAAGCCGCGCATCTCCAAGCTGATCGACATCGTCTTCTTCTGGCGCGACATCTCGGCCCCGCGCGGCGAGCGCCTGCGCAAGGGCCTGGAAGAGCTGGGCCCGATCTTCGTCAAGTTCGGCCAGGTGCTGTCCACCCGGCGCGACCTGATTCCGGCCGACGTGGTGGAGGAACTGTCCAAGCTGCAGGACCGCGTGCCGCCATTTGAGACGGAACTGGCCATCGCCCAGATCCGCAAATCGCTGGGCGCCCACCCGGACCAGCTGTTCGCCAGCTTCGAGCGCATTCCCGTGGCCTCTGCCTCCATCGCCCAGGTACACTTCGCCACGCTGAAGGATGGCCGCCAGGTGGCGGTGAAAGTGCTGCGCCCCGGCATGAAGAAGTCCATCGACGAGGACGTGGCGCTGATGCACATCGCCGCCGAATGGATAGGCCGCGTCTGGTCCGACAGCAAGCGCCTGAAGCCGAAGGAGGTTGTCGCCGAGTTCGACAAATACCTGCACGACGAGCTGGACCTGATGCGCGAGGCGGCCAACGCCAGCCAGCTGCGCCGCAACTTCGCCGATTCGCACCTGCTGCTGGTGCCGGAAATGCACTGGGATTACTGCTCCTCCAGCGTGATCGTGATGGAGCGCATGCACGGCATTCCCGTGTCGCAGATCGACCGCCTGGCGGAAGCGGGCGTGGACTTGAAAAAGCTGTCCAGCGACGGGGTGGAAATCTTCTTCACCCAGGTGTTCCGCGACGGCTTCTTCCACGCGGACATGCACCCGGGGAATATCCTCGTCTCGGTCGATCCCGCCACCTTCGGCCGCTATATCGCGCTCGACTTCGGCATCGTCGGCACGCTGAACGACTTCGACAAGGACTATCTGTCGCAGAACTTCCTCGCCTTCTTCCGCCGCGATTACAAGCGCGTGGCCGAGGCCCACATCGAGTCCGGCTGGGCGCCCAAGGAAACCCGCGTCGACGAGCTGGAGTCCGCCGTGCGCGCCACCTGCGAGCCCATCTTCGACCGTCCGCTGAAGGACATCTCCTTCGGCCAGGTGCTGCTGCGCCTGTTCCAGACTTCGCGCCGCTTCAACGTGGAAGTGCAGCCGCAGCTGGTGCTGCTGCAAAAGACCCTGCTCAATATCGAAGGCCTGGGCCGCCAGCTCGATCCCGACCTGGACCTGTGGAAGACGGCCAAGCCCTATCTGGAAAACTGGATGGCCGAGCAGGTGGGCTGGCAAGGCATGTGGGAGCGGGTGAAGGCGGAAGCGCCGCGCTTCGCCCACATCCTCCCGCAGCTGCCGCGCCTGCTGCACCGCGCGCTGGAGCAGGCGGGCGAGGCGCCCGTCACCGATACGGAACTGATCAAGCGTCTGCTGGATGAGCAGCAGCGCACCAACCGCCTGCTAGGCTTTATCGTCTACTGCGCCAGCGCCTTCATCGTGGGCGTGCTGGGCTTGCAGCTATATCTGCGCTGGCACGGGGCGTACTAAGCCATGGCAGACTTTCTGCAGCGCGACCCGCTGTCGCCGGCCTTTTGGGACGAGCGCTTCGATAAGCAGTTCACGCCCTGGGACAAGGGCGGCGTGCCGCTGGACTTGCAGCGCTTTGCCGCCGCCTCCGGACCGCTGCGCACGCTGATTCCCGGCTGCGGTTCCGCTTACGAGCTGGCCTTCCTGTCAGCGCAAGGCTGGGAGGCCACCGCCATCGACTTTTCCCCCTCGGCCGTGGCCGCCGCCAGAGACACGGCGGGCGAATGGGCGGAACGCATTATCGAGGCGGACTTCTTCGCCTGGCAGCCCGTCCAGCCGCTGCAGATGATTTACGAGCGCGCCTTCCTCTGCGCCATGCCGCGCGCCATGTGGCCGCAGATCGCGGCGCGCTGGGCGCAACTGCTGGCGCCGGGCGCCTTGCTGGCCGGCTTCTTCTTTTTCGACGATGTGCCCAAGGGGCCGCCCTTCGGCATCGAACGCGCGCAACTGGATGCGCTGCTGCTGCCGCAGTTCGAGCTGGTGGAAGAGAGGGAAGTCAGCGACTCCATCCCCGTCTTCGTGGGGAAGGAGCGCTGGATGGTGTGGCGCCGTCGCGGCGCGGGTTAAGGATTAATAGCAAGAATTAGTAACGGTTCGGATCGTCGGGCCGGCGGTCGGCGCGGTCGGGGACACCGTCCCCATCGCGGTCGCCGCGTGCCCAGCTTTCGTGCACCATTTCCCAATGGCCGTCACGCTGGCGCCACTCGGAACGATGGTAGACATAGCCGGGACGTTCGCGCACCCAGGTGCCGGCCACCCAGGCGTAATGGTCGTCGCGCCAGTCCCAGTGGCCGGCGACCCAGATATAGCCGGTGCGGGGCGCAGGCACCACTTCCTCACGCAGAGGAGGCGGCGCTTTTTCGACCACGATGACGTCTTGCGACATGGCCGGCAGCGTCACGCCGCCCAGGGAAGCGGCAGCCACCGTTGCCAGTAGTAATTTCTTTAACATGGAAATCTCCTTATTCAGGTTGGTGCCACCTTTATAATGCTGGGTGCCTGCCTGGTCTGTGCGTTCGGCCGCTTATGCGCGAATTCGGTGGGGTGCAGGAAAAAAGCTTTATAATTCAGAGTTTTTGATGTTTTTTGCGGAGTAATAGATGCCGATCTACGCTTACCGCTGCGAGGAATGTGGTTTTAGCAAGGATGTCTTGCAGAAGATTTCCGACCCGCAGCTGACTGATTGCCCTCAATGCGGCAAGCCGTCGTTTAAAAAGCAGCTGACGGCCGCCGGGTTCCAACTGAAAGGCACTGGCTGGTACGTCACTGATTTCCGTGGCGGTACGCCACCGGCGTCTTCCGGTGTGGCCACCGCGCCGAAGACGGAAGCGCCTGCGCCATCGCCGGCCCCTGCTTCGACGCCAACGCCGACGCCATCCGGCGGCAAGGACCCGGCCTGATCTGTTGATCTGTTTGTCCGCAGCCTGACCCACTTTAGAGAGCACGATGCGTAAATACTTCATTACCGGTTTGCTGATCCTTGTTCCCCTGGCCATTACGGCCTGGGTGCTGAACCTTGTCATCAGCACCATGGACCAGTCCTTGCTGATCGTGCCGGAGCGCTGGCAGCCACGCACCTTCATCGGCTTCGACATTCCGGGCCTGGGCACGCTGCTGACGATCCTGATCGTGTTTCTCACCGGCCTGCTGACCAATAACCTGGTCGGCAACTATGTCGTGCGCATGTGGGAAAAGCTGCTGACCCGCATTCCGGTCGTCAGCTCGCTGTATTCGAGCGTGAAGCAAGTGTCGGACACCCTGTTCTCTTCGTCCGGCAATGCCTTCCGCAAGGCGGTGCTGATCCCGTATCCGCACCAGAATTCGTGGACCATCGCCTTCCTCACCGGCGCGCCGGGCGGCGATGTGAAGAACCACCTGGTGGGCGACTACGTCAGCGTGTATGTGCCGACGACGCCCAATCCGACTTCCGGCTTCTTCCTCATGATGGCGAAGGAGAGCGTGGTCGAGCTGGACATGAGTGTGGATGCTGCCCTCAAGTACATCGTCTCCATGGGCGTGGTGGCCCCGGAAGACGTGCCCGTCAAGCAGTAAGCACACCATTATAAAATTTGACAAATTTAACCTGAACCGAGAAATAACATGTCCTCAATGCGTACTCACTACTGCGGCCTCACCACTGAAGCGCTGCTTGGCCAAACCGTCAGCCTGTGCGGCTGGGTACACCGTCGCCGCGACCACGGCGGCGTGATCTTCATCGACCTGCGCGACCGCGAAGGCCTGGTGCAGGTTGTCTGCAATCCGGAGCAGGCCGAAGTCTTCAAGGCCGCCGAATCGGTACGTAACGAGTTCTGCCTGCGCGTGACCGGCGTCGTCAAAGACCGCCTGGCCGGCACCGTCAACGCCAACCTGAAGTCGGGCAAGATCGAAGTGATCTGCTCGCAGCTGGAAGTGCTGAACGCCTCCGTCGCCGTGCCGTTCCAGCTGGACGACGACAACCTGTCGGAAACCACCCGCCTGACCCACCGCGTGCTGGACCTGCGCCGTCCGCAGATGCAGAACAACCTGCGCCTGCGCTACAAGGTGTCGATGGAAGTGCGTAAGTACCTGGACGACCTGGGCTTCATCGACATCGAAACCCCGATGCTGACCAAGTCCACCCCGGAAGGCGCGCGCGACTACCTGGTGCCGTCGCGTGTGAACGCCGGTAACTTCTTCGCCCTGCCGCAGTCGCCGCAGCTGTTCAAGCAGCTGCTGATGGTGGCCAACTTCGACCGCTACTACCAGATCACCAAGTGCTTCCGCGACGAAGACCTGCGCGCCGACCGCCAGCCTGAATTCACCCAGATCGACTGCGAAACCTCCTTCCTGAATGAACAGGAAATCCGCGATCTGTTCGAAGACATGATCCGCAAAGTGTTCAAGAACACCATGGACGTCGAGCTGCCCAACCCGTTCCCGGTCATGGACTTCGCCGAAGCCATGGGCAGCTACGGTTCGGACAAGCCGGACATGCGCGTCAAGCTGAAGTTCACCGAACTGACCGAAGTGATGAAGGACGTGGACTTCAAGGTCTTCTCCGGCGCCGCCAACATGCCTAACGGCCGCGTGGTCGGTCTGCGCGTACCGAAGGGCGCCGACATGCCCCGTTCGGAAATCGACGCCTACACCCAGTTCGTCGCCATCTACGGCGCCAAGGGCCTGGCTTACATCAAGGTCAACGAGAAGGCCAAGGGCCGTGACGGCCTGCAGTCGCCTATCGTCAAGAACCTGCACGACGCCGCCCTGGCCAAGGTGCTGGAACTGACCGGCGCGGAAGACGGCGACCTGATCTTCTTCGGCGCGGACAAGGCCAAGGTGGTGAACGATGCCATCGGCGCGCTGCGCGTGAAGATCGGCCACTCCGAATTCGGCAAGAACGCCGGCCTGTTCGACGACGTGTGGGCGCCGCTGTGGGTGATCGACTTCCCGATGTTCGAATACGACGAAGAAGCCGACCGCTGGACCGCGACCCACCACCCGTTCACCGCACCAAAAGACGGCCACGAAGACATGCTGACCACCAATCCGGGCGCCTGCATCGCCAAGGCCTACGACATGGTCCTGAACGGCTGGGAACTGGGCGGCGGCTCGATCCGTATCCACCGCGAAGAAGTGCAGTCGAAAGTGTTCCGCGCGCTGAAGATCGACGCTGATGAAGCACGCCTGAAGTTCGGCTTCCTGCTGGACGCGCTGCAGTACGGCGCGCCTCCGCACGGCGGCCTGGCATTCGGTCTGGACCGTATCGTGACCCTGATGACCAAGTCCGACTCGATCCGCGACGTGATCGCCTTCCCGAAAACCCAGCGTGCGCAGGATCTGCTGACCCACGCGCCTTCGGAAGTGGACGAGAAGCAGCTGAAAGAACTGCACATCCGTCTGCGTGCGGCCGAGCCGAAAGTGGCTGGCTAAGATGTAGCATGAAAGGGCGCTTCGGCGCCCTTTTTTTGTCCCTATGAAGCCATTCAAGATTCCCGAATCCGTGCTGGTGGTGATCCACACGGCCGACCTGCAAGTGCTGCTGATCGAGCGCGCCGACAAGCCCGGCTTCTGGCAATCCGTCACCGGTTCGCTGGACCGCGTGGACGAGCCGCTGCTGGAAACGGCCGCCCGCGAACTGTTCGAGGAGACGGGCATCGTCGCCGACGGCGAGCGCATCGTGCTGCGCGACTGGCGGCTGTCCAATGTGTACACCATCTACCCCGTCTGGCGCCACCGCTACGCGCCCGGCGTGACGGAAAACACCGAGCACGTTTTCTCCGTTGAAGTCCCGCGCGACATCGCCGTAACGCTGAGCCCGCGCGAACACCTCAACCACGTCTGGCTGCCCTATCTGGACGCCGCCGACAAATGCTTCTCCGCCTCCAACGCCGAAGCGATCCTCCAGCTGCCCCGCCAGCTCGTATAGGTTTGCGTCTGCTCATAGAGAACTGATTCGTCCAGCGTGATACTCGGGAATCGCAATCGCTTCCCGGGAGTTGCCATGCCTGCGTTGCTGCGGCTCAAAGGCTATCGATTTTATTTCTATAGCCATGAAGCTGGCGAGCCTCCGCATGTGCATGTTGATAAGGATGGAAAGTCAGCAAAATTCTGGATGGAGAGCATTACCGTAGTGCGATATCGTGGCTTCACTCCGCTTGAGTTGCGCGAAATAGCGCGTATCATTTCTGACCACCGGCTGGATTTTTTAAGGAAGTGGAATGACTATTTCGGTTCCCCCTGATGAGCGTATCAAGCACGCTTCAATTGATGCGGAATATCTCACTGTTCATTTGATGGACGGACGTCGTGTCAGCACGCCGTTGGCATGGTATCCGCGCTTGGCCGGAGCGACGCAGCAGGAACTGGAAAAATGGGAAATTATTGGCGCCGGGGAGGGGTTGCACTGGGAGCAGTTTGACGAGGACCTGAGTGTGCGCGGCATGCTGCGGGGATTTCCTGCCGCTGGTTACAAACCACCAGCGTTGCGCTAAAACACTGTTGCGCCCAGGCGTCAGGCGAGGGGTTAAAATGACCCCATGAGAATCCGCGTCGCCACCTACAATATTCACAAGGGCGTGTCCGCTATTCGTAGCGAGCCGCGGGTGATGGCGCTTAAGCAGGCGATCGGCCTGTTCGATGCCGATGTGGTGTTCTTGCAGGAAGTCCAGGGGAAGCACGACCGCCACGCCGCCAAGTACGGCGAAGAGCATCACGGCGACCGGCACTGGCCGGAAACGGCCCAGCATGAATTCCTCGCCCTCGATTCGCGCCACATCCACGCCGCCTACGGCATGAACGCCGTCTACGACCACGGACACCACGGCAACGCGCTGCTCAGCGCCTTTCCCATCGCCGACAGCAGCAATCACGACGTTTCCGACCACGCCTACGAACAGCGCGGCATCCTCCACTGCATACTCGATACGCCCGTCGGCGAGGTGCACTGCTACGTCGTCCATCTGGGCCTGTTCGAGGGCGGCCGCCGGCGCCAGAACGCGGCCCTGATCGAAGCCGTCCAGGCTTCCGCGCCGAACGGCGAACCGATCATCATCGCCGGCGACTTCAACGACTGGCGCAATACCCTCAGCGACGACCTGCGCCAGGCGCTGGGCGTGGCGGAAGTGTTCGACCAGATCGGCTCCAATTCCATGCTGGATGAACTGGGACGCACCCTGCGCGGCAAGAACAGCGTCCCGCAGGCAAGAACCTTCCCCGCCGCCTTGCCTTTCTTCCGCCTCGACCGCATCTATGTGCGGGGCTTCCACGTGGAAGCGGCCGAGGTCTTGCACGGCACTTTATGGGCGCGCTTGTCGGATCACGCGCCGATCGTTGCCTCCCTTCAACTGCAATAAGCGCCTATGCGATCAGTCAACTTTCTTGCTGATAACGAAGTCCATCTGCTGTATTGCGGCGCCGACTACTTCCCGGCTCTGGTGGCGGCCATCGAGGCGGCGCAGGAAGAAATTTATTTCGAAACCTATATCTTCGCCAACGACGAGACGGGCCAGCGCGTGATGCAGGCCCTGGTGGCGGCCGCCCATCGCGGCGTGCAGGTGCGCATGATCACCGACTGGTTCGGCACCGGCAGCGCCCAGGTCGCGCGCCTGCATGCGCAGATGCTGGAGCAGGGCGTCGAGCACCGCATCTTCAATCCCTGGTTCAAGCGCGGCATTACGCGCACCCACCGCAAGATCTGCGTGGTGGACCAGTCCGTCGCCTTCGTCGGCGGCATCAACATCAACGACGACCTGGTCAGCGACCACAACCGCGCCGTCATCCTCGCCGCGCCGCGCTGGGACTTTGCCGTCCAGGTGCATGGCCCGCTGGTGGAGACCATCCACCTGGAAGCCCAGGCGCAGTGGGCGCGGCTGGGCAAGCTGGGCATCCTCAAGCGCATGGTGCTGTTCCGCGACATGCGCAAGGTGACCAGGATCGCCGCCCGCAGCATGGTGCAGGCGGGCTTCGTCGTGCGCGACAACCTGCGCAACCGCCGCACCATCCAGCGCGCCTATCTGCAGGCCCTGGGACGCGCGCGCAAGAGCGTGCTGCTGGCCAACCCCTACTTCGCGCCGGGACGCAAGTTCCGCCGCGCCCTGGCCGCCGCCGCCGAGCGCGGGGTGGAAGTGACCCTGCTGATCGGCGTGGGCGAATTCTGGATGCAGGACGCCGTCGCCCATTCCTTCTATCCCAAGCTGCTGGCCTCCGGCGTGCGCGTGGTGGAATACCGCAAGACCCAGCTGCACGCCAAGGTGGCCGTGATCGACGACGACTGGGCCACCGTCGGCTCCAGCAATGTCGATGGACTGAGCCTGTTTTTAAACCAGGAAGCGAACGTGGTGATCAAGGACGCCGGTTTCGCCCGCACCCTGCGGCGGCATATCGAGGATGCCGTCGCGGACGGGGTGGAAATCCATTACGCCGACTTTGAACACGTGGGGCGCTTCCGCCGCATCGGCTATGAAATCGCCTTCGTGCTGTACAAGACGCTGATGCGCATCTTTGCTGTGGGGAAATACGCTTGAACGAGAGTGTCAGACTGGACAAGTGGCTCTGGGCCGCCCGTTTCTTTAAAACCCGCTCCCTGGCCCAGGACGCCGTGGAGCGGGGCAAAGTCACCGTCAACGGCGACAAGGTCAAGCCCGCGCGCGCCGTGCGCGTGGGCGACCTGCTGGACATCGACAACGGCTCCGACCGCTGGGAGGTCGACGTCATGAACCTGTCCGAAGTGCGCGGCCCGGCGCCCGTGGCGCGCAACCTGTACGAGGAGACGGACAAGGGCGTGCAGCGCCGCGCCGACGAGGCCGAACGCCGCCGCCTGTACCGCGAACCGACGGCCGATTTCAAGGGCCGTCCAACGAAACGTGACCGCCGGCAACTCGGCAAATTCGGCGGTCACGAATAAGCCCGGAAGCGAATTCTGCTGCGCCGCAGCAATAGAACGCCACCTCTAACACGACGTTTGACATTTATCAGTCAGTGGATAATAGTACGAGCGTTCGCAATTCGTTTCACACGGCTTAAATTTTAGTAGAGCAAAATGCTGTTTTACTCTGCATGAATTTTTACCTTGGGAAGCCTTTTTATTAATACTTCAAACAAATTTATGCGTAAGGGTGAGTTAACTCGCGCAGCGATTCTCGATGTGGCGCTGAACCTGGCCAGCCGGGATGGCCTGGAAGGGCTCACCATCGGCTTGCTCGCGGACAGAATGAACATGAGCAAATCGGGCGTGTTCGCGCACTTCGGCTCGCGGGAAGACCTGCAGCTGGAAGTGCTCAAGCTGTACCACAACCGCTTTGAGCAGGAAGTGTTCGTTCCCAGCATGAAAGAGGCGCGCGGTCTGGCCCGCCTCAAGTCGATGTTCGGCCGCTGGGTCAAGCGCGTCAGCGTGGAAGTGGCCTCGGGCTGCATCTACATCAGCGGCGCGGTGGAGTACGACGACCGCCCGGGTCCGATCCGCGAAGAGCTGATCGCCATGGTGCAGGCCTGGCAGGGCGCGCTGCTGCGCTGCGTGCGCCAGTGCGTCGAGTGCGGCGATCTGAAGCCCGAGACCGATCCGCAGCAGCTGGTGTACGAGATGTATGGCCTGATCCTGGCCCTGCACCACGATGCCCGCTTCCTGCGCATTCCGGGCGCGCTGGACCGCACCACCGTCGGCTTCAACCGGCTGATCGAAACTTACGAAAACGCTGCGCACGCGCAGTAACAAACAAACTAATCCGCTTTACGCCATCAGGAGAAAATCATGGGTCAATACGTCGCACCAATCCGGGATATGCAGTTCGTCCTGCACGAGTTCTTGAAGGTTGAAGAAGAACTGAAGCAGATGCCGCATTACCAGGACGTTGATGCCGACATCATCAACCAGGTGCTGGAAGAGGGCAGCAAGTTCACCTCGGAAGTGCTGTTCCCCCTGAACCACTCGGGCGACCGCGAAGGCTGCAAGCATGACGCCGCCACCCACACCGTGACCACTCCCAAAGGCTTCAAGGAAGCCTACAAGCAGTACGTTGAAGGCGGCTGGGCCGCGCTGGCCTGCTCGCCCGAATACGGCGGCCAGGGCCTGCCTATCGTGCTGAACAACTCCTTCTATGAAATGCTGAACTCGGCCAACCAGGCCTGGTCGATGTACCCGGGCCTGTCGCACGGCGCCTACGAGTGCCTGCTGGAGCACGGCACCGACGAGCAGAAGAAGACCTACCTGCCGAAGCTGGTATCGGGCGAATGGACCGGCACCATGTGCCTGACCGAACCGCACTGCGGCACCGACCTGGGCATGCTGCGCTCGAAAGCGCTGCCACAGGCGGACGGCTCGTGGCTGATCACCGGCAACAAGATCTTCATCTCGGCCGGCGAACACGACATGTCGGAAAACATCCTGCACCTGGTGCTGGCCCGTGTTCCCGACGCGCCTGAAGGCTCGAAGGGCATCTCGCTGTTCCTGGTGCCGAAGTACCTGCCGACCGCCGACGGCGGCGTCGGCGAGCGCAACCCGATCACCTGCGGCGCCATCGAAGAAAAGATGGGCATCCACGGTAACTCGACCTGCCAGATGAACCTGGACAACGCCAAGGGCTGGATCATCGGCCAGCCGAACAAGGGCCTGAACGCCATGTTCGTGTTCATGAACGCGGCCCGTCTGGGCGTGGGCATGCAGTCGCTGGGTCTGACCGAAGTCGCCTACCAGAACGCCCTGGTGTACGCCAAGGACCGCATCCAGATGCGCTCGCTGACCGGTCCCAAGAATCCGGACAAGCCGGCTGACGCCATCATCGTGCACCCTGACGTGCGCCGCATGCTGCTGACCGGTAAGGCCTACGCCGAAGGCGCGCGCGCCTTCTCGTCCTACGTGGCGCTGCAGATCGACCGCGAACTGCACCACCCCGATGAAGAAGTGCGCAAGGAAGCCGCCGACGAAGTGGCGCTGCTGACCCCGATCATCAAGGCCTTCATCACCGACAACGCCTGGATCGCCACCTCGGACGCCATGCAGGTGTACGGCGGCCACGGCTACATCAGCGAGTGGGGCATGGAACAGTACGTGCGCGACGCGCGCATCAACCTGATCTACGAAGGCACCAACACCGTGCAGTCGCTGGACCTGCTGGGCCGTAAGATCCTGGGCGACAATGGCGCCAAGCTGCGCAAGTTCGGCGAGAAGATCAAGACCTACGTGGAAGACAACGGCCTGGACGAAAAAATGTCCGAGTTCATCACCCCGCTGGGCGACCTGGGCGACAAAGTCACCAAGCTGACCATGGAAATCGGCATGAAGGCCTTCCAGAACGCCGACGAAGTGGGCGCGGCCGCCGTGCCTTACCTGCGCGTGGTGGGCCACCTGGTCTACTCCTACTTTTTCGCCCAGATGGCCAAGATCGCGCTGGAAAAAGAAGCCAGCGGCGACAACTTCTACAAAGCAAAACTGGCGACGGCGCGCTTCTACTTCGCACGCCTGCAGCCTGAAACCGCAACGCTGATCCGCCAGGCGCGCTCGGGCTCCGCCAACCTGATGGCGCTCGACGCCGACCTGTTCTAAAGCTCATAGAGGAATAGACATGACCAATTTCATCGTTAAAAAAGTAGCCGTGCTGGGCGCCGGCGTGATGGGCGCGCAGATCGCGGCCCACTGCGTCAACGCCAAAGTGCCTGTTGTGCTGTTCGACCTGCCGGGCAAGGAAGGAACCCCGAAGAACGGCATCGTGCTGAAGGCTATCGAAGGCCTGAAGAAGCTGTCGCCTGCGCCTCTGGGCAACAAGGAACACGCGGCCCTGATCGAAGTGGCCAACTACGAAGACGACCTGGCCAAGCTGGCCGAGTGCGACCTGATCATCGAAGCCATCGCCGAGCGCATGGACTGGAAGCATGACCTGTACAAGAAGGTCGCGCCGCACATTTCGCCTAACGCCATCTTCGCTTCGAACACCTCGGGCCTGTCGATCACGACCCTGTCCGAAGGCTTCGACGCCGACCTGAAATCGCGCTACTGCGGCGTGCACTTCTTCAACCCGCCGCGCTATATGCACCTGGTTGAAATCATCCCGACCGCCGCCACCAAGCCGGAAATCTCGGACCAGCTGGAAGGCTTCCTGACCTCCGTGCTGGGCAAGGGCGTCGTGCGCGCGAAAGACACGCCTAACTTCATCGCCAACCGCGTGGGCGTGTTCGGCATCCTCGCCATCGTGCACGAAGCCGAGAAGTTCGGCCTGTCCGTGGACGTGGTCGACGATCTGACGGGCGCCAAGCTGGGCCGCGCCAAGTCGGGCACCTTCCGCACGGCGGACGTGGTCGGCCTGGACACCATGGGCCATGTGATCAAGACCATGCAGGACAGCCTGCCGAACGACCCGTTCGCCGCCGTCTACAAGACCCCGGCCGTGCTGGCCAAACTGGTCGAAGCGGGCGCGCTGGGCCAGAAGACGGGCGCCGGCTTCTACAAGAAAGTGGGCAAGGAAATCCAGCGTCTGGACTTCGCTTCCGGCCAGTACGTGGCTGGCGGCGCCAAGGCCGACGACATCATCGCCCGCATCCTGAAGGAAAAGGATCCGGTCAAGAAGATGAAGGCCCTGCGCGAATCGACCAACCCACAGGCCAAGTTCCTGTGGGCGATCTTCCGCGACGCCTTCCACTACATCGCCATCCACCTGGACTCGATCGCCGACAACGCGCGCGAAGTGGACTTCGCCATGCGCTGGGGCTTCGGCTGGAACGTCGGTCCGTTCGAGACCTGGCAGGCTTCCGGCTGGACCCAGGTTGCTGAATGGGTGAGGGCCGACATCGAGGCGGGCGAAGCGCTGTGCAAGGCACCGCTGCCGGCATGGGTGTTCGAAGGCGCCGTCGCTGAAAAAGGCGGCGTGCATACGCCTGAAGGCTCGTGGTCTGCAGTGTCGAAATCCTTCGTGCCGCGTTCGACCCTGGACGTTTACAAGCGCCAGGAATTCCGCGCGCCGGTCTTCGGTTCGGGCGAACTGGACGGCCGCAAAGCGGGCATCACCGTGCACGAAGACGACGACGTGCGCCTGTGGCACTCGGGCGACGACGTCCTGGTCATCTCGCTGAAGACCAAGATGCACGTCATCAGCCCTGGCGTGATCGCCGGCTTCAAGAAAGCGCTGGCCGAAGCCGAGAAGAACTTCAAGGGCTTGGTGATCTGGAGCGCGGACGCGGCCGACGGCGGCGCGTTCTCCGCCGGCGCCGACCTGCAATCGGCCCTGCCAGCCTTCATGGCCGGCGGCGCGAAAGCGGTCGACCCGATCATCCGTGAGCTGCAAGACACCTTCATGGCCATGAAGTACTCCAATGTGCCAGTGGTGGCGGCTGTTGCCGGCCTGGCCCTGGGCGGCGGCTGCGAAATGGCCCTGCACGCATCGAAGCGCGTGGCCTCGATCGAATCCTACATGGGCCTGGTGGAAGTGGGCGTGGGCCTGATTCCTGCCGGTGGCGGCCTGAAAGAAGCGGCTGTGCGCGCCTTCAAGGAAGCCAAGGGCAACGACATTCTGCAATTCCTGAAGACGGGCTTCACCAACGCCGCCACCGCCAATGTGTCGAAGTCGGCGCTGGAAGCGCAGGCCATGGGCTACCTGAAGGAAGACGACGTGATCGTGTTCAACGCCTACGAGCTGCTGCACGTGGCCAAGGTGGAAGCGCGCGCCATGTTCGACAAGGGCTACCGCGCGCCGCTGAAGGCGCCGGTGCAGGTGACGGGCCGCTACGGCTACGCCACCATCAAGGCCCAGCTGGTCAATATGCGCGACGGCGGCTTCATCTCCGCCCACGACTTCAAGCTGGGCGAGATGATCGCCGAGATCGTGTCGGGCGGCGACATCGACCAGGGCGCCTTCGTCAACGAACAGTGGTTCCTGGACATGGAGCGTAAAGCCTTCCTCGAACTGCTGAACCATCCGAAGTCGCAAGAGCGGATCATGGGCATGCTGCAGACCGGTAAGCCGGTACGCAACTAAGGCATCGCCAATAAGCATGTCGATCCTGAAACTGGTCTTTAAAGTGTTACTCAGCGTGAGGCCGAGCATGGTGTATGACCGTATCAAGCAGCAAATGATGGACACCCTGCCCCTCGTGCGCACGCTGGGGATCAGGATCGACGAGATCGGCAACGGCACCGCCAAGGTGTCGATGCCGGATGACCCGAAGCTTCACAACCACTTGGGCACGCCGCACGCCGGCGCCTTGTTCACGCTGGCCGAAACGGCCTCCGGCGCGGCCATGGCGGGCGGCTTTGCGGACCTGATCCTGGGCCTGCGCCCGGTCGCCAAGGAATCGCGCATCCAGTACCAGAAGGTGGCCCACGGCGCGACGCGCGCCGAAAGCCGCGTGCCTGGCGATCTGGCCGCGCTGAAGGTTCAGCTGAAAGAGCAGGGCAAGGTCGCGTTCCCGGTGGAGGTCGACATCTTCGACGCCGCCGGCACGCTGGCCGCACAGGTTCAAGTGGATTGGTATTTATCCGAGAAGCGCGGCTAAGCCACCGCGTTAGCCTTCGACCAAAATATTGGAAAGCATAAAATGAGCAAACAACTGCAAGAAGCATACATCGTCGCCGCCACCCGCACCCCGATCGGCAAGGCGCCGCGCGGCATGTTCAACAAGACCCGTCCGGACGACCTGCTGGTGAAAGTGATCCAGTCGGCGCTGGCGCAGGCGCCCGGCCTCGATCCGGCCCTGATCACCGACGCCATCATCGGCTGCTCCTTCCCTGAAGCGGAACAGGGCTTCAACATCGCCCGCCAGGCCGTGCTGCTGGCAGGCCTGCCGCGCACCATCGGCGGCGTGACCGTCAACCGCTACTGCGCATCGGGCATCACCGCCGTCGCCATGGCAGCGGACCGTATCCGCGTGGGCGAGTGCGACGCGATGATCGCCGGCGGCGTGGAGTCGATGTCGATGGTGCCGATGATGGGCCACCATCCTTCCATGAACATGAACATGTTCACCGACGAAAACGTGGGCATGGCCTACGGCATGGGCCTGACCGCTGAAAAAGTGGCGGACCAGTGGAAAGTCACCCGCGAAGACCAGGATGCGTTCTCGGTCGAATCGCACCGCCGCGCCATCGCCGCCCAGCAGGCCGGTTTCTTCAAGGACGAAACCACCCCGATCGAAATCATCACCCGCACGCCTAACCTGGCCACCGGCGAAGTGGTGATCAAGAAGCGCGTGGTCGACACCGACGAAGGCGCGCGTCCGGACACCAGCATGGAAGGCCTGGGCAAGCTGAAGCCAGTCTTCGCCGCCAAGGGTTCCGTCACCGCCGGTAACAGCTCGCAGATGTCGGACGGCGCAGGCGCGCTGCTGATCGTCTCCGAGAAGTTCCTGAAAGAGCACAACCTGACCCCGCTGGCCAAGTTCTCCTCCTTCGCCGTGCGCGGCGTGCCGCCGGAAATCATGGGCATCGGTCCCAAGTTCGCCATTCCCGACGCCTGCAAGGCCGCCGGCATCACCCAGGACCAGCTGGACTGGATCGAACTGAACGAAGCGTTCGCCGCACAGGCGCTGGCCGTGACCCGCGACCTTGGCCTGGATCCGGCCAAGGTCAACCCGATGGGCGGCGCGATCGCCCTGGGCCACCCGCTGGGCGCGACCGGCGCGATCCGCGCTGCGACCGTGGTGCACGCCCTGCGCCGCAACAACCTGAAGTACGGCATGGTCACCATGTGCGTCGGCGCCGGCATGGGTGCGGCAGGTATCTTCGAACGCGTATAATCTGACGCGATAGAGGCAACAAAAGGGCGCTGCGGATCTTCCCGGCGCCCTTGTTCATTTTGGAGATGATATGGAAATTCTGACTACCAAGGCCGATGGCATCCTGACCATTGAATTCAACCGTCCGGAGCGCAAGAACGCGATCACGTCCGCCATGTACCAGAGCATGGCCGACGCCATCAACGACGGCGAAAAAGACGCCGCCGTGCGCGCCATCCTGATCGTCGGCAAGCCGGAGATTTTCACGGCCGGCAACGACCTGGAAGACTTCCTCAAGGGTTCGCGCGAACTGGCGGTGGAAGAGCGCGCCGTGTACCGCTTCATGGTGGCGCTGAGCGGCGCGGCCAAGCCGGTAGTGGCGGCGGTGGCCGGCGCGGCGGTCGGCATCGGCACCACGCTGCTGATGCACTGCGACCTGGTATACGCGGCCGACAACGCCAAGTTCTCCATGCCTTTCGTGCAGCTGGGCCTGTGCCCCGAGTTCGCCTCCAGCCTGCTGCTGGCGCAGCTGGCGGGCTTCCCCCGCGCGGCGGAGAAGCTGATGCTGGGCGAGGCTTTCCTGGCGCCGGAAGCGCTGGAAATGGGCCTGGTGTCGAAGGTGCTGCCGGTGGCCGAGCTGCACGCCTTCGCCCGCGCCCAGGCGGCCAAGCTGGTGGCCCTGCCGGCCAGCTCGGTGCGCGCCACCAAGCAGCTGATGAAGTCCTCGCGCAACGAAGCCGTGAAGGCCAAGATGTTCGAAGAAAACGAGTTCTTCAGCGCCATGCTGAACGCGCCGGAAGCGAAGGAAGCCTTCACCGCCTTCTTCGAGAAACGCAAGCCGGACTTTTCCAAGTTCGCCTGATATAGCCCTGAGTTAATCCACATCACCGAGGAAGCGCTTGATCCTTGAGTCGGCCAGGAGATCTCTGGCCAACATGGATCGGTGCTTTCTCAAATATGCCTTCAATGCATTACGGCTTTTTAATTTATAGGCAGCCAGCTTTTCCAGCGCTGGCTGAATAATAAAGCCATGTTCCCGCAGCACCGCCTGCACATCCTGCAACCTTCGCTGCTCAATTTGATTCTGCGGTGCCTGTAGTGACTGCAGCTGGTCTAGGTTGAAGATATCAATGGCGCGAGATACATCCTGAGCATCGATGTGGTTGTCTGCGCTGATGCCCTCGTCTATATCCCAATATAGATCATTGCTGACACGCTCGAATTCGCGCAGATTGCCTGGCCATGTGTGGCACTTTAATGTATTCAGCGCGGCAGAGGAAAACTGCGGAAAAAGTCGAGCCATCTTGTCAGTGCTGAGATTGCGCAGTTCACTTTGCTTGGCTGGAGGGGCAGAGCGCCAGCGGTAGATACTGAGTAGGGTACGCATCAGGCGGCCACTTTCATCTTGCTGAAGGCGGGTACGCAGCGGAGGCATGCGCACAATATTCCTTATACGAAAGAAAATATCTTTGCGTAGGCGACCCTCGGCGAGCAGCGAGGGAATGTCCTCATTGATAGCAAGGATGACTTTGACGTCGAGATTGTAAGACGTATGGCTGCCAATGCGGGATGCTCTGATCCTGTTGGTGCTGGGGTCTAGCAGATCGAGCAGTTGGGTTTGAAAAGAGATGTCGGCGGATTGCAATTCATCCAGGAAGAGGATGCCGTTATCTGCCTCTTCCAGCCATCCTTTTAAATCTTTAGCGTCGGTGAACGCCCCTTGCACTGAACCGCGCAGGCGACTTTCCAGCAAATTGGGGGTGACTGCCGATAAATTGTAGGGGTGGAAATTACTTCGACCGCTGCGCCGTGAAAACAATTTGGCTGCAAATGACTTTCCTGTGCCGGTTTCGCCCTCCAGCAAGGTTGGACCTGGCTTGCCGGTGGGCATTCGCCCCAGCGCTCCTTCTGCTACCAAGCTTTGTAGCACTTCGAGCAAACTATCCATGGGCGGTTTGTTGTCATGGCCGGACTTGGCGCTGATCGTATCGGGGGCCAGCTGCATGAAAGCATAGGGGAAGTCCGGGTTATCCAGTAGCGTATGCACTTCTTCGGCCATGTTTTGCGCTATCCGGGTCCAGGCGGCGCTGCCGTTGGGCAGGCACACAATAGTCTTGCGACGCAGGGTGCGTTCGGCCGCGCTCATCAAGGTACGAGGCAAGCCACGAGGAAAGCGACTGTCTTCCTCGGATGGGGGTTTTTTCATTTCCGTATGCAGGTATTGGAGGGAACTCTCGGGACCAGATTTAATCAGATCGGCGATTAAGTCGGGGGCATGCTGGTCGCCAAAACCGCGGCGCACCTCAGCTTCCCATTCCACCTTGCGAGCTTGTTCTACCAAAGGCCATAAGGGCCTGTCTAGCTTTGCGTCCAACTTTAGCTGCTGCTTATCGTGGCCACGAAGATCACTACGGTGGACTGAATATATGTGCGGGGCATCCTCTACAGCGATGGTTGCAGCATCCACAAGAGAAAAAATTCTATATGGAAGTGAAGGAATATTCATTTGATAAATTATGTAATGAAGATAATTTCATTTTATATTGGTGTGTTCGTCATGTCGAACTTTCTAAGCTATTGATTTTATTTGCTTTATTTGTCGCGACTCAGTTGGCACGTTGTTTGCCCTAGAGAGTGTGTCCAGCAAGCCTGCTGAACACAACATCTTAAGGAGAATTAACATGAGCCTGAACATTGAAAGCATTCACGACATTTCGACTTTCTTGGCATTCGTACGCGTGGCCGCTAAAGCCAAATTCAAAGTCTCACGCGAGCTGGTCGCTGAACTGATTAAGCGGTGTCATGCATTCGCCCGCAAGCACGGCATCCAGATTCATTTCCGAGGCGTGCCGGCGCAACGTATTGTGGAGTACGTCAGCGCGGGTGCTGCAATTGGCGCGGTCGCGGGGCTAGTGCTAGGCTCGATTCCAGGGGCAATGCAGGGAGCCGTCGTTGGCGCGGCCATCGGCGCCGCTGTCGCCCACGTGAGCATCACCGTCTCCTTCCACGAGGGGGACGCAGCCACTTTCTCCATCAACTAAATACTCGGCAGCAAGGCTCCCTGGTGGGCCTTGCTTTTCCTGTTGACTTGAATCAATATTCGAAAATTATGAAAACACTTAACCTGATCGATATCATTCAACGTTCTCTGCATATTTCCCGAGAGGACGTTTTGCCCCTGGTGAAATACTTGGACATGCCAACCAGTGTCCTGCAAAAGATCGAACGCTCCGCCGCCGAGGAGATAGCGCACCATCTGCGCAAAATGGGTAGCAATGACATCGCCACCATGTTTCGAGGTGGCGATGGGGTCCCCTATGCTGAGGTGGTGGTGGATGTGGGCGAAAAGCTGAAAGTAAAAGCTGTCAGTGCCAACAAGTCTGTGGCGGAAAACGAAGAAGCCATTCTCATGAAATTGTTCGAGGATGCGCTGGCCAAAATGAGCGACGAGGAAAAGCGCGCACTGTTCCAGTCCATGGGGATCAAGGAATACGATATTCCGCTGGCTGCGACCGGCACCTTCATTGTTCAGCAACTGCTGCGCCACTATGGCGGCTTCGCGGTCTATCGTGTTTCGCTGATTGTGGCGAATATGGTGTCACGTGCATTGCTGGGTAGTGGCTTGAGTTTTGCGGCCAATGCGACGCTCACGCGTACCATTGGCACCATGTTGGGACCTATTGGCTGGATCGCGACTGGCTTGTGGCTGGCGGTCGATATTGCGGGGCCGGCGTTCCGCAAGACTGTTCCCGCCGTGATTCATATCGCCATGCTGCGCCAGATGCTGCAGCGCCGTGTCAGTATCGGTATCGTGGGGCATGGTTCGACGGGCAAGGATGCTGCACTTGCTGCGGTATTTGGCTTGCAGGGGGCGATTGATCCTGTGGCAGGCTCCACGTCCGCGTCCGTCATGTACGCGATTGGTGAGAAAGGCAATGCCACAGTCATTAATTACCCCGGCTTTTATGATTATCGTCCAGACGTAAACGACGAGATTACCGATAATCTAAATCGCACCGATTTGTTCATCATGGTCGTCGATATTGTCCGTGGTATTTCCGGTGCCGAGATCCAAATTCTGGAGCGGCTGAAGCAGTTCAAGGTGCCGATTGTCGTCTGCCTGAACAAAATCGACTTGGCGCGTAATGAGACAGAACTCGCAAGCTTACGCGAAGCGGCGCTGGCACGACTGGGCGGCTTGCTGAAGGACTATCCACACTCGCATCTGCAAAACGGCATGTCGCCCTTCATTGAAACAGCCTTTGATCCGGACCCCCGCCTCGGCGTAAGCAAGTCCGGTGGCAAGGAGGCACATCGGTGGATCGAGGCTTGCTTGGAAGAGCATGGGAAAGATCCAAAAGCGTTGCCGCCGTTTTTGGCGGCTGCATCGGCGCAATAAGAACAGCTGCGCCAGTGGCTGAAGGGCTGCCCAGTGGGTGGCCTTTTTTTGCGCCGGTAATGAGGCAGTTTACTCCGCCAGCTCGCTCAGGCGCGAAAGGAACAGCTTGAGCACCGGCGAGGTATTGCTTTTGCTGTAGCCGATGGACAGGTCGATCATCGGCACTTCCCCCGCCAGCGGACGGCTCTCCACCGACCACGGCATCAGATTGCGCACATAGGATGGAATCAGCGTCAGGCCGCGCGTTGACGCCACCAGCGACATCACCATCGCCGGGTTATCCACCTCCTGGGTTTGCGTCACCTGCACGCCCGCCCGCTGCAGATAGCGGTCGATCACGCCGCGCAGCACGCGCGCTTTTTCCGCCATGGCGATGAACGGTTCGCCCACCAGGTCCTGTGGCGCGATGGCGCTCTTGGCCGCCAGCGCATGATCGCTGGGCATCAGCACCACCAGCGGCTCCTGCGCCACCGTGGTATAGCTTAAATCGTAGTCCGGCTCCGCGCGCATGAAGGCGACGTCGATCTTCCCCCGCGCCACGCCTTCGGCCAGCACGGTGGAGTAGTCGCTGGACACCGTCACGTCGATATTCGGCAGCTCTTCCCGCAGGATGCCCATCGCCCTGGGCAGCCAAGTCATCTCCTGTCCCGTCAAAAAGCCCAGCGCGAAGCGCTGCTTGGCCGGCTGCGCCGCGCGCCGGGCCGCCTCCACCGCCGCCTCGACCTGGTGCAGGGCCAGCCGCGCATGGTCGATGAAAGCCTGTCCGGCCACCGTCAGCTCCACCCCGCGCGCGCTGCGGCTGAGCAGCTCCACGCCCACCTGGTCTTCCAGATCGCGGATCTGCCGGCTCAGCGAGGGCTGGGAGGTGAACAGGCGCCGCTCGGCCGCCTCGGTCAGGCTGCCGGTTTCCGCCACGGCGATGAAATAACGCAGGTGTCGCAGTTCCATGATTTCTTATCCCATGCTTTTGGGGCATGCCCGTCAGCTTACAAAGTCTTTTTCTATTCTGCCATACGAACCTACATTGTCTCCTGTAGCAGCGCAATCCATACATTTCAGTTATGCCTCAAAAGGAGCAATCATGTCTGACCATCCCGTAGTTCTGATTACCGGCGCCCTGACCGGCATTGGCCGCGCCACCGCCCTGGCTTTTGCCGGCTCGGGCGCAAAACTCGTGATTTCCGGCCGCCGCGCCGCCGAAGGCAAGGCGCTGGAAGCCGAGCTGAAAGCGCTGGGCGCGGAAGCGCTGTTCATCCAGGCCGACGTGCGCAGCGACGAGGAAGTGAAGGCCCTGGTCGAGCGCACCGTCGCCAGCTTCGGCCAGCTCGATATCGCGGTGAACAATGCCGGCACCGAGGGCCAGCCCGGCCTGGTCGTCGACCAGTCGGCGGCCAGCTACGCCGCCACCTTCGACACCAATGTGCTGGGCACCCTGCTCAGCATGAAGCACGAGCTGCGCGTGATGACGGCGCAAAAGCGCGGCAGCATCATCAACATCTCGTCCACCTATGGCCATGAAGGCGCGGCCTACGCCTCCGTGTACGCGGCCAGCAAGCACGCCGTCGAGGGCCTGACCAAATCGGCGGCGCTGGAAGTGGCGTCGTCCGGCGTGCGCGTGAACGCCGTGGCGCCGGGACCGACCGACACCGGCATGCTGGACCGCTTCACCGGCACGTCCGAACGCAAGGCTTCGCTGGCGGCCGGCGTGCCGCTGGGACGCATCGGCAATCCGGGCGAAATCGCGGCGGCCGTGGTCTTCCTTGCCCAGCCTGGCGCCTCCTTCATCACGGGCCAGATCCTGACCGCCGACGGCGGCAAGACGGCCGGCTGATCATCCAAAGGAGCCGCCGCCATGAGCAAACTTGCAGGAAAAACGGCGCTGGTCACTGGCGCATCGCGCGGCATCGGCCGGGCCACGGCGCTGGCCTTGTCGCAGGCGGGCGCCCAGGTGCTGGTGCATTACGGCCGCGGCGAGCAGGAGGCGGCCGCGCTGGTGAACGAGATCCGCCAGGCGGGCGGCAAGGCCGAGAAGCTGGCCGCCGACCTGCGCGCGCCCGAAGGCGCGCATGCGCTGGCGGAACGCGTGCGCAGCATCATCGGCTGCCGGCTCGACATCCTGGTCGCCAACGCCGGCGTCGCCCACCCGGCCGGCATCGCCGAGACCACGGTGAGCGACTTCGATGAACTGTTCGCGGTCAATGTGCGGGCGCCGTTCTTCCTCGTGCAGCAGCTGCTGCCGGTGATGTGCAAGGGCAGCAATGTCATCTTCCTGTCGTCGCTGGTCTCGCGCGCCGCAGTGGGGACCATGCCCGCCTATGCCGCCACCAAGGGCGCCATCGACACGCTGGTGAAGCATCTCGCCGCAGCGCTGGGCGAACGCGGCATCCGTGTCAACGCCGTGGCGCCGGGCGTGGTGCCGACCGGGATGTCGCGCTTCGCGCAGACAGATGCCGGACGCGCCTTCACGCTGGAGATGCAGGCGCTGAAGCGCATGGCGGAGCCGGCCGACATCGCCGACGCCGTGGCCTTCCTCGCGTCCGACCAGGCGCGCTGGATTACCGGCGACACGCTGCAGGTCGACGGCGGCGCCAAATTGTAAAACCCTTTTCGTAGCAATCCTTTTTATAGAAAGCACACTGCCATGTCAGTCAATCACATGAAACTGTATCAATCCTCCGCCTCGCCCAATTCGCGCCGCGTGCGCATCTTCCTGGCCGAGAAGTCGCTGTATATGCCGCTGATCCCCGTCGACCTGGGCCAGGGCGAGCAGCACGGCGAGGCCTACCGCGCCATCAATCCGCGCCGCGTGGTGCCCACGCTGGTGCTTGAAGACGGCACGGCCATCGGCGAAGTGCCCGTGATCCAGGGCTACCTGGAAGCGCGCTTCCCCGACGCGCCGCTGCTGGGCGATACGGCGCTGGAAAAAGCGCAGATCGCGATGTGGGACCGCCGCGCCGAGCAGGAAGGCTTCGCCTCCGTGATGGAAGCGATCCGCAATGTCCTGCCGGGGCTGAAGGGCCGCGCCATCGCCGGTCCGCACGACTACGCGCAGATCGAGGCCCTGGCCGAGCGCAGCAAGCAGCGCGCGCAGAACTTCTTCCGCGACCTCGATGCGCGCCTGCAGACCGTGGCTTTCGTGGCGGGCGAACGCTATTCGGTGGCCGACATCACGGCCATGGTCACGCTGGATTTCGCCACCAAGGCAATCAATTACGTGGTACCCGATGAACTCACGGCACTCAAGCGCTGGTACGCCAATGTATCCGCCCGCGCCAGCGCCGCGGCCTGAAGCAAGGAGCACAAGCATGAACCAGCTGTTTTCCCCCGTCCCGCTGGGACCTTATACCCTGAACCACCGTATCGTGATGGCGCCGCTGACCCGCATGCGCGCGTCGGAAGGCGCGCTGCCGAATGCGATGATGGCCGAGTACTACCGCCAGCGCGCCTCGCAGGGTGGCCTGATCATCAGCGAAGCGACCTTCGTGCGCGAAGACGGCAACGGCTATCTGGGCGCGCCGGGCATCCATTCGGCGCAGCAGGCGGCGGAGTGGAAGAAGATCACCGACGCGGTGCACGCCAAGGGCGGCCGCATCTTCCTCCAGCTATGGCACGTTGGACGCCAGTCGCACAGCGATCTGCAACCGGATGGCGGCCAGCCTGTGGCGCCGTCGGAAGTGGCGCATGAAGGCGTGATCTTCACCGACAAGGGCTGGGGACCGACTTCGCCGGCGCGCGCGCTGAGCGCGGCCGATATCGCCAGCCTGGTGGACGCCTACCGCCTCGCCACGCAGCGCGCCATTGACGCGGGCTTCGACGGCGTCGAGGTGCACGCGGCGAACGGCTATCTGCTGGACCAGTTCCTGCAGGACGGCAGCAATGTCCGCGGCGACGCCTACGGCGGCAGCATCGAGAACCGCAGCCGCCTGTTGCTGGAAGTGGTCGAGGCTGCGGCCGCTGTCATCGGCAGCAGCCGCGTCGGCGTGCGCCTCAGTCCGAGCAGCAGCTTCGGCGGCATGCATGACAGCGATCCGGAAGCGCTGTTCGTCTATCTGGCGCAGCAGCTGGATCGCCTGAACCTGGCCTATCTGCACGTGATCGAACCGCGTGTGCAGGGCAGCGAGGCCGATCCTTCGCGCAGCCAGGAGCCGGTGGCGGCGCGCCTGCTGCGCCGCCACTTCAAAGGCCTGCTGCTGGCGGCGGGCGGCTTTACGGCGCAATCGGCCGAAGCCATCCTCAAGGCGGGAGAGGCGGACATGGTGGCCTTCGGCCGCGACTTCATCGCCAATCCGGACCTGCCATTCCGTATCCGTGGCAAGCTGGCGCTGACGCCGTACAACCGCGACACCTTCTACGGCGGCACGGCGGCCGGCTACACGGACTATCCCTACCACCCGGCCGGGTAGGCAGGGCGCCTGGCGGCGACTGTGGGTGAAAACTGACGGTCGCCGCCGCAGACTATGGCCTTGCAAGCCAGTCGCGGCGCAGGGGGTTTTAATTCATACCTAAAGGAGATATATTGTCGCTACTTTTGGTTTTTGATTTCAATCCCAATTTATGAGCGCTGTCATGCCCGATTCCGTGCAAGCTTCCCCCGTCCCGCGCGCCCACGTGACGGTTGCTGAATATCTCGCCCAGCAGATTCATTTGAGCGGCAAAACGCAGGCGGAGATCGCCCGCGAGGCGGGTTTTAACAAGCCCAACATCATCACCATGTTCAAGCAGGGTGCGACCAAGCTGCCGATTGGGAAGATCGGCCCCGTGGCCAAGGCCCTGGAAATCGACCCCATGCACCTGTACATGCTGGCCATGCAGGAGTATGAGCCGGAAACGTGGAACGCGCTACGGGAATCGGTGCTGCGCCAGCCCCTGGTCACCAGCAATGAGCTGGAAATCATCCATGTGATCCGCCAGTCCAGGATCAGCAATCCCAAGATCCGCACGGACGACGAAAAGCTGCGTCTGCTGGAAGTGATCTCGACCCTCAAGCCGGACAACGGCGCGCCCGAATAAGCCTCCGGGCCGCGCCGCCCGTCCCTAGGACAGCAGGTTGAAGTGGGCCAGGTACAGCGCGCCCTGCGCTCCCGCTCCCGCCTGCTGCAGATACATGGACGTCATGCCCAGCATGGCGTTTTCCACCTCATAGGTCCCGCTGCCCAGCGTGGTGCCCGCGTCGGCCGCGAACACCAGGGTGAACTGCTGGGCGCCCGCGCGGGCCTTGTCATCGTGCACCTCGATCAGCTGCATGGTCACGCCCCGCTTGCTGGCGTAGACGTTGAACGACTGGTTCAGCAGCGCGGCAAAAGTGGCGCGGTTGAGGACGTGCAGGCCGGCCGGAATGCCGGTCAACGCGGGAGCGGGCGGCGTCGCCGCATGGACGGGCATGTGCACGCCCGACGCGGCCAGCAGGCTGCCGCTCGCCATCACAAATTCTCGCCTTTGCATGTCGGATTCCTTCACAAAAGGGATACGGGTTGCTGGTCGGCCGCCCGCATGGCCGGGCTGCGCCATTCCATGAACTGATAGGCGCCGCGCAGCTCGCCCGCCTCGAAGCCCAGCCGCTGGTACAGGTGGGCGGCGGGATTGCCGCTCATGACGCTCAGGCGCACGGGCAGGCCCAGGCGCTCGCCTTCCGCCAGCAGGCCGCCCAGCAGCTGCCGGCCTATGCCCTGCCGCCGGTATTGCGGCAGCAGGCTGATGTCCACCAGGCGGATTTCGTCCGGCCCGTGGTCGATGTAGATCCGGCCCAGGCGGGTGCCGTCGCGCGCCACCACCAGGCTGGCCTGGGCGCGCGGGTAGAAGGCGCGGTAATGGTGTTGCTGGGCATGGCACTGCATGCGGACCAGCTGGGCGCGGCTGATGGCGTCACAGGCGATTTCGTCCAGGTCGGGGCGCGTGCTGGCGTACAGTTCCAGCACGAAGTCCTGGTCGTCGGCCATCAGCGGCCTGAGCATGATCCCGTCCATGTCTAGCCGCGCGCGGGGAAGATCCCCTGCAGCGCGATGATGAAGTTCAGCTGCAGATAGGGCTGCTGGTTGTTGTGCGGCTGGCCGCCGCCGTTCGCGCCCAGCGCCATCGGTCCCATCGGCTGCAGGCTGCTGGGATCGTGATAGGGCGGGCTGGGCGAGATGGCCTTGGCCAGCATGGCGCCGTTGGCCGCCGTGGCGGTGGCGACGCTGCTGGTCGCCTGCAGCGCGTGCCCGTGGGACGGCATTTCCGTCTGCTGCAGGGCCACGCTGGCGGCGCCGCCGCTTTGCCCCTGGAAGTAGTCGCTCAGGCCCGGTCCCTGGCCGCGGTGCAGGGGCATGCGCTGCACCAGGTTGGGCAGGCCGAAGGTGGTCTTGCCATCGCCGCCATACATGGTGCCCAGCAGCGAGAAGAGGGCGGTGTTCTGCGAGATCGGCAACAGCTGGCCGTTGCAAAAAGCCCATCCCCGGGGCGGGAAGTTACCGGAAAACAGGCGGATTTCCGCGACAAATGGGTCCGACATGGCTGTCTCCTTAGTTTTGGCTGGGATAGATGCCAAACAGGCTGATGATGAAATTGACCGCCAGGTAGGGCGCCATGTTCTCGTGCGGCTGGTTGCCGCCGACGGCCGGCACCGTGTTGGGCGCCATGGGCACCAGCACGCCCGGCGCCGCGTACATCTTGGGCTTGGGCATGGGCGAGGCGGGCACCATGGTGCCGGCGATGCCCGTCACGGCCACGTCGGCCACGGCCGGCGGCGGCGCCGCGTTGCTGGCGCTGACCAGGTGAGTGTGGCCCGGCATCTGGGCCGGGCTCAGGGTCACGGTCTCGCTGCCCGCCATCTGCCCCATGACATAGCTTTGCCCGGCCAGCGGGCCCTGGTGCAGGGGAACCCGGCCGCGCATGTCAGGCAGCGCGAAATTGCTCTGGCCGTCGCCACCATAGGTGGTGCCGATCAGCTGGAACAGGGTCTCGAATTCCGAAATGGGCAGCAGGGCGCCATCGCAGAAGGCCCAGCCAACGGGGGCGAAATTGCCGCCGAACATACGGATCTCGCCGACAAAAGGAGTGGACATGGTGTGCTCTCCCGCTTAGTTTTGCGAAGGGAAAATACCCTGCAGCGCGATGATGAAGTTGATCACGGTATAGGGCTGCATATTCTCGTGCGGCTGGTTGCCGCCGCTGGCCGTCACGCTGGACGGATGCAGGGCCGCCGTGCCGTCGGCGGTATGGAAGACATTGATGCCGCCCGCCTCGATGGCGCCCAGCGCCTTGCCGCCGGGATCGGTGTTGTGGCTGAAGGTGGAGGACGCCAGCAGGGAGTGGTTATGGAGCGGCAGCTCGGCCAGGGTCAGCGTATGGATGGCCTCGCCGCCGTGGGCGCCGGGCGTGCCGCCGCAATGCATGGGCACGCGTCCGCGCAGGTCGGGCAGGGCGAAGGTGGTGCGGCCGTCGCCGCCGAAGGACGTACCCAGCACGGCGAACAGGGCCTGGTTCTGGTTGATGGGCAGCAGCTGTCCATTGCACAAGGCCCAGCCCTTGGGGGCGAAATTGAAGCTGACCGGCCTGATTTCTGCGAGAAATGGCTCTGACATGGCATACCTCGTCGTGGCGGGCGCCGCGCGGCTATGCGCGGCTGGGTGAAGGAAAGGGCGGCGGCCGCCGCCGGGCTGCAGACGCTTAGAACGGCGGTGGACGCTTGTCGCGGCGGCGCACCAGCAGGATCAGGCCGGCCGCCAGCATGATGGCCATGGTGGGTTCGGGCACGGCCGTCATGACCAGGGTCACGTTGTCGATCCCCGTGTAGTCGTAGTAGTTGTGCAGGCTGAACTGCAGCACGCTGCTGGCCGCGCTGGCGGTCAGGCCGCTGAAGCTGACAGTGGCCCAGTCGCCGCTGGCATTGCTCTCGTCCATCAGCGTCACGCCGCCGAAGCTGACCTTGACCTGGTTGTCGAGCGTGTTGGGGCCGCCGGAGTTGATGCGCTGCAGGTCGAAGCTCAGCGTGTAGATGGCGCCCGCCACGGTGGCGACGGTTTGCGACAGCGTGCCCAGGCCGACGGTGGTGCCGTCGTAATAGGCATAGCCGCTGCGGGCCAGCGGCGAGCCGTAAAAGTCAGTGCTGACGTATTGCTCGCCGATGGCGCCGACCTTGGTCCAGCCGGTCAGGTCGCCGGTCTCGAAATCGCCGTTGGTGATCAGGTTGGGGCTGGCCATCGCCAGGGGAGCGCTGGCGGCCAAAGCCAGCGTCAGCAGGACAGAGCGCAAATTCGGCATGGCATACACCTCTTCAGTGGGAGTTTGATGGCCTTTGCTTTGTGACAATTCGTGAGTTTCAAAGGCAGAGCTACATCCTACTCCCGATTCATTATCAGAAAAACAGCTGATTTAACCCTGTCGCATTTTTGTTATTTTTACACTCTGTGCTTGAAAAGCGCGCAGGGTGTGCTTGTCAGCGGCTGTTTTTCTGTATCGAGGCGCGGAAGGCGCTGGGCGTGACGCCCAGGCGTTCGCGGAAGGCGGTGGCGAAGTTGCCGGCGTTGGTGAAGCCGATCAGCATGGCGATGTCCTGCACATCCATATCCGTGTCACGCAGCAGCTGCTCGCCGCGGCGGATACGCTCTTCGCGGATATAGGCGAACACGGTCATGCCCGTCTGTTGGCGGAACACCTGCGACAGCTTTTCGCGGTAGGTGCCCACGCTGTGCGCGATGTCCGACAGGCTGGGCAGGGTGCCCAGCTGCTCGCTGATCAGGCGCTGGGCGGCGCTGACCAGCACCGCGTCCGGATGGCTGCGCACGGGCGGCGCGGCGGGCGTGGCGGGCGCGGCCGCATGGCGCCCGGCCAGGTTCAGGTGGACCTGGATGCGCGCCGCCAGCTCGCCCGGCGAGAAGGGCTTGGACACATAATCGACGCCGCCGATCGACAGGCCCATGATGCGGTCTTCGTCGCCGTCCGCGCCGCTGAGGAAGATGATGGGGATGTCCTGCGTCGCCGGATTGGCCTTCAGCAGGCGGCAGGCCGTATAGCCGTCCATGTCGGGCATGCGCACGTCGAGCAGGATCAGGTCGGGATGGTTGGCCAGCGCCAGGTGGTAGCCCTGCAGGCCGTTGCAGGCGGTGGAAACGCGGTAGGGATAATCGCTCAGCAAATTGATCAGCATGCGCTGCTCGAACATGGAATCGTCCACGATCAAGAGCTTGTGTTCCTTGCTGTTGCTGGAGGTCCGCATTTTGTCTATGACATTTTGGTTGATCCAGTTTTACTACTCCCTGTTGCGTATTATGCCTATCTTCAAAAAAAATTCGATAGTTTTCGTCGCGCCCAAAACTCCCGTCTCTTTCAGCAAAAGCATGGCTTTTGGGGATCATTCATAATGGCAGCGAGTGTTGAGCAAAGGCAATAGTTTGATCTGGCTCAAACTTTCATTCAATTTTTGGGGGAGAGATGTGATGGTTCGCAAACGCAATATCCTGTCCGCCTTGCCGTTGCTGTCGGCGGTGGCCATGCTGGCCGCGCCGCTGGCCGACGCCGCCGTTTATAGCAACGGCAGCAAAACGGCCAACTTCGACGTGACGATGAAAATTATCGCCGACTGCATCATCTCCGCCAGCAACCTGGACTTCGGCCAGACGCAAGGCGTGCTGTCGGCGGCGGTCAACGTCAATACGACGCTGAGCGTGACCTGCACCAACACCACGCCCTACAACATCGGCCTCAGCGCGGGCACGGGCACGGGCTCGACGGTGTCGGCGCGCCTGATGAGCGGCACCGGCGCCAACACCAGCACGGTGGCCTTCAACCTGTTCCAGACGGCGGGCGCGACCAACTGGGGCAATACCCAGGGCACGGACACCAAGTCGGGCACGGGCACCGGCGCGTTGCAGACGCTCACCGTGTATGGCCAGGTGCCGGCGCAGAACACGCCGCAGCCGGACAGCTATAAATCAACTATCACGGCGACGGTGTACTTCTAGAAAATGAACACTCCGGCGCGGGTACTGTGCTGGATCGTAAGCAGCATCCTGGTGGTGCTGGGGGGATGGACGTACGCTGCAAACCTGCAGATCTCTCCGGTGATGATAAATTTGCGCGCAGGCCAGAACGCCGCGGGCATCAACTTGAACAATCTGGCTGACGCCGTTGTGTATGGCCAGGTAAGGGTCTTCTTGTGGGAGCAGAAAGACGGTGACGACGTCCTGACCCCGACCCAAGATGTAGTAGCCAGTCCCCCAATTATCCAGATCGGGCCCAAGAGCAGCCAGATTATCCGCCTCGTGCGGCGTAGCGAACAACTCCCAGGCAGCGAGTTGTGCTATCGGATCCTGATAGATGAAATTCCACGTGAAGGTGATTCGCCCGTCAGCGGAGTCGACATCCGTCTCCGCTATTCGGTGCCCCTGTTTATTTTGTCGGCCGACGAGCGCGCTGCGCCCTCGCTGGCCTGGTCGGTGTTCAAGAAAGAGGGCAATTGGATGCTGCGTGTGCGTAACAGCGGCAGCCAGCGCGCGCAGATCGGCGCGCTGGAGCTGAGCAACGCCGCCGGCAAGCAGTTCGTGATTGCCCAGGGCTTGTTCGGCTATGTGCTGGCGGGACGCATGCGCGAATGGCGCCTGCCGACCCCGGGCGACGCCGATTTGACTGGCACGCTGGGCGTCAAGGCCAATATCAATGCGCGGCCCATGACTGCCAGCACAGTGCCCCGGGTGGAATAACCCGGCATGTGGCGCGGGCTGATATGCCTGGCATTACTGGTGTGGCTGGCGCTGGGCGCCGCCCACGCGCAAACCCCGGCGGCCCCGCCGCCGGACGACGAGTTTTTCTTGGAGGTGATCTTGAACGGCGAAGACACAGGCTTGATTCTGCGCTTTACCCGCGGCAAGAAGTCGGGGCTGCGCAGCGCTGTGCAAAACCTGCGCGACCTGGAGCTGGACCCCAGGCTGTTCGGCGTCGAGGGGCAGGATGAGTTCGACCTGGACGAGATCAAGGGCCTCAGCTACAGCTACGACGCGGCGCGCCAGACCATCGCCCTGCGCGTGGACGACGCCCTGCGCACGCCGCTGGAATTGTCGGGCCGCTCGGTGCGCAAGGCCAGCGCGCCCACGGTGACGCCGGGCCTGGTGCTCAACTACGACGCCTTCACCCGCCTGAACGACGGCCGCAGCGTGTCGCTGGCCAACGAGGCGCGCTATTTCAACGAGAACGGCGTGCTGACCAGCACCGGCGTGCTCAACTACGGCAACCAGCAGCGTAAGTTCATCCGTCTCGACACCTCCTGGGTCCATTCCGACCAGGAGACGCTGGAAGTGTGGCAGGCGGGCGACCTGATTTCCTCGGCCCAGACCTGGAGCCGCTCGCTGCGCATGGGCGGCGTGCAGTGGCGGCGCAGCTTCGACCTGCGGCCCGACCTGCTGACCTTCCCCGCCGCCACGCTGGCCGGTTCGGCCGTCGTGCCCAGCGCCGTCAGCCTCTACATCAACGGCGTGCGCCAGGTGGACACCTCGGTGCCGTCCGGCCCCTTCGTCATCAACCAGGTGGCGGGCCTGAACGGCGCCGGCCAGGCCACCCTGGTCACGCGCGACACGACGGGCCGCGCCATCGCCACCACGGTGCCGCTGTACGTCGACACGCGCATGCTGGCCGCCGGACTGACCGATTACTCCGTCGAGCTGGGCGCCCTGCGCCGCGGCTACTCGCTCGAATCCTTCGCCTACGGCCGCGCGCCCGCCGCCAGCGGCTCCCTGCGGCGCGGCATCACCGACACCTTCACCCTGGAAGCGCACGGCGAAGCGGGACAGGGCGTGGCCAACGGCGGCGTCGGCGGCCTGCTGCGCCTGGGCCAGGGCGGCGTTGTCAGCGGCTCGCTGTCCGGCAGCGCGGGCACGGGCCACGGCGGCCAGGCCACGCTGGGCTACCAGTTCCTCAGCACCCGCTTCAGCCTCGACATGCAATCGCAGCGCGCCAGCGAAGGCTTCCGCGATCTCGGTTCGGTGGACAGTCCCGTCACGCGCGCCGTCGACCGCGTCAACCTCAACCTGTCGCTGTCCGGCGGCCAGGGCGCGGGCCTGAGCCTGGTCAGCCAGCGCGCGCCGCTGCTGCCGCCCGCGCGCGTGGGCGCGCTATCGTATTCGCTCACCCTGGGCGCCGGGCTCTACTTCAGCGCCAGCGCCTTCCGCGACTTCCGCAACGTGCAGACGCGCGGCGTGTTCTTCAGCCTCAGCGCATCGTTCGGCGACCGCATCGCCGCCAACGCCAGCCGCAGCCGGCAGAACGGCGTGCGCAGCACCAATCTCTCTCTGCAGCGCTCGGCCGACTATGGCGGCGGCTTCGGCTGGGGCCTGCAGTCGCTGGACAATGGCGGCACGCCGCTGCGCACGGGCCAGCTCACCTACCTGGGCAACTACGGCCAGGTGACGGCCCTGCGCCAGGAAAACGGCAGCAACGCCAGCAACACGCTGGACCTGACGGGCGCCCTGGTGCTGATGGATGGCAGCGTGCACGCGGCGCGCCAGGTGGGCGCCGGCTTCGCCCTGGTCTCCACCGACGGCGTGGGCGGCGTGCCCGTGCTGCAGGAAAACCGCGTCGTCGGCAAGACGGGCGCCAGCGGCTATCTGCTGGTGCCGAACCTGAATCCCTATCTGGCCAACCAGATCGCCATCGACACCGGCAACCTGCCGCTGGACGCGCGCATCGCCGTCAGCAGCCGCACGGTGGTGCCGGCGCGGCTGTCGGGCGTGCTGGCCCATTTCCCCGTCGAGACCTATATCGCGGCCAGCGTGGTGGTGCATGGCGCGGACGGCAAGCCGCTGGCGCCCGGCACCGAGGTGCTGCATGTGGAAAGCGGCGCGCGCACCCTGGTCGGCTTCGACGGCGTGGCCTTCGTCGACCACCTGGCGCCGCTCAACCATCTGCGGGCGACGGTGAACGGCCTGCCCTGCGTGGTCGAGTTCCCCTTCACGCCCGTCAAGGGCGACGGCTTGCCGACCATCGGCCCCTTCGTCTGCCGGGGAGTGCAATGATGGCCAAGGTCTGTCAGCTCTTCTGCCTGCTGCTGGCGCTGCTGTGCGGGAACGCGCGCGCCGACAGCTGCTCGATCGCGCCCAACGATGTCGTCTTCCCCGACGTCAGCTCGATTTCCCCCAGCGACGTGTTCACCTCGACGTCCTTCCGCGTCACCTGCACCTGGACCGACACCAACCTGGGCGCGCTGCTGACGCCCTACGTCAACGTCTGCCTCTACCTGGGCGCGGGCACCAACTCCTCCACCACGGTGACGGCGCCGCGCCAGATCGGCAATGGCGCCCTGCGCGTGAACTACAACATCTATACGGATCCCAGCTATGCGGCGGCGAAGATCTGGGGCGGCTGGGCCGGCACCACGACGGCCTCGCCCGGCACCTATTCCATCGTGTTCAACATGGCCAAGACGGGACTGACGGGCACCCTGTTCCAGGACGTCAGCTTCTACGGCAAGCTGACGGCCGACTCCACCCTGTCTTCCATCGTGGTGGGCAACACCAACCTGTCGTTCACGTCGAACTTTGGCGCGGGCAGTTCGCTGATGCAGTACCTGTTCTTCCTCACGCCCACGGTGGGCTGCGCGCTGGGGCCTACGCTGCCCATCAATTTCCAGGTGCGGGCCAATGTCATCAACGACTGCAATATCAGCATCGGCAACCTGATGTTCCCCAACAGCAGCCTGCTGAGCAGCGCCGTGCGCACCACCTCCAACATGACTGTCCAGTGCAGCAACAGCACGGCCTACAAGATCACGTTCTCGGCCGGCACCTACGGCAGCAGCACGACGGCGCGCAAGATGCGCAACCAGGCCAACAGCGACGTGGTGTCGTATCAGATTTCGAATTCGCTGGACGGCACCAGCCTGGGGGATGGAACGAGCGGGACGGTGGCGGTGACGGGAACGGGCGACGGCGCGGCGCATATCCAGACCCTGTACGGGCTGGTGCCGCCGCAGACGACGCCCTCGCCGGGGGACTACAAGGACACGATTACAGCAACAGTGTTGTTTTAAAGCGAATTAAAGCGAAAAAATCAGAAGTAAATCGTCCAGTCCTGAGTGCCCGTTTCCTGACGGATGCTCATCGAATTATCGCTGCTGGAAGCGGCCGTGGCGGCTTTTTCGTTGCCACGGGTAATCAGATAGGGGGTGTGGAGCTGGCAGTTCACGGCGGGGCTTTTAGCGGCCGTGGCGGGGTTTGCCGGGGTGGTGGAGGCCGGAGCGGATTGAACAGCGCACGATTCTGTGACCACAAAGCTCACTTGCATGGAGCTGGTCGCTACCCTATTGCCCGCGCTGGCGAGCAGGGGCAGGGAGAACAGGGCAAAAGCAAATGCTTTAGTAAATGTTTTCATATTTACACACGTTTTTGAGGTGCGCAGCAAAACTTGCTGACGTCTACGGGGCCTGGGATTTCTCGCGGGCCGTTTAGGTAGCCGTCGGGTAGCAAGATGAATCCACGGAACAAATTTTACCGTGCATCAATCTCGACCTGATGGTTCACATATTACACGGAAATTTACGCATGGCAACTGAGTGATTTTTGGATAGTTTATAGCGTCGTTTTTTGGCCTATTTTTGAGGGTAAATAGAAACCGAAAAGTACCGATTTTCATAGGAGAAACTTCTGCCGCTGCGGCCGAAAACGACTCCTGATTTCTCGCTCGAATTCTCACACATTGTCACTGTTGTAGGCGCGTCATAAAAAGTCACACTTTGTTACACCCAAGATGCAAGTAACTCGCCGTTTGCCTTAGCTGTTTTGCTGTTCTTTTTTACTAACCCTGGAACCAAGGAGTTCAAAATGAAACATACCGATTTTGGCAATATGCCCTGCCCGATCGCCCGTAGCCTGGGGAAAGTAGGGGAGTGGTGGAGCATCCTGATCCTGCGCGACGCCTTCTACGGCCTGACGCGCTTCGACGAGTTCGAAAAAAGCCTGAAGATCGCCCCGAACATGCTGACGCGCCGTCTGGCGGGCCTGGTGGAGGGCGGCCTGATGGAGCGCCGCCAGTACAGCACCCGTCCGCCCCGCTATGAATACGTGCTGACCAAGGCCGGCCGCGCCTTCAAGCCCGTGCTGCTGGCCTTTGTCGCCTGGGGCAACGATCATCTGGCGCCGGAAGGGGCCAGCCTGCTGGTGGTGAGCCGCGAGACGGGCAAACCGGCCGACCAGGTGCTGGTCGACGCCAACAGCGGCCTGGCCATCAACGACGAGGACTATATGTTCGCGCCCGGCCCGGCCGCGACGGAAACCATGCGCTCGCGCCTTGCCGAGGCAAGCAAGATGATGTCCTGAGTGCATCACGCTCCTGGTTCCAGCTGGGCATAGACCGCGTTCGCGATCTTGCCCAGCGCGGGCTTGGACAGATTGCCCGACAGGGCATAGCCGAATTTGCCGTCTATCCAGTAGAACACGCCGACCTGGCCTTCCTGCGCAAAGCGGAAGCCCGTTTCCTGATTGGCCGTCTGCTCCGTTGACACATACAGCGTGAGCCGCGCGCCGCCCGCGTCGTGGTACATGAATTGCGCCACGGGACCGCTCTGGCCCGGCAGCAGGCGTCCACCCACCAGCTCGTAGCCCTGCGCGCCCAGATGCGGCGCATGCAGCGGCGCGCCGAGGCGCTTGGACAGCCAGGCCACCAAATGCTGTTCCTGATCGGCGCCCACTTCCACCGGATGCTTGATTTCCGGGCTGTAGACGGCGTGCGCCAGCGCGGCGCGATGCGCCAGTCCGCCCAGCTCGCGCTCGGCCTGCGCCTGGGCCAGGCGGCCGGGATCGGCGTCGGCGCGGTTGCCGGGCAGGGCGTCGTGCAGCCACCAGCCGCCCGCGCCGCCGGCCAGGGTCAACAGCGCCATGGCCGCCGCGCGCAGGGGACGCCAGAAACCATCGTTGGCGGCCGGCCGGCCCGGGCGGGCGGCGGCCTCGTCCGTCGGCCACGGCTGCGGCCGCGATGCGGGCGCCGCGCCGGCCGCTGATGGCGGCAGCGGCGCGGGTGCCGGCTCGGGCGCACGCGCGGGCGTGTATGCGGCGCCGGCCGCGAGCGGCAGCAGCAGGGCGGGCGGCACGGGCTCGTCCAGCACGGCGTCGTAGCGGGCGCGCAGGGCCGCGTTCTGGGTGCGGTAGGCTTGCAGCCGCGCCGCTTCATCCGGATGCAGCAGCAGATAATCGTCCACGGCGCCGCGGCGCGCGGGCGCGAGCTGGTCATCGACCCAGGCTTGCAGTTCGGCTTCGGTTACGGGGGAATTCATTTGACCACCTTCAGCGGGGCGGGCCGGGCTGGGCTCTGCATCAGCAGGCGCAGGCGCTCCCGCGCGCGGGACAGGCGCGACATCACCGTGCCCAGCGGAATATTCAGGACGAGGGCCACCTCGTCATACGTCATCTCTTCCAGCGCCACCAGCAGCAGCACGGCGCGCTGCTCGGACGGCAGCTGCAGCAGGGCGGCGTCCATATCGCGCAGGGCCAGGCCGGACGAGGGCTCGGCGTTGGGCGCGGCCACGGGCAGATCATCGTCCAGCGGCTCGGTCGCCAGGACGGGCTTGCGCTGCTGGTCCACGTGCAGATTGTGCATGATGCCGAACAGCCAGGCCCGCATATCGCTGCCGGGACGCCACGAGGCCAGCTTGCGCCAGCCCCGTTCCACGGTTTCCTGCACCAGATCGTCGGCGCCGGCGCGCTCGCCCAGCAGCGCCCGCGCATAGCGGCGCAGGCGCGGAATGCAGGCGATCAGGCTGGCGCTGGCGTCCGGCACGGATTTACTCCTTCACGATATGCCAGATGTCCTTGAAGTTGTCGCCCTTGCGGTCGCCTGGCTTCTCGTCCTTCTTGAAGGTGTACAGCGGCTTGCCCTTGTAGGCCAGCTGCTTGGCGCCGTCGTCGCGCGCAACGACCGAGTAGGGGGCGGACACGCTGGCTGGCGCGATCACGGCTGGCCAGAGGTCGGCGCAGGCGGCGATGCAGACGCTGGCGCTGCCGGCCATGTCCTTGTCGAAGGTGTAGACGGTCATGCCGGCCTGGTTGACCAGTACGCCGTCTTTCTTCATGACTTCGTCGGCGTGGGCGGCGCCGCCTGCCAGCAGCAGAACGGTCAGGAGGGCGGAGATTTTTTTCATGATGGCTTCCTTTCAGTGGGGGTGAGAGAGGTTTGCACTTGTGGCACTTGCGTATACGTAAGGTGCGGCGGAACTATTCCATCGTCCTTAAAATTATTTGCATAGTAAGGAGGACATCATGGATAAAAAAACCATTGTGACACGGATTGCCCTGGCGTCCGCACTCATCGTGCTGACGGCGGCAGCGGCGCCCGTCCAAGCCCAGCAGGGCGCGCTGAGCAAGGGCGACCAGCGCATCCTGACCGAGCTGGCCCAGGCCAATCTGGCGGAAATCAGCGCCGGCCGCATCGCCGAGCAAAAAGCGGCCAGCCCCGACGTGAAGAGCTTTGCGGAAAAGATGGTGGACGACCACACCAAGGGCTTGCAGGACGTGCAGCAGGTAGCCCAGAGCAAGAACCTGACCCTGCCGACGGAGCCGGACCGCAAGCACCAGGCCATGGCCGACAAGCTCAACACCCTGAGCGGCGACGCCTTCGACCGCGCCTACCTGTCGCGGGCGGGCGTGGGCGACCATCAGGCGGCGCACATGCTGCTGGCGCGCGCCGACAAGCGCGCCCGGGACCCGGACGTGAAGGCGCTGGTGGAACGGCTGCAGCCGGTGGTGGACGAGCACCTGCACACGGTGCGCACCCTGGCCCAGGCCAAGGGCGCGGAAATGAACCCCAGTAGTGGCAATACTGACAATCCGTTGGATCCCCACAACGACCAGGTAAAAACCCCCGGCAAGTGAGGTAATGCGGCGGTACAGCGGCGCACGCTAGAATGATTCCTCAATTCAAAATTTATTGCTTCACGGAACTTAAAATATCCAGTAAGATCAATCGCTTGGTCTGCGCAAATCCAGTCTTTTTTACAACATCTGACGATGCGCAACTGTGGAATAATGCAGTGGCACCGGGTATGCGTTAAAGCAATATCAAGTTTTGGGGAATCGCTGTGGTGGATATGTTCGCGCTCGACGACGAGCTGGCGCAATGGGAAGCGGAGCTGTCTGCATCGCAGGCAGAGTCGCGCCTTGGCCTGCTGGTTCGACTGGCCTGGCACAACCGCCAGCGCAATCCCGTGCGCGCCCAGAGCCTGGCCGCCGCCGCCCAGCCGCTGCTGAACCAGGTCTCCGCGGACGAGGCGGAGCTGATCCGCGCCCGCTTCCTGCTGATCGATGCGGAACTGAGCTGGCTCGCGGGCCAGCTCGACATTGCCCAATACAAGGGTGAGCAGGCGCTCACTATCTTCGAGCAGGCGCCGCCGTCCACGGCCGCCGGGCAGGGGCAGGCCGACGCCTGCTGGCTGCTGGCCTGGGTATCGAATGACCGGGGCGCCTGTGCCTGCGGCGACCGTCTGCTGGAGCAAGGCGCGGCTGCCGCGCGCGCCGTGCACGATGAAATGCGCACCGATGTGCTGGACGCGTCCGCCGCCATCTGCGCCGTCTTCGCCGACTGGCAGACGGCCAACCAGGCCTGGCGCGCCCGCTTCGATGTCGAGCTGAGCGCCAAGCCGGTGGTGTCGGCCGGATGGATCAGCGACTTCTTCGGCACTTGCGCCTTCCAGGGCAGCGATTACGGCCGCGCCATCGGCCACCTGATGCATTCCTACGAGACGGCCCTGGCCTCGGGCCAGATCCGCCGCGCCATCATTATTGCGACCAATATTGGCAACGGTTTCACGAGCCTGAACGCGCATGAATCGGCGCTGGAGTGGATGGAGCGCGGCCTCGATCTGGCCCGTCCCACCAACTGGCCCATGAGCGTGGGCATGTGCCTGATGCAGACGGCGGAAACCCTGCGCCTGCTGGGCCAGCGCGACGCGGCGCAAAGCCTGCTGCGCGAAGCGCTGCTGACGCTGGCGCCCCTTTCCGGTTCGCGCGCCTATGCGGTGGCGCTGGAATACCAGGGTGACCTGGCGCTGGACCTGGGCAATTACGAAGCGGCGCTGGACAGCTTTATCAAGCTGGGCACGCGCGGCAATGTCCTCTGCCAGTCCGATTTCCAGACCAGCGCGCGGCGCGGACAGGCGCACGCCTTGTCGCAGCTGGGCCGCGCGCAAGAAGCGATGAGCGCGGCCGAGTCGGCGCTGGCGCTGGCGCGCGAACATGGCGACGCCTCCAACCAGATCTCGGCGCTCGACGTGCTGGCGCGCATCCACGCCCGCCACGACCTGCCCGCGCCGCAAGGCATGACGGCGCCCAACGCGGCGCTGCACTATCTGCAGCAGGCGCTGTCGATCGCCGCCACCATCGACGGCTATATCGTCCCGGGCGCCCTGCTGGAAGCGGCGGCGCGCGAATACGCGGCCAGCGGCGACCACGCGCGCGCCTACGAGATCGCGCTGCAGGCCAGCGCCTCGCGCGACAAGATCCACAGCCAGCAGGCCACCAACCGCGCCATCGCCATGCAGGTGCAGTACCAGACCGAGCGCGCGCAGACGGAAGGCGAGCATCACCGCCAGCTGGCCGCGGCCGAGGCGGAGCGCGCCGAAGTGCTGCAGCAGACCAGTGCCACGCTGGCCCACTTGTCCGCCATCGGACAGGAGATCACGGCCCATCTGGATGCGGCGGCCGTGTTCCGCGCACTGGACCGCCACGTTCACGGCTTGCTGGACGCGACCCACTTCTCCATCTTCATGCTGGAGCCGGACGGGCTGGCGCTGACCTGCACCTTCGGCGTAGAGGCGGGCAAGCCGTTGCCGGCCACGCGCTTCACGCTGTCCGACCCGCACGCCAATTCGGCCCGCTGCGTGCGCGAGCGGCGCGAGATCCTGATCGACATCGACGCCAGCGAAGCGACGCCCAATCTGATCCCCGGCACCCTGCCCACACTGAGCCTGCTGTTTGCGCCGCTGTGCGTGGGCGAGCGCGTGCTGGGCGTGATGACGGTGCAGTCGCTGCACGCGCATGCTTACGGCGAGCGCGAACGGCTGATCTTCCGCACCCTGTGCGCTTACGGCGCCATCGCGCTGGACAACGCCAGCGCCTATCGCCAGGTCGCCGCCACGCTCAAGACCCTGAGCGCGACGCAGGAGCAGCTGCTGGAAAAGAATCTGGAACTGGAGCGGGCCTACAAGGCGCTGGAGGAAGTGAGCCTGACCGACCAGCTGACGGGCCTGCGCAACCGCCGCTTCTTCCTGCAGAACGTGGACGCCGACGTGGCCATGAGCCTGCGCGCCTACGACAACGATCTGCGCCGCGACCTGACCGAATACGATCTGCAGGAAGCGAAGGATCTGGTGTTCTTCATGGTCGATCTGGACCACTTCAAGGAAGTCAACGACCGTTATGGTCACGGCGCGGGCGACTCGATCCTGGTGCAGATGCAGGAGCGCCTGCGCGAGGTGTTCCGCGAGTCGGATTACCTGGTGCGCTGGGGCGGCGAGGAATTCCTCGTGCTGGCGCGCGCCACCCAGCGCGGCGAGGCGCATCTGGTGGCGGAGCGTATGCGGCTGGCGGTGGCGGAACGCGACTTCGTGCTGCCGGACGGGACGCGCTTGTCCAAGACCTGCTCCATCGGCTTCGCCTGCTTCCCCTTCATGGCGGAGCAGCCGCGCCAGCTGACATGGTCGCAGGTGGTGGAGCTGGCCGACCAGGGCCTGTACATCGCCAAGCGCTCCGGCCGCAACGCCTGGGCCGCGCTGTACAGCACCGAGGCGACGCGTCCGGAAGACGTCTTCGCGCGCCTGATGCACCAGCTGGATCAGGCGGTGGAAGATGGCGAGGTGCGCCTGGTCAGCAATCTGACGGGCGCCCTGCAACTGGGCGGCGAGCGCCGCCGCGTGGGCTTGTCCAGCGATCTGGAAATCTGATCAATCACCTGAGCGGCGCAGGCGCCGCTCGTAGTGCACAAGGTCGTACCAGCTGCCGCCCATCTCAAAGCTTTGCGTCGAACGGCCAAACTGGGTAAAACCGTTATGCAGCAGGACGCGCGTGGAGCCGCTGTTTTCCGGGCGCGCCGTCGCTTCAAGCCGTATCAGCTCGTGGGCCTCTGCGGCCAGGAGAAGCATCAGGCGCACCGCTTCCTTGGCGTAGCCCTTGCCCGTTTCCGTTTGCGCAATCCGATATCCCAGCTCGGCGGAATGGAAATGCGCGCGCCGCACGCGGCTTAGATTGATGCGGCCTACCAGCAGGCCCGCATCGTCTCGCATCAAATAGCTGTAAGCCTTGTCTTCCTGCGCTTCGCGCAGGGAAGTGGCGATGGCTTCGCGGACGCCTTGCTCGGAGTAGAAGGCGGCGGGGCGGGCATTGATATTGGCTTCGAAGTAGGCGCGATTTGCGAGCTCGAATGCCATCAGTGCTGGCAGATCGTCCGGATGAAGAGGAACAAGATGAATCATCGCCCAAGCATAGCATGCGGCTGGTTGCTATACTGCTGGACCGAGCTTCCCACTTCACTAATACCATGACGCTGACTCGCTGCTCCTGGGCCAATCCGGCCAATCCACGTTATCTCGACTATCACGACAATGAGTGGGGTGTGCCTTGCCACGATGAGCGCACTTTGTTCGAGATGCTGAACCTGGAGGGGGCGCAGGCGGGATTGAGCTGGGAGACGATTCTTAACAAGCGCGAGACTTATCGTCAGGCCTTTGATAACTGGGACGCGAAGAAGATCGCCGCTTACGGCCCGGAGAAGGTGGCTTCGCTGCTGGCCGATCCTGGCATCGTGCGCAATAAGCTGAAAGTGGCGGCGGCGATTACCAATGCCCAGGTTTATTTGAAGCTGCTGGCGGAAGGCGGCAGCCTCGATAAGCTGCTGTGGTCCTATGTCGGTGGCAAGCCTGTCGTCAACCGCACCGGCGAGCGCTTTGCGAAGACGGAGCTGTCGGACCGGATCTCCAAGGATCTGGCCAAGCTCGGATTCAAGTTCGTCGGCTCGACCATCATTTACGCTTATATGCAGGGTATTGGCATGGTGGACGACCATGACCCGTCTTGCTTCTGCCGTTCGAAAGCACGCAAGAAGTGAGTTCACGCCATGTCATCTTCGACGCGGCGTTCGGCGATGGTGAGCGGTTTCTTGCCACATGGGCCGGGTGGAGCGGAGGGGAGCTACATTATCTGGCGGTGACGCAGGAGCTGCCTCTCGCCGAATCCATCCCGTCGCTGCAGTTGCAGGCGCTGTGGCCTGTCAATGTGCCGGGATGGCATCGTATCGTGCTGGATGATGGGCGTGTCACGCTGGATTTGATGGTGTCGCCATTGTCGGAGGCTGTGCCGCAGATTGACGCCCGCGTGAACGAATTCCATTTGCCGCAGATGGCTGATGAAGTGCCTTCGTTCAGCTACGCGAGGATGGCAAAGGGATTGGCGCGGATTGCCGTGCAGGGTGCGTCGTTGCGAGCCAGCGTTGCTGCTGCCGTTGCCACCGCTGCCGCTACCGCCGGTGCTGTTGGCGCTGCCGTTGAAGGCAATTCGGCGCTGCTGGAAAAGCTGTCGACGGCCTTGCGCTATGCCGGCTTTGTTTGTGATGCGCTGGATGGCAGCGGCGAGCTGCGCGCAGTCTATGCGAGCCGCAAGCCGCAAGCGCCGGTGCCGCCGGAGCCGGTGCGGCGCGCGGTGGTGATTGGCGCTGGCATCGCCGGGTCGTCGGTGACGCACCGTCTCTGCGCGCGCGGCTGGGAGGTTACGCTGGTCGAGCGTCACGGCGATGTGGCGCAGGAGGCGTCCGGCAATCTGGCTGGGATCTTCATGCCCTTGCTGTCCCGCGACGACAATATTCCCACGCGTTTGGCGCGGGCGGCGTATTTGTTTGCGCTGCGCGAGTGGCGGCGTTTGGGCGGCGTGGGCAGCGTGTTCGATGGCGCGAGCTGCGGCGTGCTGCAACTGGCGCGTGACGCGGAGCATGCGCAGCTACAGCGCGATGTTGTCGCGCAGTGGCGTTATCCCGAAGAGTATGTGCGCTGGCTCGATGGGCAGCAAGCGTCTGCAATAACGGGCTTCGCTGCGCAGCATGGTGGGTGGCTGTTTGCGCAGGGAGGCTGGGCGCGTCCGGCGTCGATTTGTGCGGCAATGCTGGCGGCGTGCGGAGCGCGGCTGACGCGCCGGTTTTCGTCGGAGGCCTTGTCTCTGTCGCGCGTTGGTGACGAGTGGCTGGTGCGCAGCGCTGATGGCGAGTTGGTTGCGCAGGCGCCGACGGTGATTCTGGCGAACGGGAACAGCGCGAGGAAGATCGAGCAGGCGTCGGATTTGCCCTTGTTTTCTCTGCGCGGGCAAGTCACGCATTTAAAAGCGGGTGAGCAGGATGTGCCCGATCTGTCGCTGGTCGTGTGCCGCGAAGCGTATGTGACTCCGGCCGCGAATGGCATCGTGTCTGCCGGCGCGACCTATAACACGCATGACAGCGATACTCAGCTGCGTGCGGGCAGCCAATACGAAAACATGGAACGCCTGACCGAGATCATGACGGGCGTGGATATTGGCGCGGCGGCGGAGGATGGCGTGGATGATGCGTCGCGCCGCGCCGATGCCGCATATGGCGATGTGGCGCGCGGCGGCACGGACGGCAGCGGCGCGGCGAGCGATAGCACGGCAAGCGATGCCGCGGCGGTCGATGGTATGGGGCGCGATGACGTCGTACGCGCGTCAGAGGCAGCTGACTTGCTCGACGCCTCCGCGCTGCTGCCCGGCCTTGCGAGTGCGCCGCTGGCGGGACGTGTGGGCTTCCGCTGCGCGGCGCCGGATCGCTTGCCGCTGGTCGGCGCGCTGCCGGATTATGGCCATGCGGGCCGCGTCGAACGTCTGCGCGACATGCCGAGCCATCCCGGCCTGCATTGCCTGCTCGGCTACGCTTCGCGTGGCCTGATCTGGGCCCCGTTGATGGCCGAAGTGCTGGTCTCGCAATTGGAAAACGTCTCATCGCCATTGGAATCCACCTTGGCGGCAGCCCTTGATCCAGCACGCTTCCTGCTCAAAGAACGCCGCCGTTCCCAGTAAGCGCTGATATATAATTCACATCAAATCAGATGCGCCCCGTGGAGACCTCAATAATGAATGACCAACCGGACGATCAGGCGGGTTCGCCCGAGCTGTTTATGTTCCTGGCCTCGACTGTGCACGACATGAAGAATTCGATCAGCGTCCTCAGTGGCACGCTGGAGAAGCTCCTTAGCGCGAACAAGGCCGCCGCCGCCGCATCGGACGACTATCCGCAGATGTCCCACATGCTGTACCAGACCAAGCGCCTGAACGACAACCTGATCCAGCTGCTCGCTTTATACAAGGAAGTGGGCAAGCCCGGTTATCCATTCGAACCCGCGCCGCAGCAGATCGGCGAACTGGTCGAACAAGTGACCTCGCAAGCGCGCGTGCTGCTGCAATCGAAAGGCATCACGCTCGACCTGGACTTCCCGCATGACCTGATCTGGACCTTCGACGAAGACCTGATCATCGGCGTCCTGGTCCACGCCATCAACAATGCTATCCGCTACACCAGGGACCGCGTCAGCCTGACGATCCGCGTCGACGGCGACTATCTCGACCTCCGCGTGGAAGACAACGGCGAAGGCTTCCCCCCCGCCATGCTGGAAGCGGGAGCCGCCGCGATGGACGCGCAGCGCAGCGGCGTCAACTTCCTCACCAACAGCAGCGGCTTGGGCTTGTACTTCTCGCGCGAAGTGGCGCGTATGCACAAGCACCGCCAGCGCACCGGCTCCATCGCCCTGGCCAATGGCGGCACGCTGGGCGGCGGCTGCTTCATCCTGCGTCTGCCATGAGTAGCGGCTTCGAATTCACTCCCGGCGAAGGCGGCGTCGATTGGTCCGACAAGCGCTATCTGCTGATCGACGATTTCGTCGGTATCCGCCAGCTGCTGCGCGAATCGCTGCGCAACCTCGGCGCCAAGCATATCGACCAGGCGGCCAGCGGCGGCGAGGCGACAGTCTTGCTGGCCAAGACGCGCTACGACGTCGTCCTGTGTGACTACAACCTCGGCGACGGCAAGAACGGCCAGCACGTTCTGGAAGAGGCGCGCCACCGCAACCTGCTGCTGCCCAGCTCCGTGTTCCTCATGGTCTCCGCCGAAAAGAGCGTGGAGTCGGTGATGGGCGCGGCCGAGCATCAGCCGGACGCCTACATCATCAAACCGATCACGGAAGGCGTGCTGCTGACGCGCCTGAACCGCGTCTGGCTCAAGAAGCAGATCTTCGCCGAAATCGACCAGGCCTTTGGCGACAAGGATTACCTGCGCGCCGCCCGTCTGTGCGACGCCCAGGCCAGCCAGAACAAGCTGCACGAGATCGACCTGCTGCGCATGAAGGCCGCCATGTTGCTCAAGGCCGGCGAGCCGGAACAGGCGCGCGTGGTGTACGAGCGCGTGCTGGAAGACCGCGACTACAACTGGGCCCGCGCCGGCCTGGCAAAGATCCGCATGAGGAATGGCGAGCCGGAAGCGGCGCGGCAGATGTTCCAGGCCGTGATCGCGGACAACCTCTACTACATCGACGCCTACGACCAGCTGGCCAACGCCTATCTGCTGATGGGGAAAATGGAAGAAGCCTGCGACGTGCTGGAACGCGCCGCCAAGCTCTCGCCCAACTCCGTGCCGCGCCAGCGCAACCTGGGCACGGTGGCGCTCAAGCTGGGGAATATCCCGCTGGCGGAAAGGGCCTTCCGCAAGTGCATCGAGATCGGCGAATACTCGGTGCTGAAGACGGTGGACGCCTACTTCGGCCTGGCCCGCGTGTACGGCAACAAGAACGATCCGAAGGAAGCCATCCGTCTGCTCAACTCCGCCGTGCACCAGTTCGCGGGCAACCAGGTGGAGCTGCGCGCCAAGATCACGGAAGGGCTGGTGTACCACGAGAGCGGCGACTTCCGCCGCGCGCGCAAGTCCGGCGACGAGCTGGAACAGATGCTGGTCTCCGAGCCCGATCGTCCCGACACGGACACCTGCCTGGAAATGGCGACTCTGCTGTTTGCCGTCGGCGTGAAGGAAGCGCCGAAGGACCTGCTGTGCTACCTGGCCCGCAACAACGATGACAACCAGGTACTACTGGAAGAGCTGCAGCGCGTGTTCGACAAGGCGCGCATGAGCGAGGAGGGCGAGGCGCTGATCCAGGCTTCGCGCAAGGAAGCGGCGGACATGATGAACAAGGGCGTGCTGCTGTGGAAGACGGGGAAGCTGAACGAGGCCGTCGAGTGGATGCGCGAGGCCCGCGTCGCCCTGCCCAACAACCTGCGCATTCTATTCAACTCGGCGCAGATCCTGATCTCGCATTTGCAGCAGAACGGCTTTGTGCGCGAGCTGTCGGAAGAGGCGATCGCGGTGCTGATGCACGTCGATAAAATCTCGCCGGGCCAGCAGCGCTTTGCTCAGCTGATGGAACAGCTGGCGATGATGGCGCCCGCGCCGGCGGCCCTGGCCTCATCGGTCGGCGATGCGCTGGAAGCGATGGGCGACGCCAGGCAGCGCGAGGAGGAGTGATCCTCCCGTCCTGATTATTCGTCCTTGCCGGATTTGGCGGCCGGACGCTTGGCGGGCGCTTTGCGCGCGGCTGGCTTGGCGTCTGCCTCAACCCTGGCTTCATCCGGCTCGGCGGGCTTGCCCTTGCCTGCCGCCGTTGCCGCTTCCGTCGCCTTGCCGGTGGCTGCCGCTGCGAACTTGACGGCGGCGTCGGTGGCGCGCGCGGCGGCGCTGCTCATCGTGTCGGAGGCCATGGCCGTGGACACGGCCTGCTTGAACTGCTCCTGCAGCAGATTCCACCACATGGCGGGATTGGCCATCTGCGCCGTCATGTCATCAGGCTTGGCGGCTTCCGGCGCAGGCTTGGACGCGGCGGGCGCTTCTTCCTTCGCTGGCTTGGCGACGGCCGCCGCAGCCTTCGCCGTGGCGGGCGTGGCGTGCTGGAAAAAGGCCGAGGCGTATGGATGGGAATCGAACAGGGACTTGTCGCTGGCGCCCGTGCTGACAGCCGCCGCCAGGCTGGCGCCGACCGATTTCAGGGTGGCGATGGTGCCGCGCTGGACCTCCAGCGCCTGGATACTCCCGCGCAGCATGCTCATATTCAGCGTCAGCCAGGCCTCGACGGCTTTGAGGTCGTTGATTTTCTTGTCCAGTTCATCGACGGACAAGGTGGGCGCGGTCAGTCCGGGCACGCTCATGCTGCCCCACAGGCTTTTGACAAAATCGAGGGTATCCGTCATCACTGCTGCACCTGGAATGTTCGGCATTTGCGGGTTCGACATGGTTGTCTCCTGTGAGATTTGCGCCTAGCGTAGCAGATTACGCAATCCGCTTCAAAAGATTTTGACAACATTTCCAAGGCCATCAATGCCGCCGTCGATGCCACCTGCTGTGGCTCCGCGCCGAACACGGTAAACTAGCGGGATGACGATCGCCTCCTTCCTCCGCCCACGCCGCCGCGTACTTGTTTTATGCGCGCTCACGCTGGCGCTGCACTATGTGGCGATCGACTGGGCCGGATCGCGGCTTGGGCCACAAACGCATCGCGCGCCGCCGCCCTCGCTGGTGACCGCTCAGTTAAAACTGAACATGCCGCAGCCCGCCGCCAGCCATGAGCCGGAGCCGGAACTGCAGCCGCTGGACGCGCCCAAGCCCAAGCCAAGCCGCGCGCCAAAGCCCGCCGCCAAGCCTGCGCCGGCGCCCGAACCCGCCGCCGACAACCCGCCGGAACCGGCCGTGGCTGCGGCCGAGCCGTCCGCCGATGCGTCGCCGTCCGACAGCGCTACCGGAGCGCCAGCGGCTCCGGCCGCCGCCGCCGCCCAGGCGGGAGCCGATCAGCTGGCGCAGGCCGCCGCCCAAGCCGCCGCCGCGCAGGCCGCCGCCACCGCTCCCGCCGCGCCGCCGGGCGAGAACGCGCCCGCTACGCGCCGCTACAAGGTCAATCTGCCGCCGCCGGCCGACTTCGACATGGATCTGGCCCGCGTCGACGCCGACGGCACCAAATGGGCGGGCGTCGGCAGCATGTCGTGGCATACTGACGGCAGCACCTACCAGATGTCGGTGGAAGTCGGCATCAGCATGCTGATCACCCGCGTCAACCTGCTGGTGCTGCACAGCGAAGGCACGATTGACGACTATGGCATCGCCCCGACGACCTTTGAAGAAAAGCGCAAGGGCCGGTCGAAGACGGCGACCCACTTCAACCGCGACGAAGGCACGATCAGTTTTTCCGCCAGCGAAGCGCGCTATCCGCTGCAGGTGGGCGCGCAGGACAAGGCCACGGTGCCGTTCCAGCTGGGCGGCATCGGCCGGGCCAATATCAACCAGCTGGGCTCCGACGTGGACATCCTGGTGGGTGAGGACAAGGACGCCAGCATCTTCCGCTTCCAGCTGGTCGGCGAAGAGGAACTGGAGACCAAATTGGGCAAGTTGACCACCCTGCACCTGAGCCGTCCGCCGAAGCCGGGCAGCTACTCGTCGAAGCTGGACATCTGGCTGGCGCCGTCGCTGAACTGGTATCCGGTCCAGATCCGCAACACCGAGGCAAGCGGCGCGCTGACCACGCAGACCGTCAGCAAAATTACAAGACAATGAAAGAGCACATGCGATTCCCAACTATTCTGCTGGCCCTGATGGTCAGCTGCGCGGCCCATGCCGCCGCGCCGGACAACGAGCACCCCAGCGTCAAGCGTCCCTACAATCTGCCGCCGGCGGCGGACCTGCATTATTCGATCCAGGCCAAGCAGCATGGCCTGAACATCAACGGCGAGGCGACCGTCGCCTGGCGCCACGGCAGCGGCGACTACAGCATCAGCACCGAGAGCCGCGTCGCCCTGTTCGGCAAAATTCTGGAAAACCGCAGCGAAGGCGCGGTGGACGACTACGGCCTGGCGCCCGTGTCGTTCTACGAAAAGCGCATCCGTAAAGATCCCGCCACCACCCGCTTCCAGCGCGACACGAAGACCATCACCTTCAGCGAGGGCGACGACAGCTACAGCATCAAGGGCGGTGAGCAGGACCGCACCAGCGCCCCGTGGCAGCTGCTGGCGCAGGCGCGCGCCACGCCGGACAAGTTCAAGCCCGGCAGCGTTTGGGCCTATTTCGTCGCCGGCCGCCACGACGCCGAGCCGTGGATCTTCAAGGTGGTGGACAGTGAAACGGTGCACACGGGCCAGGGCGACGTGAAGGCCCTGCACCTGGTCAAAGCCCCGCCGCCCGACGCCAAGGGCCAGGAAGTGGACCTGTGGCTGGCGCCGTCGATGGAATGGTATCCGGTGCGGATCCGCTTCAACGACGACGACGGCGATTTCGTCGATCAGACCCTGGACAAGGTCACCCGTAAATAAGGCGCCGGCTGATCCGCGCCTGATATACTGACGCCCCGCGAAGAAGAGGCAAAGGCTCCTGTTGGGCTGAAAATGTTGCCATCTTGGCTAGCTCGCGCAAAGAATATGGCAAACAATGATTGAAAATATGGCAGCGGCAGTAGCAAACACAGACCAGCAGCCCGTCCAGGCCGACCCGCAGGCGCAGCAGGATGCGCTGCAGGCCCACTTCCAGCCGCATATCCCGGCCGACGAAATCGAGCAGGTTTATCAGCTGAAGAAGGCGCAGCCGCTGCTGCAGGTCTTCACGGCCCTGTTCCACGGCGGCTTCGAGGGCGTGCTGGTGCGCCTGCTTGTGCTGCGCGAACTGGCCTCCGACACGGAGACCAGCGCCTTCACCCGCGCCGACATCAACACCCGCCTGGCCTACCTGCTGCCCGAATCGCTGGAGACGGTGCTGACCCGCCTGCGCTCCAACCAGCTGCTGGCCTGGGACGCGCAGCAAGCCGTGTACCGCGTCACGCCGATGGCGCGCAACGTGCTGTCGGCCATCGACGGCCTGCTGGCACTGGCCGGCCCAGACGAAGACGACGCGGAGATGGGCTTCCTGCTGTCGCAGGTGGCCGGCGCCCAGGTGGTGGGCGGCGTCACCGCCGACCAGCTGCAGCATCTGCTGGGCCGCCTGGTGGATCTGACCGAGGAATTTTCGGACGCCATCGCCTCCGGTTCCGAATTCCGCCTGCGCGCCTCGCAGGCCAAGTGGCATATGGCCTGCGACTGGGTGGAGAAGGGCTCCGACATCCTGCGCGCCATCACCTCCGACGAAAACGCGGACCACGCCACGCACCGCGCGGCGCAGGCCATCGGCCGCGCCCAGTCGGCGCTGCTGAACATGCAGGGCATGTTCTCGCGCGCGCTGAACCAGATCGAGCGCCAGCGCGTGCACCTGGGCCAGTCCGGCCTGTCCACCACCGACATCAAGCGCTGGTTGCTGGAACACGCAGACCTGGCCTCGCTGGCGGACGACGCCATCGACCAGCCGGTGGTTCCGCTGTTCATCACGCCGGCCGAGATGATCGACGTGGCGGAGACGGAGCTGCTGTCCGACCGCGCCGCGAATAATGCGCTGGGCGGCCTGCCCACCGGGCAGGATGCGCCGACCACCATCAATGACAATCCACCGATGCAGCAGGAGCTGGACGACTGGCTGGCGCGCCTGTCCGACTTTGCCTCCCTGGGCAATTTCCCCAGCGTGGCGGAAGAGGCGCCGAAAGCCGTGCCGGTGCAGGAAGCCCTGCTGCCGGGTACTTTCGCGCTGGCGTCCTACCGCGCCTCGCTGTTACCGCTGCTGGGCGACGCCGCCGAAGCGAGCCTGCAAGGCGCCACCGCCGAACTGGCGCGCCTGCCGCTGACCCTCCAGCTGCATGACGAAATGGTGCAGCTGCCCGACCTGGAAGTGGCCGCCATGACGCTGGCCTCGCTCGATTTGAACTTAGAACCAAAGAAACCAGAACCGGAAGGCGACAAGTCCGATGAATGATGACGCACAAATCCTGATCGCCCGCCTGCTGACGCACCAGACCCTGCGCCGCGACGACAAGCTCGTGAAGCGCGTGCTGTCGGACGAGATATTCCGCGCCGAAGTGGACCAGCGCCTGCTGGCCGTCGGCATGAAGCTGCTTGATAACGTCTACGCCGACCACGTCACCCTGGCGCTGCACCGCTCGATCGAGCCGAAGATCTTCGGCGCGCGCGATATCTGGCAGAACAATAACTTCGGCCTGTCGCGCGATGGCGTGGCCTTGCTGGTGGTGCTGTGGGCGCAGATCATCCTGCCCAAGCGCGAACGGCAGGAGACGCACCAGCACGCGGAGGACGACCAGAACGATATGTTCGGCACGGAGAAGCCGCTGCCGCGCGCGGAAGACACGTCCATCGGCATCGCCTACAAGGCGCTGCTGGCCGACTTCGGCGACAAGCTGGGCAAGAAGACCCGTCTCGATATGAACCTGGGCATCCTGGCCAAGCTGGGGTTCATCGAACGCCGCAACGACATCATCGTCGAAGGCCCGCTGCTGGACCTGCTGATGGATACCGACCTGCTGAAGGAGCGCATCATCAACGGCGCGCTGTCCGACGTGTTCAAACGCTCGCCCGCCACCATCGTGCATGTGCCGCGCAGCGAACCGCCGATTGCGGCCGACGAAGCGGCCAACGACGAAGCAGTTGAAGATACTGAAGAAGTGCCTCCCGCCTTCGACATCCCGGAAAAGGACTAATCCATGTTTCATATCAAATCGCTGGAGCTGGTCCACTGGGATTACTGGCAGCGCATCAAGAACATTCCGCTGGACGCCAAGATCATTACCATCGCGGGCCAGAACGGCTCCGGCAAGACCACCCTGCTGGACGCGCTGCGCACCCTGTTCGGTCTCGATTGCTCGATGGGTCGCACCTACAAGCACTACGCCCGCCACAGCGGCCAGCAGACCGCCTGGCTGCGCGCCGTGGTGGACAACAAGGCCCAGGGCAAGCAGCTGTCCAACCGTCCCTTCCGCAGCTCCGGCTTCTTCGCCGAAGACGAAGTGACGTTGTTCTGCAAGATCGAGAAGAACGGCGGCGACTGGAAGCGCCAGTACCTCATGCGTCCGGGGAATGTGCAGATCGAGGAAGTCACGGAAGCCAATGACTGGCTGGGCGTGGAAAATTACCGCAAGCGCCTGGCCAATGCCGGCCTATCTCCCGCCATGGCCAAAGTGCTGGCGCTGGAGCAGGGCGAAACGGACAAGCTGTGCGAATACGCGCCGCGCCAGCTGCTGGACCTGGTGTTCCAGGTCTTCGGCGACAAGGAAGTGCTGGACGCCTACGACGAGGCCAAGCGCCATCAGCGCGACACGGAACAGGAACTGAAGCGCTTCGAGTCGGAACTGGATGGCTCCAAGGCCAATCTGGAAGGCCTGCGCCTGCGCGTGGCCAACTACCACCAGTGGGAAGACCTGAACAAGGAACGCCGCAATCTGCAGGAAGAAGTGCTGTCGACGCTCGAGTATCACGAAGCGCGCGAGAAGCACGGCAACGTCAGCCGCCAGCTGCGCGACGCGCGCAAGCCGCTGGCCCAGGCCGACGCGCAGCTGACCGAGAAGCGCAACGCCCTGGCGGCGCAAGCCAAGGCGCTGACCGAAGCGCAGCAGCACGAGACGGTGCTGGAGCAGGAATCGACGGCGCTGCAAAGCCGCCTGTCGCAGATCAACGGCAAGCTGAAGCCGCTGGATAGCCTGCTGGAGCAGAAGACGCGCCTGCAAAAGCTGGCCGCCGACGCGGGCAGCGATCTGGCCGAAGTGGCGCAGCAGCTGGAAGAAAAGGAATCGGAGCTGTCGAAACAGCGCGCCGCGCGTGATGCGCTGGCCGCGCGCATCGCGGGCGAGCTGTCGACCATCGCCGCCCTGCAGGGCAAGACGGCCATGCCTGAGCCGGAAGCCGTGCGCGGCATGCGCCGTGCGCTGAACGACGCGGGCATCGGCCATGCCATGCTGTCCGACGTGGTCGAGGTGACGGATGCGCGCTGGCAGGGCGCGGTGGAAGGTATCCTCGGCGGCTATGCCTCCGTGGTGCTGCTGGATAAAGCCAAGGACGCCGCCTCCGCCTACCGCCTGGCGGAGAAGGAGCGCTATCGCCACTTCATCGTGCCGGACCTCGTTAGCGCGCCGACGGTGAAGGACGACAGCCTGCTGTCCGTGGTGAAGTTCTCGGCGCAGGTGCCTTCGTGGCTGGTGGAGCAGCTGTCGCGCATCTCCCGCGTGGACACGGTGGACGACGGCTTCAAGCTGGGTAACACGGAAGAGTGGATCACGCCGGAAGCCTACCACCGCGAACGCCGCGGCGGCCGCTCGCTGTTCGTGGAAGCCTCGCGCTACCGCTTCGGCTCCGCCGGCCGCACGCAGCGTATGGAAGCGATCCAGAAAGCGCTGCCGGCGCTGGAGGCGCAGGAAGATGCGCTGACCCTGACCATCTCCAAGCTGGCGTCGGAAGTCGGCTCGCTGAAGGCGCGCATCGCCGGCGTGGACGCGGCCAAGGAGCTGTCGGCCCGCCACGAGGAATTCGAAGAAGCGGCGCGCAACGCCGTGCCGCTGCGCGAAGAGCGCAAGGAAGTGGGCGCGCGCCTGGGCGAGCTGCAAGGCCTGACCAAGGACGCCACCGTCAACCGCACCCGCATGGACACCGTGTGGCAGAACGCGCGCATGGCGCTGTCGGAATCGGAAGCGGGCCTGCGCCTGAACAACCGCCGCCAGATCGAGCAGCGCGGCGATCACGCGCGCGCACTGCTGACGCTGCGCAAGGCATGGCGCCATCTGCCCAAGAGCTGGCGCCGTCCGGCGCGCCGCGCGCAACTGGTGAGCGAGCATCAGAACTCGCACCAGGTCGCGCTGCGCATCCATTCGCTGGAGGCGAGCCTGGCGCGTAACGACTGGGAACTCGATGCGACCGTGATCGACCAGTACCAGCGCCTGAACGACCAGCTGAAGACGCGCCAGACCGAGACGGAAGAGCGTCGCTACCAGAACAACCGCGCCATCGAGGCGACGGCCAATGCGCGCGGCGCGTACATCGAGCGTCTGCGCTACACGATCAAGCAGTACACCAAGAACATCAAGGAACTGGGTGAGCTGGCGAACATCGAAGTGCATTCCGATCCGGTCAAGCTGGAGAACGATGACCTGCTGCTGTCGCAGGCGGGCCTGCATGTGCGCTTCAAGTTCGACGGCAAGGGTCCGATTGGTCTGAACGACGGCGAGGCATCGGGTGGCCAGCAGGTGATGAAATCGCTGGTGCTGCTGATTGGCCTGCTGAAGTCGGAAGATGGCTCCGGCGGTTTCGTGTTTATCGACGAACCGTTCGCCCACCTGGATATCCGCAACATCCAGCTGGTCGGCGAGTTCCTGAAGAACACTGACGCCCAGTACCTGATGACGACGCCGCTGACCCACAACACCGACGTCTACGATCCTTCCGAACTGACGCTCATCACGAGCAAAAAGAAGAAGGACACCGAGTGGGCGCAGCCGATCTTCGTCCTCCAGCGCCGCTCCAACGCCAAAGCCGCGTAAATCAAACCCGGGGTCAGGTCTGCCATTCGGCCAAAATTTGCTTAACAGCTAAATTTGGCCGAATGGCAGACCTGACCCCGGGTTTTCTAGTTTGGGTCTTTGTCGAAGGCGCGGGCGCCGGGCGGCAGCTGCACCCAGGGATGGCGGCGGCAGTCGTAGACGGAGAGCGTCGGCGGCGGGAATGCCGGGTCGGCGAAGCATCCTACCGCTACGCTCACGCGGCCCTCGTCGCCCACTTCCGTGTGGAAGACGTTGGTGCCGCACTCGGGGCAAAAGCGGAACACGAATCGCGAGCCTTCGTCGCCCGCGCGCACATATTCCCTGGCGGTGCCGGTGACGGAGTAGGGCGTGTTGAAACTGGCCAACTGCGCAAATACGCTGCCCGTGCGGCGCTGGCACGCCAGGCAGTGGCAGACGCCTACGCCGCGCGGCTCGCCATGTACCTCGATGCTGAGTTGTCCGCAGGAGCAGGTGGCGGTGCGCGAGGTCATGTCGGCTCAGGCGCGGTCGTTGGGATGCAGCAGGCTGTCGGGATTGGTGACGATGCCCATCAGCCGGTCCAGCTGCTCGGCCAGCTGACGGGCTATGTCGCTGCCCTTGGCTTTGAGGACCGCTTCCAGATATGGCCGCCGCAAGTCGCGCAGCTCGTCCAGCGTGGCGGCTTTTTCCACTTTCAGCTGCAAGGTGAATCCGCGCAGGCCGATATTGCTCTTGATGGTCTTGTTGTAGAACTCGTACAGCGACTGGAATTGCTCCGCCGTCGATGATTGCGGCGGCGCGGCCGCAGCCGCAACAGGTACAGGCTCGGGCTCCGGCGCCTCCATCACGGGCGGCGCCATGGTGCCATAGCTGGTCGCCAGCACGATATAGCCCTCCGCCACCAGCTCGGCCATGCTGCCCGCATCGAGTCCCAGACCGGCAACATTGCGCAACAGCTCATCTTCCGGACGGCGGCCGTCCACCATCACCAGCAGCGTGCGCAGGCGCGGCGCCAGACGGTGGCAGCGGGTCGCGATTTCCTCGCGGCCTTTGGCTGTCTTGTCGTAGATGGACGTATTCATAACCATGCACGAATTGTAATGCGCCTGTGCCCGGATTTAATAAAGTTGCTGCTCGGATACGTCCCAGCATACCATCAAAACCGCCGCGCACCGCAAACACCTTAGCACCGCCACATAAAACGTGGCGCAATGCAAACAGCTTCAGTCCAGCGGCGGCAGATTGGGCTCGGTGGGCAGCGGCTTCTGCTGGCGGCGCCAGCGGATCAGCAGCAGGTGGTAGGCCGTATAGAAGCCGACGATCAGGCCGATCGGCACGGTGGTCAGGGGATTGCCCTGGAAATCGGGCGACACGGGCGTGGCCGCGTGCATTTGCAGATACAGCTCGAACAGGCGGTACACGCCGCGGCTCACCAGCAGCATGCACACCACCATGCCCAGGCGCTTGTTCTGGGTGTAGAAGAAGCCTTCCTTGGTCTGCTCCAACCGGCTCAGCTGCAAATTCCACCAGCCGAGGAAGCCGCCGGCCGAGGTCCCCAGCAGCAGGGTGGCCAGCCCCAGCGGCTGCGCCAGCAGGGCGACGATCTGGCTGACCAGCAGGGCCAGCAGCGCCACGGACACCGTCCAGTGCAGCCACAGCTGGGAGGGATTGCGGCCCATCATGCGCTTCAGATAGGAATAGATGCGCCATACCAGCAGGGGGATCAGCAGCAGCAGGGCAAGCGTGGAAATATCCATAAAGTCTCGGGGCAGGCAAAAATGCGGAACCGCGATTGTACGCCACCGGGCCGGATTGATTGACAATCGGGCGCGGCCTCCCGCACACTGGGCGGCAAACTGAACTGCGGGGCCGAATCCCATGAGCCAAGAGACTTCCATGCTGCCGCCGAACCTGGGCCTGATGGCCGCCTCGCCACTGGCGGGCGCGCAGGAGAGCTGCTACCGGCTGCCGCCGCCGGAGCTGCAAGCCATCGTCGATGCGCCGCGCGCACCGGCGCTCAGTCTGAGCCCGAGGCGCAATCTGGCGGCCGTGGTGCAGACGCCGCCGCTGCCGGGCATCGTCGAAGTGTCGCAGCCGGAGCTGAAGCTGGCCGGCCTGCGCATCAATCCCCGCACCTGTTCCGGCAGCCGCTTCGCCTTCGGCACGGGTCTGACCCTGCTCGATCTCGCCAGCGGCAAGGAACAGCTGATCCGCGGCCTGCCGCGCGGCTTGCGCCTGGCCGACATCAGCTGGGCGCCGGACCAGCGCCACCTGGCCTTCAGCCATGTCAGCTACCAGGGCACGCGGGGCAAGGTGGAGCTGTGGCTGGTGGACGTGGCGGCGCGCCGCGCGCGCAAGCTGTCGCCGCAGCCTTTGTCGACGGTGCTGAGCCGGGGCTTCAGCTGGCTGCCGGACAGCAGCGCCATGCTGGTGCAGTGGCGTCCCGTGGGGCTGGAGCAGCCGCCCAAGCCGCACAGCGCGCCCTGTGGCCCGGTGATGCAGGACAGCGATCCGGGCGCCGTGCGCCAGCTGCGCACCTACCAGGACCTGCTGAGGAACGAGGACGATGCGCGCCTGTTCGAGTACTACATCACGGTGCAGCTGGCGCTGGTGAAGCTGGACGGGACCTCGCGTCCCCTGGGCGCGCCGGACCAGTTCTCGCGCGTGTCGGTGGCGCCGGGCGGGCAGTACCTGCTGACGCAGAGCGTGATGCGGCCGTATTCCTACATGGTGCCCGCGTCCAGCTTCGGCGAGCGCATCGAGGTGCGCGACATGGAGTGCAAGCTGCTGCACACGGTGGCCATGCTGCCGCTGGAGGAAGGTCTGCCGCCGGGGAACGACGCCGTGTCGGAAGGCGTGCGCCATGTGGGCTGGCGGGTGGACGCGCCGGCCACGCTGGTGTGGGCCGAGGCGCAGGATGGCGGCGATCCCGCCGTGCAGCGCGAGGTGCGCGACATCGTCTATATGCACGCGGCGCCTTTCCGCGGTTCGCCGCAGGTGGTGGCGCGTTTGAGCATGCGCTTCGGCGGCATCGCCTGGGGACGGGGCGACGTGGCCCTGCTCAATGAACGCTGGCACAAGACGCGCGCCTACAAGCAGTGGATGATCGCGCCCGACCATCCCCACATGGCGCCGGAGCTGATCCACACGGGCTCCTACGAGGACCGCTACAACAGCCCCGGCTCGCCCGTGATGAAGGCCGACGCCAGCGGCTTCCCCCGCCTGCTGATCGGTCCCGACACCACCATCCTGCTGGACGGCGCGGGCGCCACGCCGGAGGGCGAGCGTCCCTTCATCGACCGCCTGAGCCTCACCACGCGCAAGAAGGAGCGCATGTTCCAGAGCGCGGCGCCGTATTTCGAGAACGTGGCGGCGGTGCTGAACGACGACGGCACGCTGCTGCTGACCACGCGCGAAGCGCCGGGCGAGCGTCCCAACTACTTTGTGCGCGACCTGCGCCTGCCAGCGGAACGCCAGCTGCGGGCGCTGACCAGCTATCCCCATCCCACGCCGCAGCTGAAGGAGGTGCAGAAGGAGCAGATCCGCTACGCGCGCAAGGACGGCGTCGAGCTGACTGCCACGCTGATGCTGCCGCCCGGCTATCTGGCCACGCGCGACGGTCCGCTGCCGCTGGTGATGTGGGCCTATCCGCAGGAGTTCAAATCCTCGGCCGCAGCCAGCCAGACCACGGGCTCGCCCTACCGCTTCAACGCCATCAGCTACTGGGGACCGGCAGCCTTCCTGGCGATGGGCTATGCGGTGCTGGACAATCCATCCTTCCCCATCATCGGCAGCGGCGAGGAGGAGCCCAACGACTCCTATATGCCGCAGCTGGTGGCGTCGGCCGAGGCGGCGGTGGACGAGGTGGTGCGGCGCGGCGTGGCGGACCGGCACCGCATCGCCGTCGGCGGCCATTCCTACGGCGCCTTCATGACTGCCAATCTGCTGGCGCACACGCGCCTGTTCCGCGCCGGGATCGCGCGCAGCGGGGCCTACAACCGCACGCTGACACCGTTCGGCTTCCAGGCCGAGGACCGGCTGTTCTGGCAGGCGCCGGAGGTCTACCATGCGATGTCGCCGTTTAACTACGCGGACAAGATCAAGGACGCGCTGCTGTTGATCCACGGCGAGGAAGACAGTAATTCCGGCACCTTCCCCGTGCAGAGCGAGCGCATGTTCCAGGCCATCAAAGGGCTGGGCGGCACGGCGCGGCTGGTGATGCTGCCGAACGAGGCGCATGCCTACCGGGCGCGCGAATCCATCCTGCACATGCTGTACGAGACCAACGCCTGGCTGGAAAAATACGTCAAAAACGCGAAGCCTTGAGGGCGGCGTAAAATGGTGGCAGATGTCTCACCAGGAGCCGCCATCATGGACACTGTTTGCGAGCCGGTCATTCCTCTCCGCGCCCATCGCGCGCCCGATCCCACGCCGGTGGACGAGCCGGTGCCGGAGCCGCCGCATCAGCCACACCAGCCGCATCCTGTGCCGCAGGACGACCCGGTGCCGGACCATAATCCCAGCCGCCAGCCCTCTTAATCGAAAGCCCAGGTGTAGAGCACATCCAGCGCGTTGTTGGTGCCCGTCTGGAACTGCAGCGTGATGCGTGGATTGAGCTTGTAGCGCAGCTTGACCAGGCTGGTCGCGGTGCTGGCGCCCTGCTCGAAGCTCAGGTAGGCGCGCGAGGACAGGCGCTTGCCGACCGTGACCACGGTGCTTTGCAGGCCGTTGGCCTGTCCCGGCGTCGTCGTGCCGGCGGCCGCGCCCTGCGCCTGGCTGAATCCCAGTTCGTCCACGCCGAGGGAGTTGGCCAGCTTGCCCTGGCCGCCGCCGAACAGCGCGCCGGCGGCGGTGCCCAGCAGGGCCATCTCGTTGCCGCCCGTGCTGTCGATGCCGTGACCCAGCACCAGCCAGGCCAGCTTGTCGCTGTCCGACACGGCTGGCGTGGACACCAGCTTGGCCGACGGCACCAGCGCCGTGCCGCGCACTTCCACGCCCGCTTCCACATTCGTTTCGCTCAGCGCTTCGCCTTCGGGGCGCTTGCGCACGGCGAGGATGCTCAGGCCGGGATTGTCGTAGGCGCCGGTGAAGTTGATCACGCCCCGGTCGATGGCCAGCTTCTGGCCATAGGCGGCGTAGGTGCCGCTGGTGACGCGTATGCTGCCGTTGACGCGCGGCGGGCGGCGGTCGGCCACGTGGACGCGCAGTGAGCCCGCCAGCTGGGCGTCCAGGCCTTTGCCTTTGAGGGTGAAGTCGTCGCCCAGATCGGCCTCGATGTCGATATTCAGCGGCATGGACTGCGAGGTCTTGGTGACCGGCGCGCCGCGTCCCACGATCACCACGTCGCTGCTCATGGTCGGCGCGTTTTCGTCGGCCAACTCGATGCGGGCACGGTCGGCGCGGAATTTGCCGTCAAGTTGGAAGTGCTTGGCGTCGCGCACCAGGGTGCTGCTGCCGCTGAGGACCAGGATGCGGTCGGGGCGGGCCAGAGCTTCCAGCTTGTCGGCGCGCAGCGATAGCTGCATGGTGGCTTCGGCGTTGGCGAAGCGTATCCAGCCTTCGGCGCTGGCGTGGCCTTCGGCGCCGTCGAACTGGAGTTTTTGCAGTTGCAGCTGGTCGCCGGCCAGGTGGGCTTGCAGCAGGCCGTTGCGGAGCTTGACACCCTGGTCGGCCCAGTTCAGCACCAGCTTGTCGCCGCCGATGTCGCCGTTGAGCTGGGGCGCGGCGATGGTGCCGCTGCCGCTCATGGTGAGTTTGAGCGTGCCGTCCATGTCGAGGCCCGACTGGCTGGTCAGCGGGCCAAGCCAGGCGATGGAGCCCATGTTGGCTGTCCCGCTCATGGCGAGCGGGCTGTCGTCGGCAATGCGGCCGTCGCGCAGCTGGACGGTGGCCTGGAGGCCCGCTTGTCCGGCGCGCGTGCCGTCAATGGTGAGCAGGGCGCGCAGCGCGCCGGAGTTGACTTCGAGGCGGGTGTCCAAGGTGCGCAGGCCTAGGGGCAGGGGCTGGTCGCCGCCGGTGATGGTCAGGTCGCCCTTTTCGCGGTAGATGTGCAGCAGGCCGTCGATGGCGGGAGCGGCGCCCTTGCTGGCGGCTTGCAGGTTGAGGGACCAGTCGGCGCCGAGGGTCATGTCGCTCTTGACGTTGTCGCGCCAGGCGTCGGAGAGCTGGGCGAGGTAGTTGGCGGGGACGCCGTTGGCTTGTCCCTTGCTGCGCCAGGCGGGGCCGGATTTTTCCAGATAGTCGAGCCGGATGCCGCCGTCGGGGAGCTTGATGGCGGTGGCGCCCAGCGCGATCTGCTCGGGATGGGCGAGGCCGGCGACGCCGGTGCCTGCCGGGGCGGCGATGCGCAGGGGAGCTGGCGCTTGCAGGGTGAAGGCATAGCGGCCGCGGTTTTGCAGGGTGTCGATGGCGCCGGTCCAGGCGTCGTTGGCCCAGCCGCCTTTGACGCGGACGGCGGCGTCGAAGTTGGCGCTGCTGGCGCTGAGCTGCAGGGAATGTGCGCTGCGGGTGCCGCTGGTTTGCAGGCGTAGGCGGTCGAGTTTCAGACCGGGAGTTTCGATGCCGGTCAGTTCGATGTCGCTGACCAGCGGGACGTCGGAGATGTCGATATCGTGCACTGTGCGGGCGGAGCGCGCATCAGTGCCGTGCGCAGCGCGGCCTTCGCGCGTCGCAGCGTCATGCGCGGCATGGGCTGCGTTTTGGGCGATGTCGCGGGTGTCGCCGCCAGCGGAGGCGAGGCTGGCGCTGGCGGACATTGCGGCCGTGCTGCCCAGCGTTGCGCTGCCGCGTGCGGTTTTGATTTGGCGCTGGCTGGGGAGGTGGAGGTTGGCGCTGTCCATGGTCAGCGTCAGCGCGGGTTTTTCCAGCGTGCCGGAGAGGGCGCCGTTAGCGTGCAGGATGCCGCCGAATTGCGGGCCGATGCTGGAGAGCTGGGGCGCGTCCAGCTTCCAGTCCAGCCGCTCGCGCGGGCTGCCGAAGCCGCCCTTGGCCTGCACGCTGTTCTGGCCCAGATGAAGGTCGATGTCGGCGTTGTCGATGCGTCCCGGCGCTGCGGCCAGCTTGGCGAAGCCGGAAAGTGGTGCGCCGGACAGTGTGGAGGGCTGCATGCTCAGATTGAGCGTGGCGCGCCAGTCCGCCGCCAGCCGCACCTGCGCGTTGAAATCGGCATTGACCGCGCCCGATGGATAAGGTCCGAAGGCGACTGGATTGAAGCGCTGCGCGCTACCCGCGATATTCAATTCCGGCAGGCGCTTGCCGCCGTGTTGTGGGCCGCCGGTGAGGGCGATGTCTCCGCTTGCATGCAGCAGGCTATCGGTGACGGGATGTTTGGCGGAGGCTAGCCCCAGCCCGCGCGCGTCGGCTTCGAACGTGCTGCGTGGCGCGTCCATGGTGCCGCTGGCGATGCCGCTCGCCGTTACGGCGCCCAGCAAGTCGCTGCTGGCGGAGGAGAGTTGGGGCGCGTCGATTTTCCAGCGCAGTTGTTCGCCGGGCGCGCCGAAGCTGCCGCGCGCTTCGGCGGTGTTTTTGCCCATGGCGATACGGGCGTCGACGTTGCTGATGTGGTGTGCATCGGCTGTGAGCTTGCCTGCGCCGCTCAGCGGCTGTCCGGCCAGCTTGCTCGGCTTGAGCGTGAAGTCGGTCGCCACTTGCCACGAGGGCGACAGGTGGCCGCTGGCGTTGATGTCGGCGTTCAGATCGGCGCTGGGGAAGTTGCCCAGTGACGATGGATCGAAGTGGTCGGCGCGCAGGGCGGCTTTGAATGCCTGGTTGTCCTTCAGGCTTGCCTGGCCGGTGGCGCTGATGATGCCTTTCCGGGCTTGCAGGCGGGCCTGCTGGAGCTGGAGCAGGGTATTGGAGAGCGTCGCTTTCAGGTCGAGGCGGAGGTTGTCTTGCGCGAGTGCGGCGGACAGGTCTTCCTTGCCTGCCGCGCTGGTGACGGCGATTTCTCCGGCGATGGCGGTTTTGTTGGCGGCGCTGTAGAGCGATTGCAGATCAAGGCGGGTCGTATGCAGCTTGAAGGCGGCGGTGTCCACGCCTGCGTCGGGGCCGGTGCGGTGGATCGAGCCGCCGCCGATGAAGCGGCCCGCCGCGCCGAGGTCGATGTTGACGTCTTCCAGAGTGGCTTGCGTCAGAGTGCCGCCTAGCTTCATGCTGATGGCTTGCAGTGGAAGGCCGTGTTTATCCAGTGGCGCGGCCGGGTGCTGGTTGTGCACGGACAATTGGCCGTTGATGTTTTGTCCCTGCGTGATGGCGGCGGTCAGCTTGACGCTCAAATCTGCTTCTGGCCAGCCGATTTCGAAGCCCGATGGATTGATGTTCTGGCCCGTGATGTCGAGCGAGCGCAGAATGATGGGATCGAACGGGGCCAGTACCAGTAAAGCGTTGCCGGTGGCGGAACCTGCGCTGCCTTGTGCCTTCAGCTCCAATTGCGCGAGATTGCCGTGCGCTTGCAGGGCCAGATGGGCAGGCGGCATGCTGGCCGCGCTGGACGCGGTAGGTGCAACTGCGGCGGACGCGGAGCCAGCAGACGCAGAGCCAGCAGACGCCGAGCCGGAAGACGCAGCGCCGGTGGGCTGCTTGCCGGTTGAGGCGGAGATTTGCGTCAGGCTTGCCGTGCCTTCGACGGCGAAGGGCTTGGTGGCGGCGACCTTGAGGTCTGCGCTTGCGCTGCCGATTTCTGTCTGCGCGGAGGCGTCCTTCAGCTGCCAGCCTTCATGGTCGCCGGCGAGCTTGAAGCGCAGCTTGGTGATGATGTTCTGGCTGCCATCGATGCCTTGCAATGTGAGTTTGTCGAGGCGGGCGTCGGACAGGGTAATGCGCAGGGGAGAAGCCAGCGAGTCCGGCATCTTGGACGGCTCCGATGGCGCGGTGGTGTGCACCAGCAGGCTGCTCATGTGCAGTTCGCTGATCGACAGTCCGTCGGCGGAGAAGTACTGCAAGGGCGACCAGTTGATGTCGATATCATCGGCCGTGATGGTGCTGCTCTTGCCGCGATAGACCAGGTGCGCGATGTGCATGCGATGGTAGAGCGAGCCAGTCACGCCGGTGACGGCGACTTGTCCGCCGCTGGCATTGGCCAGGCGCTGCACCAGCTGCTGCAAGGTCGATTCGCGCCCCAGCATCCAGCCAGCGCCCAGCAGCAGCGCAACCAGCACGGCCAGCGTCCCAAGCGTCCAGCGCAGCCACCGGCGGCGAGAGTTCGGGCGCGAACCAGGCATCCTCGCGCCGCCATCGCCGGCTCCCGCGCCGTTCCCGCCATCAGCGCCGCCAGCGCCGCCACGTCCCGCCGCGTCGCCGCCTGGAGCGCTGCTATCCGGTTTGTCCTTATCGCTATCCATCAGAACGTGAATCCTAATGAGAAGTGCAAACGTACCTTGTGTACCGCATGTCCATAAGCGACGTCCACGTTGATCGGCCCGACCGGGCTTTTCCAGCGCGCGCCGACGCCGTAGCCGGATTTGGGATGCAGATCCTGCACCTTGTCCGCCGCATTACCCGCGTCGTAGAACACCGCCGCGCCCCATGTCGGCTTGAACCAGTACTGATATTCCGCGCTGGCCGTGGCCATATAGCGTCCGCCCGTAATCGCGGTGCCTTCCTGCACGCCCAATGCCTGATACGCATAGCCCCGCACCGACTGGTCCCCGCCCGCGCGGAACAGATACACCGCCGGCACGCCTTCCTTGTTGCGCGACGCCAGCGCGCCCAGCTCCCCGCGCAAAATCACATTGCTGCTGACGCCAATCGGACGATATACCACTGCCCTCGCATAGCCGCGCACGAATGCCTCATCCGTCAGAATCGGCAGCACCGCGCCGCCGATCTGCGCGTTGATCGCATAGCCCTTGGTCGGGAACAGCAAATTGTCCAGATGCCGCCACGTCACGCCATACGTCAGCGGCAAGCTCTTGCTGCTGCCCGTCTCCACATTGGCGATGGTCTTGGTCTCGCTCAGATACTCCAGCGTCAGGCTGCGTTCCAGCAGCGGCGTGCCCCAGGCCCGCTTGCCGGAAACGGAAGCCACGCTGGTCACCTCGCCGGAAATGTCGCTGCGCTGGAAGGAAACGCCTATGCTGTCGTTATAGCCGTCCGCCGTCGTGGGCAAGTAAAAATCGCTGCGCGCCGTCTGTTGCAGGGTTTCCAGCGTCAGCGCGCTTTTCATCTTCAACCCGAACACGGAAAGATCGTCATACGTCAGCGACGCCCGGTTTCCCGTGTTGGTGCTGTAACCGACGCCGGCGCTGACGTTCCTGCGCTTGTTCTCGATCACCCGCACCAGCAGCGGCAGCGGCGCCATGGGCGCGTTCGGATCGCGCGTCGAAGCGGCGTCCAGCTGTTCGCTGAGGACGGCACTCAGATCCGCGCTCACTTCCACGCTGCTGAAATAGCCCGTGTCCTGCAAACGCGACTGGTAGGACTGCAGCTCCGCCTCGCTGTAGTAATCGCCGGGATGGATCTGGTTCAGATTGCGCACGATGGAGGCCGGATAGCGCTTCAGGCCCTCGATGCGCAATTCGCCGAAGCGCATCTCCGGCCCGCTGTCGATCGTCACATGCAGCAGGGCCAGATGCGTGTCCGGATCCACCGTGGCCTGGCTGTCCGTGATCACCGCGCGCGGATAGCGCGTCTGCACCACGTCGCGCAGGAGGGCGCGCTTGGCCTGTTCCCAGTCGGACTGGCGGAAGATGGCGCCCTGTTTCAGCGTCCAGCTGTTGCGCAGCGCCTGCGTGTCGAAGCGCTGGTCGGCGGACTGGCCGGGCGGGGCGGCGAAGCCTTGCAGGTCCAGCGCCACTTCGCCCACGCGCACGGGCTGGCCCGGCTCCACCTTGATGCGCACCGTGGGCACGTCGCCCGAGGTATCCAGCTGCGCGCTCACCTCCGGCGAGTAATAGCCGTCCGTCGCCACCAGCGTCTTGATCTGCTCCGGCGCCACGCGCACCAGCCTTTGCAGCTGCTCGCGGTCGATGCGCGGATTGCCGCGAAAGCGCAGCAAGTCCAGGTTCTTTTCCAGCAGCGTGTCCAGCGGGCGCGGGGCGTCGATCCGCACCTCGTAATGCAGGCTATCGGCCGCCAGCACAGCCAGCGGGAGCAGCAGCAAGGCCGCCGCTCCCGATACTTTTGCCCTGACTTGTGCCAAAATTCGTAATCCTGTCATTTTTGTGCGGTGTGCCGGAAACGAACGATGTTACCGGATAGTTTGCAATCATGCCGTACTCATAACACCGAAAGAAAAGCAATGCTGCCTACCGATTCCGCCCTGGTCCTGTTCAGTGGAGGCCAGGACTCCACCACCTGCCTGGCCTGGGCCCTGCACCACTACAAGCGCGTGGAAACCATCGGCTTTGACTATGGCCAGCGCCACGCCGTGGAGCTGACCGTCCGCCCCAAGGTGCTGGAAAAGCTGCGCGCCCACAAGCCGGAGTGGAATGCGCGCCTGGGCGAAGACCATATGATCGACCTGGGCCTGATCTCCGAAATCTCGCAGACGGCCATGACGCACGACATCGCCATCGAGACCCAGGCCAATGGCCTGCCCAACACTTTTGTGCCCGGCCGTAACCTGCTGTTCATGACCGTGGCCGCCACCGTCGCCTATCGCCGCGGCCTGACCGTGCTGGTGGGCGGCATGTGCGAGACGGACTTCTCCGGCTATCCCGATTGCCGCGACGACACCATGAAGGCGCTGCAGGTGGCGCTCAACCTGGGCATGGACCAGCGCTTCAAGCTGGAAACGCCGCTCATGTGGCGCGACAAGCGCCAGACCTGGGAGCTGGCCAACGATCTGGGCGGCCAGGGCCTGGTCGACCTGATCCGCGCCGAAACCCATACCTGCTACCTGGGCGAGCGGGGCGCGCTGCACGACTGGGGCTATGGTTGCGGTACCTGTCCCGCCTGTTCGTTACGCGCCCGTGGCTACCGTCAGTACATCGGCGCGGAAATTCCTTCCTGACGACATCGCATGTTGCCCAATCTCCACGCCCGGCGTTGCGTGGAGGGTAGCTCTCACGTACCATGGAAGCGTTGAGTTCATCCCGGCCCCAGGCCCCGACCGACCATGACGCAACTCCCGCCGGTGTCCCAGAAGCTGCTCAGGCCCGGCGTGCTGGCCGGGGTGACGCTGTCTGTCTGCCTGGCCATCACGGGCGTCCTGTATCGCGGGGCGGGGCTGGACGCCCAGCAGGACGCGCAAACGGAATTCGACACGCGCGTGCGGGAACTGATCAACAGCATCGACCGCCGCATGCAGACCTATGTGCAGGTGCTGTACGGCGTGCAGGGCCTGTATGCCAGTTCGGAGCAGGTCACGCGGGACGAGTTCCACGTCTACATGGACGGCCAGCAGCTGGACCAGCGCTTCCCCGGCATCCACGGCGTCGGCTATATGCCGCTGGTGAAGGCATCGCAGGCGGCGGACTTTGTGAAGGCCGTGCGGGCCGAAGGCTTCCCCAATTTTTCCATCGACCCCGAGGGCGAGCGGGCGCAGTACGCGCCCATCACCTATCTCGAGCCTTTTGTCGGCAGCAATCTGCGCGCCTTCGGCTTCGACGGCCTGTTCGAGCCCAAGCGCCGCGCCGCGCTGGAGCAGGCGCGCGATTCCGGCATGCCCGCCATGAGCGGCAAGATCCGCCTGAAGCAGGAAACGGTGGAGCCGGCGCAGGCGGGCTTCCTGGTGGTGCTGCCCGTCTACCGCCACGGCATGCCGCTCAACACGCTGCAGCAGCGGCGCGACGCCTTGCAGGGTTGGGTCTACGCGCCGTTCCGCATCGGCGACGTGATGGCCGGCCTGGAGAGCGAAGGCACGGCGCGGGTGGAGGTGGAAATCTACGACGGCGAGCTGGCTTTGCCCGCCGCGCTGATGTACGACAGCGATCCCAATGACGACAGCACCGGCCTGACTTCGGTGCAAAAGATCAGCATCGCCGGCCACCGCTGGACGGTCAAGCTGGCCGCGCTGCCCGCCCGTCCCGAGGCGATCAAGCAATTGAGCAAGGCGCAGCTGATCGCCACCCTGGGCGGCCTGTTCAGCGTGCTGATGGCGGGCATGACCTGGCTGCTGGCGCTCAGCCGCATGCGCGCGGACGAGGCCCTGTCCTGCGCCCGCACGCTGACCGAAGAGCTGAAGGAGGGCCAGTCGACGCTGATGGTCCTGGCCGACAGCGCCCAGCGCAGCCAGGCCATGCTGCGCAGCACGCTCGACTCCACCGTGGACGGCATCCTGGTCGACGACCTGAAAGGCACGGTGCTCAACTCCAACCGCCGCTTCCGCGAGCTGTGGAATGTGCCCGAGCATCTGGACTGGCAGAGCGACGGCGCCGTGCTGATGCAGCATATGGAATCCCAGCTGGCCCACCCCGACCTGCACCGGCCGCGCGCCGAGATCCCGGCCGAAGACCGGCGCGAGCTGCTGCGCCTGCACGACGGCCGCGTGATCGAGCAATACACGCGCGCCATCCAGCTGGGCAGCGAGCCGGCCCGGCTGCGCTCCTTCCGCGACATCACCGAGCGCACCCAGATCGAGCAGCGCGAGCAGACCCGGCGCCACGTGCTGGAGCTGCTGGCCACGGGCGCGCCCCTGCAGACGATCCTGGAAGGCGTGGTGCGCGGGGTGGAGGCCTGCAACGAGGGCATGATGTGCAGCATCCTGCTGCTGGACGAGGATGGCGAGCATCTGCGCGTGGGCGCCGGTCCCAGCCTGCCGGCCTTCTTCAACGCCGCCGTGCAGGGCGTCTCCATCTACAGCGGCGAGGGCGCCTGCTGCCGCGCCGCGCTGACGGGCAGCCGGGTGATCGTGGAAGACATCAGCACCGATCCGTCCTGGGTCCGCCACCGCGACCTGGCGGCCAGGGCGCGGCTGGGCTCCTGCTGGTCCGACCCCATCCTCAGCTCGGCGGGCAAGGTGCTGGGCACCTTCGCCATCTACCACCGCGAGGCGCAGCGCCCCAGCCTGGCCCACATCGCCCAGATCGAGCAGGCGGCCCACCTGGCCGGGATCGCCATCGAACAGGCCCAGGCCGCCGTCGCCCTGCACGCGGGCGAGGCCCGCTTCCGCAGCCTGTACGACAACGCGCCCGTGGCCCTGTGGGAGCAGGACTGGTCGGCCGTGCGCAGCGAGCTGGCCGAGCTGGAAGCGTCCGGCGTGGAAGACTTGGGACGCTATCTGCAAGCCAATCCCAGCCTGTTGCCGCGGCTGGCGGGCCTGGTCAAGATCCTCGACCTGAACGCGGCCGCGCTGGCCCAGGTGGCGGGCGAACCGGGCAAGAAAAATCTGGCCTCCCTCAGCCTGGCGCAGAATTTCGACGCCGCCGCCATGCCCCGCTTTGCCCAGGCCCTGGCCGCGCTGGCCCAGGGCAAGCAGCTGTTTGCCTGCGAGGGCAGTTTTCAGCGCCTGGACGGTGTGTCACGACTGAATGAACTGACCCTGCTGGTGATGCCGGGCCATACGCACAGCCTGGACTTCGTCATCGTCTCCACCCTCGACATCACCGAGCGCAAGCGCCTGAATGACGAGCTACTGGTGCTGGCCACCACCGACTTCCTCACCGGCTTGCCCAACCGGCGCGAATTCATGCTGCGGCTGGAGGACGAGCAGGCGCGCCTGCAGCGCGACATCGGCGGCTGCGCCTCGGTGCTGCTGCTGGACCTGGACCACTTCAAGCGCATCAATGATGAACTGGGCCACGCGGCGGGTGACGCCGTGCTGCGCAACCTGGCCCTGCTGATGCGCGACAGCCAGCGCAAGATCGACATGTCGGGCCGCGTGGGCGGCGAGGAATTTGCCATCCTGCTGCCGGGGACGGACCTGGACGCGGCGATCGTCTTCGCCGAGCGCCTGCGCCAGCGCATCGAGGACCATCCCGTGCAGCTGGAGGAGGGGCGGACCGTGGCGGTGACGGCCAGCATCGGCATCGCCTCCATGTGCGGGGCCGATGCGGCGGGCGACGCGGCCCTGATCCGCGCCGACCAGGCCCTGTACCGGGCCAAGCGGGGCGGGCGCAACCGGGTGGAAGTGACTTCAGGCTTGGGAGGAGGGGCGGAGCGGCCGGGTCCGCAATTCCCGGCCGCTTCCGCTTGAAATCAGACGGCGTGTTCCAGCTGGTTGGTGGCGGCGGCTGCGGCGGCGCGCTGCTTGCGCGGACGGACGACGAAGAACCAGTACAGGCCGATGGGAATCAGGAGCGGCAGCAGCAGGGGCGAGACGGCCGCCGCCACCAGCACGGCCAGCAGGGTCATCCCCACGATCATCAGAATCCCCAGTCCCGCAAACAGCATGCCGAGGAAGACGGCCACGCCGGCGCAGATGATTGCCGCCAGCAGCAAGCCGCCGCCCGCCGCGATCAGGCCGATGAAGGTGCCCAGGGGACCGTCGATCTCGTCGCCGTCGATATTGACGTGCATGCCGCCCGCGCTGTCCACGGCCCACCAGGCAAGGGCCAACAGGACGGCGACGACGGCCAGGGGGATCAGCGTATTCTTTGTGGTCATTTTCATGGCAAGCCTCGTGTGGAATGGATGTGATGCTGCGATGGTTGAACTGTATCCCTGGGGCATGCGGGCGGCCACGGGATTGCGACAGGCCGCATTTTGTGGGGGATGAACGGGCCGAAGGCCGCGATAAACGGGACGGCAAGGCGAGCGGATTGGACCTTGATTTAAAGTTATCCTTACCTATACTGAATATCTGGCTTGCGCATGGAGGGCAATATGGCTTGGCTTGAAATGAGCGGGGATCAATCGGTATCCCCGGTTTGCAGGACACGGCGCCAGCGTAGCGCGATCAGTTTCTCCAACGGACCCAAGGGACCGCCATCGGCGCCGCCTACGATTCCGCCTATCATTATCAATCCATTCACCTACCAGATGCCGGAGCCCGCGATCGACCCGCGCATCATGCCGCCGGGGCCGCCCATCAGGCCGCCCGACAGGCCGGTCGTATCCTGCATCTAAGCTGTATCCGAGTTCCCAGGAGCGATAAAAAAGCCCGCAATCAGCGGGCTTTTTGTGCTGCTGCGGCGGCGCTCAGAAGAAGTGGCGTATGCCCAGCACCGTGCCCTTGGCTGTGGCGCCGGGCGAGGTGGTCACGCCGTTGATGGCGAAGTCGTAGACGGCGTTCTTCTCATTGTGCAGGTGGGTGTAGTAGGCGAACACGCTGGTGCGCTTGGAGAAGTTGTAGTCGTAGCCGATGGTGGCGTGGGTGGCGCCCGTGTCCGGCCCCTTGCGCAGGAAGCCGATGCGGGTGCCCAGCGGCGAGCTGCCCGTGCCGTCGCCTGAGCGGGCGACACCGAAGCGCAGGCCGTGGCGTCCCATCTGGTGCGTGGCCGACAGGTACCAGGCGTTGCGTTCCAAGGTGCCCACCGGAGCCTCGTACTTGAGCCTTTCGCCGATCACGGCCAGCTTGGTCTCGCCGAAGTTATAGGACAGGGCCAGCTTGCTGCCCGTGTCGTTCAGGCCAGGGCCCTGGTATTCGTGGTGGCGCTCGGTGGCGGCCACGGCGTACCAGGGGCCGTATTCCCAGATGGCGGCCGCAGAAGTCAGCGAAGGGCGCGCGCCGTTGGCCGGGCGTTCCTCGTTGACGCCTTGCGTCACGCGCAGCGACAGGCCGTTCCAGTTGGGCGACCAGTAATGCACGCTGTTCTGCTGGCGGCGGTCGAAGGACGAGGTGTCGCTGACGTTGTCCGCCGTGGAGGCCGAGCCGTTGCCCATGATGCTCATATAGCCGGCCGTGGTCGGGTAGAAGGGATCGAGGCCCGCCGTGGAGTTATTGTAGGAGGTGGTCCAGTGGCCCGCGAACAGGGTGCCGGCCGGGGTCTCCAGGCCGATGCGGGTGTCGCGCTGGGCGGGGCTGCCGGCGCCCGTGTCGGGCGACATGGTGCCTTCGATCTGGAAGATGGCTTTCCAGCCGTCGCCCAGGTTTTCCCCGCCGCGGAAGCCCAGCACGGAACGGTTGTTGGACAGGCGGGTGGTGCTGACGTCATTGCCCTTGGCGTCGGCCGAGGTGCTGACCTGTTCCAGGCCCAGGTTGATGCGGCCGTAGATCTGCACATTGTCGCTTTGGGCGGCGGCCATGCCGGAGCACAGGGCGAGGCTGGCGGGGATCAGGGATCGGTTTTTCATAAGTCTCCTTCTGTTGTTTTAATAATATTGCATCAGCGCAGGACGGACATCTTGCTTTGGTCTAGTTCCTTCTCCCAGCGGGCCATGACGATGGTGGCCACGCCGTTGCCTATCATGTTGACCAGGGCGCGCGCCTCGCTCATGAAGCGGTCGATGCCAAGGATGAGACCCATGCCCGCCACCGGGATCGAGGGCACCACGGCCAGGGTGCCCACCAGGGCGATGAAGGACGCGCCCTGCACGCCGCTGGCGCCCTTGGAGGTCAGCATGGCGACGGCGAAGATGGCCAGCTGCTGCGTCAGCGACAGCTCGGTATTGGTGGCCTGGGCCACGAACAGGGCGGCCATGGTCATGTAGATGCTGGTGCCGTCGGTATTGAAGGTGTAGCCGGTGGGGACGATCAGGCCCACCAGGGACTTGGAGCAGCCCAGCTTTTCCAGCTTGGCCATCAGCGTGGGCAGGGCGGTGTCGGAGGAGCTGGTGCCGAAGACGAGGAAGATTTCCTCCTTGATGTAGACGAGGAATTTGACGATGCTGAAGCCCGCCACCCTGGCGATCACGCCCAGTACGACGAAGACGAAGAGGAAGGACGTCAGGTAGAAGGTACCGATCAGTTTCATCAGCGGCGCCAGCGAGACGACGCCGTATTTGCCGACCGTGAAAGCCATCGCGCCGAAGGCGCCGATGGGGGCGAAGCGCATGATGAAGTTGATGACGCCGAAGACGGCCTGCGATCCGGTGTCGATCAGCGCCGTCAGCGCCTTGCCCCTGTCGCCCATGGCCGACAGGGCGAAGCCGAACAGCAGGGAGATCAGCAGCACCTGCAGTACGTCGCCTTTGGCGAAGGCGTCGACCACCGTGTTGGGCACGATGTTGATGAAGAAGTCGGAGGCCGTCATGCTCTTGGCCTTGCCCACGTAGTCGCTGACTGCCTTGGCGTCTAGCGTGGCCGGGTTGACGTTGAAGCCGTCGCCCGGACGCATACAGTTCCCCACCGCCATGCCGATGAACAGGGCGAAGGTGGAGACTATCTCGAAATACAGCAGGGCCTTGAAGCCGATGCGGCCCACTTTTTTGATGTCCTGCATGCCGGCGATGCCGCTGACCACCGTGCAGAACACCACGGGGCCGATCAGCATCTTGATCAGTTTGATGAAGCCGTCGCCGAAGGGCTTCATGTCGATGGCCGTTTTGGCGTCGTAGTGGCCGAGCGCGATGCCGATGGCGATCGCGATCAGCACCTGCACGTACAGCACGCGGTAGAAGGGCTTTCGGGTCTTGACGGGCAGCGCGGGCGCCGCCACGTCCGGTGTACTCAGCATCATTGTTGTCTCCTCCAATATTTTTTGTTTATGCCAGCGGCATGGCCAGCAGGATGGTGGCTGGATGGTTACTGCGGTTTCTTAATGCCCGCTTTTCACCTGGCGCCAGCCGCGCTGAATCGTATTTGCGTAGTAGCTGTTCTCCGTCTTCGGTCTGGATGGTCACTTCGCCTTCCAGCACGACGTACATTTTTTCCACGCCCGATCCGTCCAGCGTGGTGCCGCCGCCCGGCAGCAGGTGCGACATGCCCAGCCAAATGCTGCTGGAAGGCCCGGCCTCCTTGCCTTGCAGGCGCAGGCAGGCCATGCCATCGTGGTTGGGCGGGAAGTAGGGCGGCGCGTTCCCGTAGCGCGTGACGTTCATGCTTCGCGGTCCGGCTGCAGCACCACGCGTTCGCGCGAGCCGCCCAATACGGCGCGGTAGCCGGTGACGGCGTCCTTCAGCGAGTAGACGGTGGCCGGGTCGACGGGGAAGGGACGCAGGCTGCGGTTGGCGAAGGCGGGCGTCATCTGGTCCAGGATGCGGGCGCAGGCCAGCGAATCGAGGGCCAGCGAGTCGATGCCGACATAGGTGTGCTGGCCGCGGTAGAAGGCGAAGATATCGAAGGGCACCTGCTTTTCGATGGTGGCGATGAAGATCTGGCGGCCGCCGATGGCCAACGCCTTGTTGGCCGCTTCAAAGTAAGGGCTGCCGACGGTGTTGAAGACGATGTCGGCGCCATGGCCGCCCGTTTTCTCGCGCACATAGGCGGCGATGTCGGTGCTGTCGGCGGCGATCACGTCCACTTCGCCGCTGGCGTGGCCGATGTAAGGCTCGGCGTGGCGCTCGACGGCGAACACGCGGGCGCCGGCCAGGGTGGCCAGCTGGATGGCTGCCTGGCCCACCTTGCCGTTGCCGCCCATGACCAGCACCACTTCGCCCGCCTTGGGCATGCCGGCGCGGCGGAAGCCTTCATGCGCGGTGATGAAGGGCACGCCGATGGCGCCCGCTTCCAGCATGGAGACGGTGGATGGCTTGACGCGCACGGCCTCTGTGGCAACGGTGAGGTAGCGGGCGTGGGTGCCGTCGCGACGGATGCCAAGCTCGCCGCCGCTGCCCCAGACTTCCTTGCCAATCAGTTCGGCGGGGCCGTCGACGACGACGCCGGCATAGTCGCGGCCCGGCGTGCGCGGCCAGACGGCGTGCGGCATGGCGCCCAGGGCGGCCTTGGCGTCGCTCATGTTGACGCCCGCGCTGCGGACTTCGATCACGCACTGGCCTTCGGCGGCGCGTGGACGTTCGGTTTGGGTCAGTTCCAGCACAAGGCTTTCGGCGTTGGCGGCTTTTTCATAGATACGCAGGGTGTTCATATTGCTGTTTCCTTTCTTGCTTACTGATTGTTCAGGCCGAGCATCTGACGCGCTTCGCGCGCGCTGGCGATGCTGCCGCCCAGGGATTCGACGATCAGGCGCGCGCGGGTCACGAGTTCCGCGTTGTCGCGCGCCAGAACGCCTTTGGAGATGTACAGGTTGTCCTCGAAGCCGACGCGCACATGGCCGCCCAGCAGCCAGGCTTGCGCCACCATGGGGAATTCCTGGCGCCCGAGACCGAAGCCGGTCCAGATGGCGCCCGGCGGCAGCAGGCTGCGCGCGTAGGCCATCGTTTCCGGGCTGGCGTTGAAGCCGTAGTGCACGCCCAGCACAAAGCTGAACAGGCCGGGACCTTGCAGCACGCCGTCGCGCATCAGGTCGCGCGCCATGTGCAGGTCGCCGGAGTCGAAGATTTCGATCTCGGGCAGCACGCCAGCTTCACGGATCACCTTTGCCATGCGGGTGACGTTGGCGGGCGTGTTGATGACGACGTCGGGGCCGGAGTTCATCGTGTTCAGGTCCAGCGTGGCGATGTCCGGACGCAGGGCGGCGATGTGCTCGACGCGCTTTTCCGGCGCCATCAGGGTGCTGCCCGGCGCGGCGATCTGCGGATTGTCCGCGCTGGGGATGAAGCGTCCGCCGGGGCCGGTGGTGAGGTTGATCACCAGCTCGCGGTTCTCGGTGCGGATACGGCGCATCACTTCCTCGTAATGCTCCAGCTTCATGGACGGCATGCCCGTCTGCGGATCGCGCACATGGATGTGCACCACGGCGGCGCCCGCGTTGGCGGCGTCCAGGCAGGCGCGCGCGATCTGCTCCGGCGTGATGGGCAGGTCCGGATGCTGGCCCGGCTTGACGATATTGCCGGTGACGGCGCAGGTGATGATGGTCTTGTTCATTGCGCCTCCTTACACCGTGCCCAGATGGCGGCCGCCGTCGACCTGGATGGTGGTGCCGGTGCTGAACAGCAGGGTGGTGGCGCAGGCTTCCACGGCGGCGGCGATGTCATCCGGCTGGCCGATGCGCTTGAGCGGCGTGGTGGAGGCCTGCTTGTCGTTGAAGGCGGCGTCGCGGCCCGGCACGAAGTCGCTGTCCACCACGCCCGGCGAGACGTTGATGACGCGGATATGGGGCGCCAGCGAGCGGCCCAGCGAGACGGCCATCACGTCCAGCCCCGCCTTGGCGGCGCAGTAGGCGACGTTGCTGCCGATGCCCGTGGTGCCGGCGATGGACGAGACGTTGACCACCAGTCCCTTGCCCGAGGCGCGCAGCAGCGGCGCGAAGGCACGGATGGTGGCGAACACGCCGCGCCAGTTGGCGACGAAGATTTCGTCGATCAATTCATCGCTCAGCTTTTCCAGGTCGTTGTGCGGCACGGGCTGGGTCATGCCGGCCGAGTTGACGAGGATGTCGGCGCGACCGAATTGCTGCTGCACGGCGGCGGCCGCGCTGCGCAGTTGTTCGCTATCGGCGATGTCGGCGATGAGAGCGCCGTGGCCTGCGCCCGGCAGTTCCGCGGCCTTGGCCTGCAATGCTTCGATACCGCCGCGGCCCAGCAGCACGATGCGCGCGCCGGCGCGGGCCAGGCGCAGGGCGCTGGCGTAGCCGATGGCGCCCGCGCCGCCGGCGATCACGGCGACCTGGCCTGCCAGCGGCAGAGATGGGGATGATGCGGACATGATGCTCCTTACTTGATTGGGGCTTCGGGGAGGCAGCAGTCGCCGCGCTCGAGCACGAAGTCGTAATTGAGGGTGTAGTGAACGGGTTCGTCCGCGCGCTCCTGGCGCTGGAAGCGTCCCACCAGGGACTTGGTGACGCCGAGGACGACGTCCGTCTCCAGATGCTCGGAATCGTCGGCGAACACCTGGGTGATCAGGGCTTTGAAATCAGGCTTGGTGACCATGAAGTGCACATGGGCGGGACGCATGCAGTGGCGTCCCTGTGCCGCCAGCAACTTGCCCACCACGCCGTGGGTCGGCACGGGATAGCCGGCCGGACGCACGGTGCGGAAGCTGTAGCGGCCTTCGGCGTCGGTGATGAAGTAGCCGCGCAGGTTCATGTCCGGCTGCGCATCATCCTGGTTTTCGTACAGGCCCACGGGCGAGGCTTGCCAGACATCGACCTTGGCGCCGACGACGGGATTGCCGTCCACGTCGCGCACCTGGCCGCTCACCATCATGGCGTGGCCCGGCATGTCGCAGCGGGCGATGCTGTCGCCGTTGCGGCATTCGGGCGCGGTGGCGCGCCAGAAGGGGCCGAGCAGGGCGGCCGCCGTCTGTCCCTGCTGCTCGGGATTGTTGCGCAGGGCGACCAGGGTCGAGATGCCCAGCACGTCGGCGGCCAGCACCACTTCGTTGTGCGTGTCGTTGGTCTGCTGGCCCATGGCGGTGATGAAGCGCAGCGCCGTATCGAATTCGGCCTCCCTCAAATTCACTTCGCGGATAAAGGCGTGCATATGGCTGACGAATGCCGCCATCACCTCGCGCAGGCGGGGATTGGCCGTGGCGGCCATGGCGGCCAGCGTATTGGGGGTGACGGAGGCTTCGCCGTCGATGATTTGTTGTGTGTTCAACACTGGTCTCCTTTATGCGAACGTTCGCATAAATCTATCCTAGCAGTTCAATCCTTAATTTCAAATGAAATTTGCTAACATTCGTCGTATTTATGCGAACGTTCGCATATGCAACTTTCCACCGCGACAAGGTCCCGGCGTGAGAAAATAGCTTTTCCTCGCCACCGCCGGAGAAGCACACGCATGCAGCAAAAGAAAATGACGCTCAAGGGGCTGGCCCAGATACTGGGCGTGCACCCCTCCACCGTGGGACGGGTGATGGACCCGGAGACGCGTCATATGGTCGGCGAGGAAGTGGCGCAGCGGGTGCTGAAGGAGGCGGCCAAGCATGGCTACCGGCCGAACAAGATCGCGGCCGCCTTGCGCACGCGGCGCTCCAACCTGGTCGGCGTCATGCTGCCCGATATCACCAACCCCGTGTTCCCGCCCATCGTACTGGGCATCGAGGACGAGCTGCGCAAGCAGGGCTACCTGGCGCTGGTGACCAACGCCGGCGAGAATCCCGAGCAGCAGCGCTTCGTGGTGGACCAGCTGCTGGCGCGCCAGGTGGACGCCATCATCCTCGCCACCGCCACGCGCGACGATCCCATCATCAGCCACTGCCTGCAGGAGCAGGTGGCGCTGGTGACGGTCAACCGCAGCGAGGACGTGAGCCGCGTATCGAGCGTGGTGAACGACGAATTCGCCGGCATGCGGCTGGCCGTGGGCCATCTGCTGACGCTGGGGCATTCGCAGATCGTGCACCTGGTGGGGCCGCAAAACCTGTCCACCGGCTATCTGCGGCGCGAAGGCTTTGTCGCCGCGATGGCGGCGCAGGGCGTGGCGGCCTCGGAACTGCGCATGGTCGAATGCGCGTCCTACACGCGCGAGGCGGGCATGGCCGCCTGCTGCGAAGCGCTGGCGCGCTATCCCGACACCACCGCCATCCTGGCCGGTAACGACCTGCTGGCACTGGGCTGCTACGACGCGCTGGCCGAGATGGGCAAGCGCTGCCCGGACGATGTGTCGGTGATCGGGCATAACGACATGCCCTTCGTGGACATGGTCAATCCCGCGCTGACGACGGTGCGCATCAGCCACCACGCGATGGGCGTGCAGGCGGCGCAGCTGATTCTGCGCCGCCTGCAGCAGGAAGACATGGGGCAGATGGAGATCCGCCTCAAGCCGGAGCTGGTGGTGCGAGGTTCCACCGCGCCGCGATAACTGCTAGTATTTCCCGAGCCTGCAAAACAATAGGAAGAATTGATGGAAAGCCGCCTCACCCGTCTGGAAGCCGTCCAAACCATGCTGCTCGAAATCGGGCAGAAGTCGAGCAACTGCACTGAGATCACCGAATTTTTGCAGTCCGTGCACGCGGCCCTGGGCCGCATCATGTACGCGGCTAATTTCTACGTCGCACTGCGCGACGAGAGCAAGGACAACGCCGTGCGCTTCGTCTACTTCGTCGACGAGGTGGACGATCCGCCGGAGCGCGACGAGGTGGTGGAGCTGGACTCGCCGGACCAGTCGCCCACGGCCTGGGTGATCCTCAACCGCCAGCGGCTGGTGATGACGGCGGCGGAACACATCGCGAAAAAAGACGACGGCAACGAGTTCGGCATCGGCACCGTGGCCGAGCATTGGCTGGGATGTCCGCTGCTGGACCAGAACCACCAGGTGATGGGCGCCGTCGTTATTCAAAGCTATGACAAGGAGCACACTTTCAGCGACGAGGACATCGCGCTGTTTTCGCTGATCGCCAACCACGTCTCCAACGCCCTGCAGGGCTTGCAGAGCATGGACCGGCTGGAGCGCGCCGTGCAGGAGCGCACGGCGCAGCTGCAGCACGAGGTGGCGGAGCGCAGCCGCGCGGAGAACATCCAGCGCGCGCTGTACGAGCTGGCCAACCTGTCGGCCACCACCAGCGGCAGCCGCCTGAATCTGCGCCTGCACCAGATCATCAGCGAGCTGGTCCCGGCGCGCAATTTTCTGATGGCGATCTATCTGCCGGAGACGCAGGAAATCAGCATCCCCTACTTTGTCGATGAAAAGGACGAGGCGCCGCCGGTCAAACGCTTCCCGTATGGTGAAGGCATGTGCTCCTATGTCCTCAAGCGCAAGCAGGCCATCATGCTGGACGCCGCCGGCTATGCCGACATCGTCGCCAGCGGCCAGGTCAAGCAGCCGCTGGGCAACCAGGACATCTCCAGCTGGATCGGCGCGCCGATGCTGGTGGGCGAGCAGCCGTATGGCGTGATGATCGTGCAGAGCTACGACGAGTCGGTGAAGTACACTCAGGCCGATCTCGACATCATGGCCTTCCTCGCCAGCCACGTCGCGGTGGCGATCGCGCGCATGCAGGCGGACCGTGAAATGCGTCGCGCCAAGCAGTCGCTGGAAGAACAGAACGCGGCGCTGAGCGACGCGCTGACGGCGCTGAAGGATGCGCAGGGAGAGCTGGTCCGGCAGGAGAAGCTGGCGTCGCTGGGCCGCCTGGTGGCGGGCGTGGCGCACGAGATCAACACGCCGCTGGGCATCTGCGTGACGGCCACCTCGCACCTGGTGCAGGAGCTGAAGCTGACCAAGGAAGATCTGGCCAGCGGCGCGCTGGATGAAGATGGCCTGAACCAGTTCTTCGACACGATAGACCAGTCGCTGCGCATCATGACCACCAATACGCAGCGCGCGGCGGCGCTGGTGCGCAGCTTCAAGCAGGTGGCGGTGGATCAGTCCTCGGGCGACGTGCGCAGCTTCAATCTGCGCAAGTACGTGGACGAGGTGCTGCTGTCGCTGCAGCCCAAACTGAAGGGCAAGCCGATCACGGTGGAAGTCGATTGTCCGAACGGGATCGAGATGATGAGTCACGCGGGCGCGGTGTCGCAGATCCTCACCAATATGGTGATGAATTCGCTGGTGCACGGCTTTGAAGAAGGCCAGGCGGGCAGGATCAGCATCAAGGGCAAGCTCGATGGCGACTTCGTCGACTTCGAATACGGCGACGATGGCGTCGGCATGGACAACTCCACCTTATCGCAGCTGTTCGACCCCTTCTTCACCACCAAGCGCGGCTCCGGCGGCAGCGGCCTGGGCGCGCACATCCTGTACAACCTGGCCACGGGCGGCCTGGGCGGCACGGTGAAGGTCGCCAGCGCGCCCGGCATGGGCCTGCACTACAAACTGCGCTTCCCGCGCATCCACAAGAAGTAAAAAAATCCGGGGTCAGGTCTGCCTTTCGGCCAAAAATTGCTTGATCGCAGAATTTGGCGTAAAGGCAGACCTGACCCCGAATGCTCAGTCCGGGAAGCGTTCGTTTATTGCGATGGCTTTGTCGATGTTCTTGCACAGGAGCTCGACGTAGATGGGATCCAGGTGGTGGCCCGCCACTTCGCGCAGGTGCTCGACCACCTTGTCCACCGGCCAGGCTTCCTTGTAGCAGCGCTTATGCATCAGGGCGTCGAACACGTCGGCCACGGCGACGATGCGGGCGTAGAGGTGGATCTGCTCGCCCTTCAGGCCCTGCGGATAGCCGGTGCCGTCGAATTTCTCGTGGTGCTGGTGGGCGATCACGGCGGCGGCCTTCAGGATAGGACGCTGCGAGCCGTCCAGAATCGACAGGCCCACCGTCGGGTGCTGCTTCATGATTTCCCACTCGGCCGCATCGAGCTTGCCCGGCTTGAGCAGCACGGCGTCCGGCGTGGCGATCTTGCCGATGTCGTGCATCGGCGCGGCGTGGCGCAGCACGGCCGTCTCTTCCTCGCTCATGCCGGCCACCTGGGCCAGCAGATGGCAGACTTCCGACATGCGGCGCACGTGGTTGCCCGCCTCGTTCGAGCGCGACTCCACCACGTCGCCCAGGCGCAGGATCAGCTCCGCCTGCGTGTCGGTGATCTCCTGCGTCAGCAGGATGTTGTCGAAGGCGATGGCGACGCCGGAGCAGAACACTTCCAGCAGCTTGGCGTCGATATCCGAAATTTCTTCCACCCCCTTCAGCACCAGCAGCGATGCCTTGCCGCTGGAATTGGGGAAGTAGCCGACATAGGTGTCGCCCTGCACGCGCGAGATCTTGTTGCTGCGCGCCTCGTCCAGCTGGGCCAGCACTTCGGGCGTCAGCAGGCTGCCGTCCTCGTCGCCGATCTGGGCCAGGATTTCGTAGTCCTCGGCGTCGGTGATGACGGTGGCGCCGCGCAGGCGCAGCAGCATGCTGTGCTCCAGGCGCAGCAGGGCCACCACCTGCTGCAGCAGGCCGTTGGCGAAGTCCTTCAGGTTGCGCTGCTTGAAGATGTGGGCCGAGGCGGCGATCACGCGCTCCAAGCCTTCGCGGTAGTTGAGCTGGGCGCGCCGCGCCTCTTCCACCTTCATGATGTCGCGGTAGGCGCGCAGGGCGGCAAAGGTGGTGGTGAACAGCTTGGTGCGGTCCAGCTCCGTCTTTTCCTTGTAGTCGTTGATGTCGTAGTCGACGATCACCCGCTCTTCCGGCGCCTGGCCCGGCTGGCCCGTGCGCAGCACGATGCGGGTGAACTGGTTGTCCAGGTCCTGGCGCATCCAGCGCGCCACTTCCAGGCCGCTGTCTTCCTTTTCCATCACCACGTCGAGGAAGACGAGGGCGATGTCGGTCTCGCGCGCCAGCACTTCCTTGGCTTCGGCGCCGCTGTAGGCATGGAGGAAAGAGAGACTGCGTCCGTCGAGGCGGAAGCGGCTCAGGGTCAGCTTGGTGATGTCATGAATATCCGGTTCATCATCAACCAGCAAGATTTTCCACGGCGCTAACTTGGGCGAGGCTGAAGACAAAAAAGACATATGCAGGGATTCCGCTAAAAAAGACACCAATGGTTGGGGTGACTTCCGATTGTAGACTCACCGGCGGCGCTTAACAACAAGCAACAAACATTCCGCTATCGACATGCAACACTATGGGGCAGTCCGGCGGTCTCACGAAACAATACTTCGTTTTTGGCAATATTGCTATCTTTGCGAGAAATATTTTGTCATGAAGGTCGCTTGTTGGTAACAAATTTTTTCACGCGGGGCGGCCAGGGGGAAAACGGGCTATATTGAAACTATGTATTAATCAAACAGAATATCTGAGGAGATTGCCATGCGTCCCATGCAAAAAATCGTGCTGGCCGCCGCCCTGTCCCTGCTGGCGGCGGGCGCCTGGGCCCAGGCCGAGGTGAGCTATGTGAAGCCGGAAGAGTTCAGCGATATGCCGTTCAGCATCAATGACCGCGAGCGGGTGCTGAAGGAATTGTCGAAGCATTTCACGGAAATGGCCAGGCAGCTGCCAGCCGGACAGATCTTGAAAGTGGAAGTGCTGGACGTGGATCTGGCGGGCCGCGTCTATCCGCGCCATTCCTACCCGGACGATATCCGCATCATGCGCGGCGGCGCCGACTGGCCGACCATGCACCTGCGCTATACGCTGGAGCAGGACGGCAAGGTGCTGCGCTCGGGCGAGGACCATCTGTCCAACATGATGTACCAGGACCGCATCAACCGCTATTCCAGCGGCGATCCGCTGCGCTATGAAAAGCAGATGATGGACGACTGGTTCCAGAAAGAGTTCCTGCCCAAGCGGGCCGGTTGACTTTCAGTCGACTTGGTTGACCATCGGGAACTTGGCGCGGAAGAGCTCGGGCATGGGCACCACCTTGCCCAGCTTGTAGTTGAAGAACACGAAGCCATACTTGGCCATCGCCACCAGCTTGCCGTCGCGCGGGCGGGTGATGCGGAAGATGATGTCGCCGCCATACTTGTTAAAGTCCATCACGCCCACCTCGAACAGCAGCTGGTCGCGGGCGTGGGCTTCCGCCTTATAGGTCGTCATCAGGTCGGTGACGATGATCCCCAGGCCGTCCTCGCCCGCCTCCGGCACGCCGAAGTCATAGAGGAAACGGGCGCGCGCCTCCGAAATCATGGAAATCATGGAGTCGTTGCCCAGGTGGTTGGCGCCGTTGATGTCGGTCACGCGCACGGTGAGCTGGGTGGAGAAGCAATATTGGTCTTCGGGGAAGGAGAGAGTGAGGCGGGCCATGCTGGAAAATCCTTGTACGTACTGAGCGGGCCATTCTAGCATTCCGGCTTCCGGCGCGCTGCGGAGGGCGACGGCGGCGGCAAATGGTGCAATAATCATATTTTGATAGTCGCTGTCGCTACGGAGCCGTCATGGATCGCAATGTGCTACGCCGCTTGCCCGATGCCGGTTTGCCTGATGAGCTGACCGAAACCCGGCGCCTGGCGGAACTTTCCCGCTATGCCGTCACCCTGGACCAGTCCGATCCCAAGCTGGATGTGGTGACGGAGCTGGCCATCAAGTCGGTGCATGCCGATATCGGCGGCATCAGCCTGGTGTTCCAGTCGCAGATCTGGCTGCCGTCCCGCATCGGCGTTGACGCGCGCCATGTGCCGCGCGCGGGGTCCTTTTGCACCTGGGTGGTGAATTCCGTCGACGAGGCCGATTTCTTCGAGGTGGAGGACGCGGCCCTCGACCTGCGCTTCAGCACCAATCCCCTGGTCAGCCATCCACCCCATTACCACCATTACGCCGCCGTGCCGCTGAAGGGCGCCCAGGGTTATCTGCTGGGCACCCTGTGGGTGATGAGCAAGCGCAGCCGTCGCTTGGCGCAGGAGCAGGTTCTGCTCCTGCAAGGCATGGCGCGGCTGGTGGTCGATACGCTGGAACTGCGTTATTGCAATGACGTGACGGGCATGGCCAACCGCAACGTTTTTCTCCACCATCTGCAGCTGGGGCTGGAGCAGAGCGTGCAGCCCCATGTGGTGGTGGGCTTTGTCGACCTGATCGGCTTCCGCCAGCTCAACGATGTGTTCGGGCGCGACAAGGGCAACTATGTGCTGCGCGAGCTGGGCGCGCGCCTGAGCGCCTGGGCGGGCAAGGACAATCTGGTCGGCCATCTGGGCGGGGACAAGTTCTCGTTCGCCCTGTTCGGTCAGCACGACGACCATGTGGCTATGCTGGAGCGGCTGAAGGACGTGATCTGCGAACCCATGGTGCTGGGAGCGGGCACGCCGCAGGTTCTGCACGCGCGCATCGGCATCGAGCATCACGACACGCCGTATGCGGGCGCCGCCGCGGCCCTGCTGGATGCGGCCGACCTGGCCGCGTCGTCGATCGCCAACGGCTTCCTGCGCACGACGGTGAAGGAGTACGGGCGCGAGCTGCTGGCCCGCTCGCACATGATGTACGAGCTGCAGGGCGCGCTGGACGGCGATCCGCGCCATGGCCAGCTGGTGGTGTACTACCAGCCGCAGGTCAACTACGCGCTGGGCAGCGTGATCGGCATGGAGGCGCTGGCGCGCTGGCAGCATCCGGCGCGCGGGCTGGTCCCGCCGAATAACTTCATCCCCCTGGCCGAGAGCACGGACAAGATCTACCAGCTCGACCTGCATGTGCTGGAGCAGGTCTGCCGCGACATGCGCGCCTGGCAGGACGCGGGCCTGCCCGTGGTACCCGTATCGCTGAATTTCTCGCGCCGCTCGCTGCTGCATCCGAACGTGCTGGCCGACCTGCAGTCGCTGTTGGCGCGCTACCGCATCCACGGCCATATGCTGGAGTTCGAGGTGACGGAGAGCCAGCTGCTGGACACGCTGGAGCTGGTGTCGCCGCGCGTGGCGCAGTTCCGCGCGCTGGGCGTGCGCATCGCGGTGGACGATTTCGGCACCGGCTATTCGAACCTGGATGCGATCAACAGCTTCCCCTTCGACCGGCTGAAGGTGGACCGGCAGTTCGTCAACGGCGTGGCGGGCAGCGCGCGCATCGCGGGCCTGTTCCACCTGATTCAGGGGATTGCGGAACTGTTCCAGGCCGAGTTGCTGTGCGAGGGCCTGGAGCAGGAAGACGATCTGGAATGGCTGGCGGAACGGGGCGCCAGTTGCGTGCAGGGCTGGTACTTCAGCGCCGCGCTGACGCCGGAGGCCATTGTGCATGTATTGGGCTGTCTGCGCGACCGCCCGGCCGACGCGCCGCCGCTGGCAGTGCCCGAGCTGAGGGCACTGCTGCGGGGCTGCTGATTACAGGTTCTCGCCCAGGAAGAGCAGCGAGTTGCCGTGCGCCTGAGTGGCGGCACGCTGGTTGTAGGAGCCGCGGTGGTTGCAGTTGAAGCCATGCTCCGCGCCGGCGTAGACCTGGAATTCCACTTCCTCGTTCGACTCGAAGCGCTCGGCGATGGACTTCACCGCCTCGTTCGGGATATGGCTGTCGTTGCCGCCGAAGTGCATCAGCACGGGGACCTTGATCTGGTCGGCGCGGTCCAGCGCGTTCTGGATGCCGCCGCCGTAGTAGCACACGGCCGCGTCGACCAGGCCGTTGGCGGCCGTGTGGTAGGACAGGCGCCCGCCGAAGCAGAATCCCAGCGAGGCGATCTTCTGGCCGGCCGTGCCGGCGTGGGCGCGCAGGACTTTGGCGGTGGCGGCGACGTCGCTCTGCGCCTTGGCGAAGTCGGTGGCGTTCATCAGTTCCACGGCGCGCTTCCAGCCGGCGTCGTCGTAGCCCAGTTCGATGCGCGCGCCCTGGCGCCAGAACATGTCCGGCGCCAGCACGACGTAGCCGTCGGCCGCATACTGGTCGGCCACGTTGCGGATATGCTGGTTGACGCCGAAGATCTCCTGGATCAGCACAATGCCCGGCCCCTTGCCGCCTCGCGGCAGCGACAGGTAGGCGCCGAAGTGGCCGTCGTCGGTGGCGATGTCGATCCAGCTCGAATTGGTTTCCATGGTTGTTCCTTGTGAGTGGGTGGCGGGAAAACGGCATGCTACGCCATTTTGCGCAGCTCTGCTTCAGAACACCTCGCGCGTGTAGATTACGGGGCCGGACTTGTACACGCCGAAGGTCAGGCGGGCGACGCCGCTGGGCAGGTAAATCAGCGGGAAGTAAGTTGAGTCGATCTGGATGTCGCTCCACCCGGCATTGCCCATCGGCGCCATGCTGAAGATGCTCACGCCTTTGCTGAAAGTCAGATTGACCGTGTTACTCAGCAGCGCAGCGGCGCCGGGGCAGGCGGTATTGCCCTTGCCTACGCAGCTGATCACTTTGAGGCCGGAGATGTTTGGCGGGCTGGCGAGCGGCACATTGCTGGCGATGTAGGCCGGATTAAGCACAAAGGCGGCGCCGTTATAGTACTGCGCCGTGAATTTGACCGGCATGGTGGAATTGAGCGAGCCGAAGCCATTGTCGATCAGCATTTGTCCGCTGACGGCGCTGAGCAGCGCCTGCGGAGCGACCACGGAGGCGGCGCCGTCGGTGTCCGTGACGATAACGTAGCCGGTGAGGGGGGCCGTTTTTGCCACGTCGATTTCCGGATGGGAGTTGTACTGCGTGCCGCCACTGGTCGTTATTGTGGCCGTGTTGGCGATGCCGGCGGCGAATTGGGCGGGCTGGATGCCGTTGGCCGCTATTCCGCTCGATGATTTCCAGCCGATGCTGACATTGCCCAGCGCTGTGCCGGCTGCGTTGACGACAGAGCCGCTGATCGCCTTGGCAAACGCGCCAGCATAGTTGCTGGTGACGCCGTTCTGCGCATTGTACGCGGTGACCGTCATATCAAACGGCTGCATGGAGTAGAGGAAGACGCCCGTGCTCGTATTGTTCGGCGCGGGGCAGGCAGCTAACAGCGTGCCGCAGGACATGAAGCTGGCGCCGCCCAGCACGATGCCGAAATGGTCGGGAATGATGCGGCCCACATATGTGCTGCCCGTAGGCTTCAGGCTGGAACCCAGGTAGCCATTGCTCAACAGCGATCCCGTCAGGGTAAAGATGCCGACATCGTCGATATGCACCTGTTGTGCGGTGGCGGAGCCGTTGACAACGGACGAGAAGGCCGATGACGTGAAAGGCGCGTTGCCGGATGCGGGAAGATAAGCTGCATTGGATAGTTGGAAACTCTCCGGGCTGCTTTCGCGGCCAAAGTTATAGGTGATCCCGTTATTGGCGTTATACGCGGTCATCGTGGTGCTGAAATTTTGCCCCGCGCGCGTGAAGACTGGCGAAGACGCCGTCGGCTGCGCCACGTTTGCCAGGGGATTGTTCGCCACCGAAATGGCGAATTTGGCTGGCGCCACAATGAAGGAGTCCGAACCTGTCAGCGTGGTATTGCCTCCCTGGGAGAAGCTGGCGCCGAGCTGCATCTGGCCCGCGTCGGCATACGAAACGGGAATGGTGGCCTGCCCGTTGGTGAAGGTGACGGGAACACTCACTCCGACCGCGCTGCAGGCAGATGTGCTGTTCGCCGCCAGCGGTATGCTGGTGTTGTTGCTGCTACCAAGGACGACGGGTACAGCGTGTCCTGGAGCAGACGAAGACGGATTGACATAAGCGCAGGTGAACGTGATGTTCTGTGTGCCGCTCAGCGCCGGTATGCAGGTGGCGGCGTTGCTGCCCTGTTTTAGCGCCTGCAGGGTAAAGCTGGCGCCGGTGGACGCAAATTGATCCGGCACATTGAAAACAAAGCCCGCGCTGGAGAAGACCATCGCGCAGCTGCTTGTATTATCGGACGTGCGCAGGCACTGGCTATTGACGGCGCCGCCGATGCTGGTCGAAAGCGTGGCTGTGCCGGCCGTGGTTTGCGCCACCGTGGCGCTGGTATTGGTGCCGCCGCTGATGGTGACGTTGCCGCCTCCGGGGCTCAGCGCCACGGTCACGCTGCCGCTGTAATTGGGCGCCGTGCAGGCGGAATTGGCGCATGCCGTCAGCGTGACGGTTTGCGGCTGGCAGGTCAGCGCGCTGCCGGAATGCGTGATCAGGATGTGATCCAGGCCGCCCGATCCGGCCGAGCACACCGGCGCATTGGGCGCCAGGGTATAGCCGCTGTTGTTGGTCACGCAGCTGCAGTTGGAGGCGCCCGTCGCGGTGCAGGTGATGGTGCCGCCCACCCGGCCATGCCAGCCCAGCGTAATGCCGTTGACCGATGCGTTCCCGCTGATATAGCCGTCCGAATCCTCGGTCTTCACGTTGTGTGCGACCAGATTCCCCGTGATGGTGTCGCCCGAGCCCAGGTCGACATCGCCCGTCAGGGTCACGTTACCGGTGATGCCTGCGTTTGAAGGCTGGATGGTCAGCGAGCCGCCGGAGACATTACCCGTGACGTGGTTGCCGGAACCGATGGTCAGCGAGGTGGTGGCGCTGATATCGCCCGTCACCGAGATGGAGGCCGGCAGCAGCGTCACTGTGGTGCCGCTGATCGGACCGGTGATGGTGACGTTGGAGGCCACCGTCACAGACCCGGTGGAAGTCAGCGAGCCGGTGATCCTGGTGGTCGAGCCGGTGCCGATGTTCATGCTGGCCGCCGTGATGTTGGCGCTGAGCGTCTGCGCCTGTGCACCGACGGAGAAGGTGGTGCCCGCCGCCAGCGTGCCGCCGGTGATGTTCAGGTTGGACGGGCTGATATTGCCGATGTCCAGCGATCCCGTGGTCTGCAGCTTGGCCGAACCGCTCATATTGAGCTGCTGGTTGTAACCGAAGTTGATGGAGCCCGTCAGCACCACCGTATAGCCGCTGGCGATGGTGATGTTGTTGCTGGTGGAGAGCGCTGTGCAGCTGTAGGTTTGCGTCGGGCTGTCGTAAGTGCAGTTGCTGACCGCGCCGCCATTGAAGGCGTCGGTGGCGGCGAGGGCGTCGCCGGCCGTGGACAGGGCGGCCAGCAGAAGGGCGGCGCGCAGCAGAAGTTTGAGCATGATCGGTAGGGCGAAAGTCCGTCTGCGCCGATTATATAGGCGTTTCGCCCCGCTCCGGTGCTCAGCGTTGGACCTGTCCGTACGCCTCGCCCTTGCGCCAGACCGGCATGTCCTTGCCGTTGGCGACGGCGTAGCCCAGGTTCAGGGTGAACTGGGCCTGCTGCACCATGCCCGACAAATCCCACTCGGGATGGTATTTGTCCGTCACCTGGTGGTAGTCCTTCTTGAAAGCGACCAGCTTGGCCAGCGACTGTTCCTGGTCCTTGACGAATTCGAAGTGGCCGTCGCCGGAGAACACGGCCGATCCCACGTTGAAAGCGGGGACGCCCGCGCGGGCGAAGTTGAAGTGGTCGGCGCGGAAGTAGGCGCCCGACAGGTCGGGAATCGGCGGCGCCAGCTTCAGGCCCATTTTCGCGGCCACCTGTCCCGCCGTCGCATACAGGCTGCTGCGCTCCGCGCCCGCCACACCGATGTCGCGCGTGAGGCCGACGAAGTTCATGCTGTCCAGGTTCAGGTCCGCCGCCGTCTGCGCCAGCGGCCAGACGGGATGCTTGACGTATCCGAGGCTGCCCAGCAGGCCCTGTTCCTCGGCCGCCGGCCAGAGGAAGATCTGCGTGCGGCGCGCGGGATGCTTGACCGCTTCCGCCGCCATCACCAGCAGGGCCGCCGCGCCGGAGGCGTTGTCGATGGCGCCGTTCCAGATATGTTTGGCCTTGTCGTCCGCCGGCGCGTCTTCGTCCATGCCCAGATGGTCCCAATGGGAAGAGTAGACCACGGCCTGCTGTTTCAGCCTGGGATCGGTGCCAGGCACGATGCCGGCCACGTTGTACTGCTCGATTTGACGGATAGCGCTGTGCACTTTCACATGTCCGTTGACGTTCAGCGCCACCGGTGTGAACTCGCGCGTTTCGGCCTGGGCGCGCAGCTGGTCCAGATCGTGGCCGCCCGCCGCAAACAGGGTGCGCGCCATGTCTTCCGTGATCCAGCCTTCCATCGTATTGCCCGCACCGACCAGGTGGAAGCGTTCGTGGCTCATGCCGTTGGCGGGCACGCTCCAGGGGTAGGAGGCGGACTGCGTGGTGTGGATCAGCAGGACGCCGGCCGCGCCCTGGCGCACCGCTTCCTCGTACTTGTACAGCCAGCGGCCGTAGTAGGTGTAGGCCGGACCGTCGAAGCGGTTCGGCTCTTCGGGCGTGGGCTGGGGATCGTTGACCATCATGACCAGGATCTTGCCCTTCATGTCCATGCCCTCGTAGTCGTCCCAGCGCTCCTCGGGCGCACGCACGCCGTAGCCGACGAAGACCAGCGGCGCATCGAACATGACATTGGTCTGGCCGCTGGCGGTGCCGAAGACGATGTCCTTGCCCGTCTGCGCGGCGATGGATTTGCCGTTTGCTTCAAAGCTCACCACACTGTCGGGCAGCAGCTTGCTGCCTTCGATCCGGACCGCCTGGCGGTAGCCGCCGCCGGGCAGCTGCTGAAGGCCGATCACTGCCGCCTGCGTTTCCAGATAGCGCACGGCCAGCTCGCCGCCCCGCTGGCCCGTGCCACGGCCTTCCAGCAGATCGTCGGCGAGGAATGCCAGATGCGCGCGTAATGGCGCCTCGGTGATGACGGGCTGCTGCTGGGCGATGGCTTGGACGCCTGCCAGGCCAAGGATAGCGGCGAGGGCGATCGGGGTGAGACGCATGGGAGCTCCGAGTGCTTGAACTGTTATTGTGGCGGATATCTTACTGTATGGCGTCACCTTGCGGCTGGATTGCGGTAGCATCTTCGTATAACTACTTATTATCCGAAAAGGGGACATATGAAAGTCATCATCATCACCGGCAGTTCCGATGGCATCGGCGCGGAGATGGCGCGCCAGCTGGCGCGCAGCGACGGCGCGGACGTGGCGCTGGTGCTGGCCGCACGCAATGCTGCGCAGCTGGAGCAGGTGGCCGCCGATTGCCGTGCCTTTGGCGCGCAGACGCTGGTGGTGCCGACCGATGTGTCGCAGCAGCCGCAGTGCGAGGCGCTGATTGCCGCCGCCGTGGCGCAGTTCGGCCGTATCGACACGCTGGTGAACAACGCGGGCCGCTCGGCGCACGCTCTGCTGGAGGAGGTGCAGAACCTGGCATGGTATGAAGAACTGATGCGCACCAATCTGTGGGGCAGCGTGTGGTGTACCCACGCCGCGCTGCGGCATCTGAAGCAGTCGCACGGCAGCGTAGTGGCCGTGTCCTCGCTGGCGGGGCTGATCGGCGTGCCGGGACGGACGGCTTATAGCGCGACCAAGTTCGCCATGGGCGGCTTCTTCGAGGCCCTGCGGGCGGAGCTGAAGCCTGCAGGTGTGAGCGTGACGGTGGCCTATCCCGGCGTAGTGGCGACGCAGATCCGCCATCGCGGCTTCAATGCGGCCGGTGGTGTTTTAGGCCGCAGCAGCCTGAAAGAAGATGATGTGATGCCGGTGGAGGAATGCGCGCGGCTGATCATCGCGGGCATGAAGGCGCGCCGGCGCGAAGTCGTCATGTCCGCCAAGGGCAAGCTGGGACGCTGGCTGAAGCTGATCGCGCCGGGGCTGGTGGAGAACATGGCGCTGGCCGCGCTGAAGGATGATGTGAAGCCGCATGCATAGACGCTGCGCCGCTGCGATGCACAGGATGTACCGGACCGCCCACAAGGCGGTCTTTTTTTGTCTCTTACATTTGCGGCGGAGATTGTAAGCAGGTGTAAGACTCCGTAAGACCTTGTAATCCCAGTCAACTGGACTGTGCCGGCTCCCGTTTTCTGCTCATGCGACACGGGAATGGTCCCGACGCCGAAACCCAGAAAAGGATTTACATCATGTCTAAAGTTATCGCTTCCCTGATCGCCGGCCTGTTCGCAACTGCCGCTTTCGCTCAAACGCCAGCCGCCAGCACCAGCGCTCCAGCAGCCAAGCCGGAAGCCGCCAAGGTTGAAGCGAAGGCCGAAGCAAAGGCCGAAACCAAGCCAGCTGCCAAGGTAGAAAAAGCCAAGGAGCATAAGGGCCACGAATCCAAAGACACCAAAACTGTCGCACCTGCACCGGCAGCCAAGGTAGAAACCAAAGAAGCAGTGATTACCAAGTAAGCCAAACCATACATACTATTTAAATATTTAAAGGAAAACACATCATGAGCAAAATCGTCGCTACCCTGATCGCCGGCCTGTTCGCTACCGCTGCTTTCGCCCAAACCCCGGTCGCCACCACCACGCCGGCTCCCGTGAAAGCCAAAACCGAAGTGAAAGCCGAAACGAAGACCGAAGCCAAGGCTGAAGTGAAGCCTGAAGCTAAAGCCGAAGTGAAGGCCGATGCAAAAGGCGAGCCGAAAGTGGCCAAGGCCAAGGTGCATCACAAGGCCAAGGCGAAGGCCACGGAAGGCGAGAAGACCGCCGCCGCGACGCCTGCCGCCGCACCAGCCGCACCTGCAACCGCAAGCAAGTAATTGCGTCAGCATAAGCGCAGGACGTGCCGCCCCGGACCGAATGGCCTGGGCGGCGCAAGAAAAAGGGCCCGATTTATCGGGCCCTTTTTTTATTTCGCCAGCTCCGCGACCAACGCGCGGTTGAAGGCGGCGGGATCCTCCATCTGCGGCGCATGCCCAAGGCCTTCGAATTCCACCAGGCGTCCTTGCGGGATGCGCTTGGCCTGCTCCTTTCCCAGCTGGTCGTAGTGGCCGATTTTCGCCTTCACATCCGGCGGCGCGATATCGCTGCCGATGGCCGTGGTATCGGCGGTGCCGATCATCAGCGTGGTCGGCATCTTCAGCAGCGGGAATTCGTAGACCACGGGCTGGGTGAAGATCATGTCGTAGATCAGGGCCGAATTCCAGGCCACCTGCACGTGACCGGGACCGGCATTCAGCCCCGCCAGCATCTCCACCCAGCGTTCATATTCCGGCTTCCAGCGGCCCACGTAGTAGGTCGACTTTTCGTAGGCGCGCACGCTGTCGGCCGACAGTTTCAGCTCGCGCTCATTCCACTGGTCGACCGTGCGCGAGGGGACGCCCTTGGCCTTCCAGTCTTCCAGCCCGATGGGGTTGACCAGCACCAGATGCGAGACGGCGTCCGGATACATCAGCGCATAGCGCACGGCCAGCATGCCGCCCGTGGAATGCGCCACCACGTCGGCGCGCGTGACGCCGATGGACTTGAGCAGGGCGGAGGTATTCGCCGCCAGCTGCTGGAAGCTGTACTGATACTGCGCCGGTTTGGTGGAGGCGCAGAATCCGATCTGGTCCGGCGCCACCACGCGGTAGCCTGCGGCGCTGAGGGCGGTGATGTTATCGTCCCAGGTCGCGCCGCAGAAGTTCTTACCGTGCATAAGGACGACGGTGCGGCCGTTGGACGGCCCGGTCGGGGCCACGTCCATGTAGGTCATCTGCAGCTGCTGTCCTTGCGAAGTAAAGCGGAAGTGCTGCTGCGGGTGCGGGTAGCTAAAGCCTTCCAGTTCCGGTCCGTAGACCGGCGCTGCCTGTGCCACGGTGGCCGTAAAGGCTGCCGCTGCCAGTAGAGTAATAGGGCGTATCATGAAAATCTCCATTCAGACGGATGGTTCAATATAGAGGGCGTTGCGGTGGCGGACAATGGCCTGATTCTGCACGCTTTCTTCAGTTATTCTGAACATTTGCGCCGGAGGGAGTAAACTACGCCCAATTTCCCCCTGCATTAGAAAGCGACGCCATGTCCGCATCCCCTATTTCCCTTTTCTCCGATCTGAACCTCAGCGCCCCATTGATCAAGGCCCTGAAGGAGATCGGCTACGAGTCGCCATCGCCGATCCAGGCCGCGACCATCCCTTTCCTCCTCGACGGCCTCGATGTGCTGGGCCAGGCGCAGACCGGCACCGGCAAGACGGCCGCCTTCGCGCTGCCCATCCTGTCGCAGATTAATATCAAGCAGACCACGCCGCAGGCGCTGGTGCTCGCGCCCACGCGCGAGCTGGCGATCCAGGTGGCGGAGGCCTTCCAGACCTATGCCGCGCATATCCCCAACTTCCATGTGCTGCCGATCTACGGCGGCCAGAGTTACGGCCCGCAGCTGTCGGCGCTGCGCCGCGGCGTGCACGTCGTGGTGGGCACGCCGGGCCGCGTGATCGACCATCTGGACAAGGGCTCGCTCGACCTGTCCAAGCTGAAAACCCTGGTGCTGGACGAAGCCGACGAGATGCTGCGCATGGGCTTCATCGACGATGTGGAGCGCATCCTGCAAGAGACTCCCGAGTCGCGCCAGACGGCGCTGTTCTCGGCCACCATGCCGTCCGCCATCAAGCGCATCGCCAACACCTACCTCAATGAGCCGAAAGAGGTAACGGTGGCCGCCAAGACGGGCACCAACGAGAATATCCGCCAGCGCTACTGGCTGGTGTCGGGCATGCACAAGCTGGATGCGCTGACCCGTATCCTGGAAGCGGAAGGCTTCGACGGCATGATCATCTTTGCCCGCACCAAGCTGGGCACCGAGGAACTGGCCAGCAAGCTGCAGGCGCGCGGTTTTGCCGCCGCCGCCATCAACGGCGACATGCAGCAGGCGCAGCGCGAACGCACTATCCAGCAGCTCAAGGATGGCAAGATCGACATCCTGGTGGCGACCGACGTCGCCGCGCGCGGCCTGGACGTGGAGCGCATCAGCCATGTGGTCAACTACGACGTGCCGCACGATCCGGAAAGCTACACCCACCGCATCGGCCGCACGGGCCGCGCGGGACGCAGCGGCGAGGCGATCCTGTTCATCACGCCGCGCGAAAAAGGCCTGCTGAAGATGATCGAGCGCTCCACGCGCCAGCCTATCGGCATGCTGGAGCTGCCGACGATCCAGGCCGTGAACGATGTCCGCATCGCCCGCTTCAAGTCGCAGATCACGGATACGCTGGCGCTGGGCGAGCTGGAACAGTTCCAGTCGCTGATCGAAGATTACGAGCGTGAGCACAATGTGCCCGCCATCGAGATCGCCGCCGCGCTGGCAAAAATGGCGCGCGGCGATGTGCCGCTGCTGCTGGATAAGAAGCAGCAAACCAGCTGGGAAGAGCGGCCGGTCCGCGCCGACCGTGGCGATCGTCCCGAACGCGGTGACCGCTTTGACCGTCCGGAACGCGCGGATCGTGCCGAGCGCTTCCCGAAAAAGGAGCGCATCGCGCGCACACCGGAACCGGGTATGCAGACTTTCCGCATCGAGGTGGGCTACCAGCACGGCGTCAAGCCGGGCAATATCGTGGGTGCGATTGCCAATGAGGGCGGCATCGACTCCAAGAATATCGGTCGCATTGAAATCTTCGACGACTTCACGGTGCTGGACATGCCGGACAATCTGACGGCGGACGCGCTGGAGCACATCGGCGGCATCCGTGTGGCGGGCCAGGCCCTGCGCATCAGCCGCGACGGCGAACCGATTCCCGCACCGGCCGCGCCGAAGAAGGAAAAAGTCTCGCCGCTGGCGCGTGCCGTGCAGGCCGTGGAGCGCGTTGAATTCATCGACGACGAACCGCCGGCCAAGAAGAAAAAGGAAAAGCCGGCCAAGGTGCAGATGCCGATGCAGGCCTTCCGCATCGAGGTGGGCCGCGACCACGAGGCCACGCCGTCCAATATCGTGGGCGCCATCGCCAACGAGGCGGGGCTGGAGGCCAAATACATCGGCCGCATCGAGATTTTCGACACCTACTCCATGCTGGAGCTGCCGGACGGGATGCCGCCGGATCTGTTCAAGCATCTGGGCAAAGTGTGGGTGGCCGGCCAGCAGCTGAAGATCAGCTATGCCGACCAGATGCCGCCGGAAAGCGGCAAGCACACGCCGCCGAAGAAGCCTGTCGCCGGCGCCAAGGCCAAGCCAAAGGCAAAAGCCAAGAGCAAATAAGCGCCGCACGGCCGCCGCGCGCCATCGGCATTAGCATCAGCGCATGGTGTGCGGCGCGGCGCGCCAGTCCGAGAGGGCGTTCTGGATCAGCTTTTCCGGTTCGCCCGCCTTGACCAGCATCGCCATGCGGCGGTCGAACTCCTTGTAGTAGCGCATGCAGGGGCTCTTGCTGTAGAAGCCGACGTAGTTCTGCGTCTCGTTCAGGTCTGGCTTGAGCGCCTTGAACTGCTGCTGCAGTTTGTGGCCCTCCATATAGGCCACGCCGTTGTAATAGCCCGTGATCAGATAGTCGATCCGTCCCAAAGCCAGCTTCTTGAAGTTGGATTCCAGGCTGCTGCTGCTCTCCACTTTCAGCTTGTCGCGCATATAGCTGTCGAACGGCTCGCCGAAGCGGGTGCCGATGACGATGCCGCCCTTGTGTCCTTCCAGATCGCTCCATCCGGTGTAGGCGAAGCTGCGCTCGCGCGCCACGAACACGGCAACGGGATTGATAAACGCGGGCATGCTGGTGAATGTGAGGAAGGCCGCGCGCTCAGGCGTTTGCTTGAGCGTGGTGACGACGTCCAGGTGTCCCGCCTGCGCGTTGGCCATCAGGCGCGGAAAAGGGCCGAAGTAACGCACTTCATAAGGCACGCCCATCTCGTCGAAGATCCGCGTGGCCAGCGCGACGCTGGCGCCGCGCAGCTGATGTCCATCGTACCAATGCAGGGGAGGATAGTCCGATCCCGCGCCGATCACGACTCGGTCGCAAGTGGCTGGCGCGGCTGCGGCCTGGCTGAAACACAATGCGCTGAACAGGCCAGCGAACATCATGCGTTTGAAGTTGGTTTGCGGTGAGAGCATCTTGTTCCTGTTTCGCTGCGTTTGAGTGTAGCATGCGGACTACAACAGGAGGACTGGGAATGTGGAGAAAAATGGGCAAGACGCTGATGGCGGCCGCCATGGCCGGTAGCGTGGGCGGTGCTGCGGCCGCGCCGATGACGCTGGACGATTATCTGGCGCTGACCGGCCCCAAGCCGGACCTGCACTATGCCTATGGCCCGGCGCCTTCGCAGTTTGCGGAGCTGTTTGTGCCCAAGGGCGCGGGGCCTTTTCCCGTTGTCGTGCTGATTCACGGCGGCTGCTGGACGGTGCACTTCGGCGGCATCACGCAGATGCACAATATGGCCGGCGATCTGGCCAGGCAGGGCATCGCAGTATGGAATGTGGACTATCGCCGCGTCGATGAGGAAGGCGGCGGCTATCCCGGCATGTATCAGGATGTGGGAACGGCCATGGACCGCCTGCGCGGCCTGGCGTCGCAGCACCATCTGGATTTGAAACGCATCGTGCTGGTGGGGCATTCCGCGGGCGGCCATCTGGCGCAGTGGGCGGCTTCGCGTCACCGCCTGCCCACGAGTAGCCCGCTACATGTGGCCGATCCGCTGCGTGTGCCGCATGTGATCAGCCTTGGCGGACTGGCGGATCTACGCAATGAGGAGCGCCTGATCCAGAGCAGCTGCGATCGCACCGTCGTGCAACTGGCGGGACATCCCAGCGCGTCGCGGCCCGACGTGTTTTCCGATACCTCGCCGGCCGAGATGCTGCCGTCCGGCGTCAGCACGGTCCTGATTCACGGTGAATTCGATACCATCTCGCCGCTGCGCGCGGGGCAGGACTATGCGCGCCGCGCCAAGGCGGCGGGAGATGCGGCGGAAGTGAAGGTGCTGCCCGGCGGTAGTCACTATGACGAAGTGGCGGCGACGTCGCCCGTTTGGCCCATCACGCTGGCGGAGATCCGCAAGGCGCTGGGCATGCCGCCGCACTGACGCGGCGGTAATCTCCGCGCGGGTCATGCGGGTCACGCCAGCTTTGCCGTGCAGAGCCCGCGCCCTGGTTCAATATTCGTCGTATTTGCGGGCATCTCCGCGCACGCGGTCGGCGGGATACTTCTGCGCGTTGAGCGCCATCTTTTCCAGCGTGGCGGCGCGCAGGTCGACGCCGGTCTTGTCGGCCAGTTGGACGAGGTAGAGCAGCACGTCGGCCAGTTCGTGGCGGATACCGGTGCGCTTGGCGTCGTCCAGTTCCTCGTCGGCGCCTGTGCGCAGCCACTGGAAATGCTCGGCCAGCTCGGCCGCTTCCACGGAGAGGGCCATGGCCAGGTTTTTCGGCGTGTGGAACTGCTCCCAGTCGCGGTCGCGGGCAAACTGGCGCGTCAGCTCGCGCAATTCGGTCAGGGTATCGGGGTGGGACATGGCGGGATTCCGGCTCGGTGAAGCCGCCATTGTAGCGCGCGGCGGCGGCCGTTCATCCCTCGATTTCTGCAGTTCGTCGCACGGCGGCGGTTCCGCGCGGGGGATGCCGCTACAGTGATATCACTTTAATAAATGGGGATATCGCCATGCGCACTGCCTTCACTCTTGCCACTCTGCTTGCACTCGCCGGCTGCGCCGTGATCGTGGTGCCGGACGATGGCGGCATCCACTATCAATCGTCCTGGAGCGGTTCGTTCGTGCAGGGCGACCATCAGTCCACGTCCGTCCAGCGCGACGCGTCCAGCTTGAGCGTCATCGACGTCAATGGCCCTGTGCAGATGGAAGTGCGGGTAGGGGAATCGCCCGCGCTGCAGGTGGAGCGCGAGAGCAATCTGGTGCCGCTGGTGCACACTGAGGTGAGCGGCAATACGCTGCGGGTGTGGGTGGAGGGCAGCTTCGTCAACCACGGCCCGCTGCGCGTGGTGTATTCGACGCCGCAGCTCAGCCAGATCAATTCCAATGGTTCCGGCTCGCTCAACGTCAGCGGCTTGAATGGCGGCGCGCTGGCGCTGAACCAGAACGGTTCGCGTCCCGCGCAATTGTCCGGACGCCTGGGCCGTCTCGATCTGCGCATGAACGGTTCCGGCAGCGTCAATGCGGCCGGGCTGGAGGTGGCCAATGTGCAGGCCAGCTTGAACGGCTCCGGGCGACTGAGCCTGGGCCAGATGCGCGGTGACTCGCTGGCCTTGGACCTGCATGGTTCGGGCGGTGTGAGCGCCAGCGGTTCGATGAATTCGGTGAGCGTGCGCACTTACGGTTCCGGCAGCGCCGACCTGGCGGGTCTGAGTTCGCAGGGCGCGGAACTGAGCAGCCACGGCTCCGGCAGCATCAGCGCCGCCGTCAGCCAGAACCTGGTGGCGGACGCCAACGGCTCCGGCCACATCACCGTCTACGGCAACCCCCAAAACCGCAGCATCAGCGGCAAGCACGTGAGCGTGGTGCAGTAAGGTGATCGCTGGCTGCGGTGTAGTATGATGTGCTCTGGTTATGCACGAGGAGTAAGTAATGACGCGAGCTCTGATTAAACCGTCCACAGCCAGTGTCAGTCTGCCCATGGATCTGTATCTTGAAGCCGAGGCGCTAGGTATCAATGTCTCTCAAGTCTGCGAGAAAAAGCTTCGGCAAGAGATTCAGGCGAAAAAAGAACTGCAATGGAATCAGCAGCATGCAGCCTTCCTCGCGGCATATAACAGCCGTGTGGAAACGGAAGGCGTAGCGCTGCAGGAATGGCGCGCCTTCTGACATGGCGCGTTTTGATATCTATCGGAATCCGGGAAAAAGCCGGGCAAAGGTTCCGTATTTATTGGATGTGCAAAGTAATGTGGTCAGCGGCCTGGCGACTCGCATTGTGATTCCACTGCGGCCTGCGAGCGACTTTGCCGCCGTGGCCCCACCTACGGATTTGTTTCCGATGATTTCTGTAGCCGGTGATCCCCACTTTGTGGATACGCCCCAACTCGGCGCCATTCTGGCAAAAGAGCTGAAAGAAAAGGTCGGTACAGCACACAATCTTCAGTCCGAAATTCAGGCCGCGCTGGATCGGCTTTTCGGCGCGTACTAGCAAAAAAACCCTCCACTCGCCAGACTGAGCTGCGCAACCGCTACTCATCACGGGCAGCGTGGTCGACAGCGCGGATATGCCCTTATTCGGCCGCCTTGCGCATCAAATTCTTTAAGCCCACGTGGTCCTCCGTGGCGGCGTGGCCGCTGAAGGCGAGGTAGTCCTGCGCCGTGCGCAGCGGCGCTTCCAGCATGGGCAGGTGGCCGATGCCGGGCATGAGGATCACGCTGCAGTTGCGGAACAGGCGGCGCAGCGTGTCGGTGCCGGAGGGATGCAGGATCAGGTCCTGCGCGCCCCATACGATCAGGGTCGGCGTGGCGAGGTCGCGGAATTGCTGCTCCAGCAGGGGCACATTGGTCAGTTGCTGCAGGATGCGCGTGTGCAGGCGGTAGTCGGCCGCGCCGCGCCGGCCCAGCGCCGTCGCCACGCTATACGGCAGGAACGGACGGCGGAAAGTGGTCGAGGCCAGCAGGCGGCGGAAGTCGGAGGGCTGGCGCAGCAGCAGCGGCATGTCGCCCGTGTCGCGGTAACGCAGCAGCAGGTTGGAGCTTTGCGCCGCCTCGGTGCCGGCCGGATCCAGCAGCCACAGGCTGGCTACGCGCTCGGGATAGGTGGCCGCGAACTGCGCTGCGATAAAGCCGCCCATGGAATTGCCGCCCAAATGGATGCGCCCCGGCGCCACCTGGTCGAGGAAGAGGCGCAGGCGCTCGACCTGTTCGGCGATGGTGTAGCTGGCCTCGTCGTCGCGGGTGGCGTCGCCGAAGCCCGGCAGATCGGGGCAGATCACGCGGTAGTGCGGCAGCAGGTGGCGCGCCATGCGGGTGAAGTTATCCTTGTCGCCGCCGAAGCCGTGCACCAGGACCAGCACCGGTCCGCCGCCGCTCTTATCGCCTTCCAGATAAGGCATGTGGAAGCCGGGGATGAAGGCGCAGTTCAGGCGCAGGCCGGACACGGCGCGCTCCAGCCCAAGGCCAAGGCGCGACGCCGTCATCGGCAGCAGGCGGTCGAACAGGACCAGGGCAAACAGCAGGACGGCCAGTCCTGCCAGCAGGGCGTACAGGATATCCATCTCTATCTCTTTCTTCGTGAAGTGGCGGTTGCGGGTTGGGACGGCGCCTGCCATACATCCATGGTGGCCTGCGCCACTGCGTGCAAATTGCGCAGCATGGCCGCGCGCGGGGTCTTGAAATCGGACAGGGCCCAGTTCTTGGCCATGTGGTACAGGGCACCCAGCATGGCGCCGGACAGCAGCCGCGGCGACAGGCCGTTGGCCGGCTTGGCCGGCAGGCCGGCGCAGATCTCCTGTTCGATCAGGTCGGTGGAGATCTCCAGCTGTTCGCGATAGCTGGCGTTGGCGCGTTCGCTGGCGCCTTCGATCTCGATCAGCATCACGCGCGCGCGCGCCTTGTCGGCGGCGATCTCGGTAAGATAGGCGTCCAGCGCGGCGAGCATGCGGGCCGAGGGCGTGGCCTCGGCGCTGACCATCTTGGCCACGATACGGTGCAGCATCAGCACAGCCGTTTCCTGGTAGGCGCAGCAGAGGATGTCGTCGAAATTGGTGAACGATTCGTAGAAGTAGCGCTCCGTCAGTCCCGCCTCCGCGCACAGCATCTTGAGCGTGGTGCGGTGGTAGCCGTGGGTGCCGAAGCAGTGGATGGCGGCCGCGATCAGGCGCTCGCGGCGTTCAGCCACGCGCTGGTCGTTGTTGGCGCCACGGTAGACGCGTTCGGCGGTTTTCGGAGTCGGCATGGATATTCGGCTGATCTAGGTCTGACATTGAATGATGTCAGTTGTTGTCAATATTGACATTGATTGATGTCACTTGTAAAGTTGAAAACACTGACTTTGCGCGATGTCAGTTTTATGCAACCTTGGGGAGCATGAAAATGGCCATAGAGCAACTCGCCGCCACCGGGCCGGACGTGGAAGTGGCGATCATCGGCAGCGGATTTTCCGGCCTGTGCGCGGCCATCAAGCTGAAGCAGGCGGGCGTGGACGATTTCCTGATCCTGGAAAAGGACGCGGTGTTCGGCGGCACCTGGCGCGTCAACCACTACCCGGGCGCGGCCTGCGACGTGCCGGCCTTTCTGTATTCCTTCTCGTTTGCCCAGAGCGGCGACTGGTCGCGCAAATTCCCCCGCCAGCAGGAGCTGCTCGCCTACGCCGAGCGCATCGTGCGCGACTACGGCCTGGCGCCTTATCTGCGGCTGGACCACGGTCTGGAGACGGCCGATTACGACGAGGCCAAGGGCTGGTGGCGGCTGCGCACGAAGCAGGGTGAGCTCACGGCGCGCAATGTGGTCAGCGCCACCGGGCCGCTGTCGCGCGCGGCGGCGCCGGCCTTGCCGGGACTGGAGCGCTTCGAGGGTCGCATCTTTCACTCGGCGCAGTGGGACCACGGCTTCGACCTGCGCGGCAAACGGGTGGCGGTGGTCGGCACGGGCGCCAGCGCCGTGCAGTTCGTGCCGGAGATCGCGCCGCTGGTGCAGCAGCTGGATATCTACCAGCGCACGGCGCCGTGGGTGATGCCGCGTCCGGACCGCGCCATCCGGCCAGCGGAGCGCTGGCTGCTGTGCCACTGCAAGCCGCTGCTTCAGCTGTACCGCGCGCTGACCTATGTGCAGCTGGAGTCGCGCTATCTGGGCTTCGCCCGCTTCCCGCAGCTGATGCAGCTGGTCGAAGCGGATTCGCTGCGGCGGCTGCGGCGCCAGCTACCGCATGACGCGGAGCTGCGGCGCAAGCTCACGCCGTCCTACAAGGCGGGCTGCAAGCGCCTGCTGCTGTCGAACGATTACTACCGGACGCTGGGCCGTCCCAACGTGGAGGTGATCACCGGCGGCATCGCCGAGGTGCGCGCCCGCGGCGTGGCCGATAACGACGGCCACGAACGGGACGTGGACGCCATCATCTTCGCCACCGGCTTCGACGTCGAGCATGCGCTGGGCGCGGTGCAGGTGAGGGGACGCGGCGGCAGGCTGCTGGCCGATGCGGCGCAGGGCGGACTGGCCGCCTATAAGGGCGCCGCCGTGGAAGGCTTCCCCAACTTCTACCTGATCCTCGGCCCCAACACGGGACTGGGGCACAACTCGATGATCTACATGATCGAATCGAATGTGCGCTACGTGGTGGCGGCCATCCAGGCGCGCCGCGCGGCGGGCTTGCGCGCGCTTGAGGTGCGGCCCGAAGTCTGCCGCGACTACAACGCGGCGCTGCAGGAGAAGCTGGGCCGCACCGTATGGGCGTCCGGCTGCAGGAGCTGGTACCTGAGCAGCAGCGGCAGGAACTATGCGTTGTGGCCCGGCTTCACCTTCCAGTACCGCCGCCTCACGCGGCGCTTCGACGGCGCCGCCTATCTGCAGGAATAGCGCTAGCGCACCTTGAAGAAGGCCATGGTGTTCTGCAGCTGCTCGGCCTGGCCGCTCATTTCCTCGGCGGTGGCCGCCAGTTCCTCCGAGCTGGACGCGTTCTGCTGGGTGGTCTGGCTCAGCTGGCTCATGGCCATGTTGATCTGGCTGGCGCCGGAGGATTGTTCCTCCGAGGCGGCCGTGATCTCCTGCACAAGGTCGGAGGTGCGCTTGATATTCGGCTGCATGGTGTCAAGCAGGGCGCCCGCCTTTTCCGCCAGGCTGACGCTGCCCGACGCCACCTGCTCGATCTCCTGCGCCGCCACCTGGCTGCGCTCGGCCAGCTTGCGCACTTCGGCCGCCACCACGGCGAAACCCTTGCCATGCTCGCCCGCGCGCGCCGCTTCGATGGCCGCGTTAAGGGCCAGCAGATTGGTCTGGTAGGCGATGTCGTCGATGATGCCGATCTTCTTCGCGATCTCGCGCATGGCGGCCACGGTGGAGCGCACCGCCTCGCCGCCCTCGGCCGCTTCCTGCGCCGCCTTGCTGGCCATGCCGTCCGTGACCTTGGCGTTTTCCGTGTTCTGCGCGATGGAGGCCGACATCTGCTCGATGGCGGCGCTGGATTCTTCCGCGGCCGCCGCCTGCTCGCTGGCGCCCTGGGCCAGCGACTGGGCCGTGGCGCTGACTTCCTCGGAGGCGCTGGCCAGGGCCTCGGCGCCGTCGTTCACGTCGCGCACCACGCGCGACAGCGTTTCCACCATGGTGCTCATGGAGTAGAGCAGGCTGCGGTTGTCGCCGTGCTTGAGGCGCACGTCGATGCGCAGGTCGCCGCCGGCGACGGTGTTGACGATGTCGGCCGCGTAATCGGGCTCGCCGCCCAGCTGGCGCACGAGGGCGCGGGCGATGACGAAGGCGATGGCGGCGATTACCACCAGGGTGATGATGGCGATGGTGACGGACAGCTTCATCGCATGGGCCTTGGTGGCCACCGCCTCGTCGGCGCCTTTCTGGCCCAGCTCCACGTTGTAGTCGAAGTGGGCGTCCATGGCCGTGCCCATGGCGTTCATGTCCGAACGCGCCGCCTCCAGCAGCTTGCGCGCCTGTTCGTTGCGGTTGGCGCGCGACTCGACCAGCACCGCGTCCACCTGCGGCCCCAGCTTGGTCCACAGCTCCTGCTCGCGCCCCAGCAGGGCCTTGTCCTTGTCGTCGGAGAGCAGGCTGACGTACTTCTTCATCTGCTCGTCGACCGTCTTGCGGCTCTCGATGATGGTGGCGTCGATCTCCGCCATCTTGCTGTCGTCCGTATTGAGCACATGCTGGCTGACACGGATGCGCATGCGCAGGAAGGCGTCGCGCAGCTTGTCCAGCACGACCAGGCTGGGCACGGTGTTGACGGTGGAGTAGTTGGCGGCCTCGTAGACGGCGTCCATCTGGTACTGGCTCAGTCCCGCCAGCAGAATGATGCCCAGCAGGGCGGCGACAGCCATCGAGGCCAGCTTGGTTGCGACAGTCAGTTTCATGGGAAAACCCTTCCTGAGATTGTCACTGCGGCGAGAAACCCGATACTACCCGCAATCTGTTTGCATGTCACTGTGGCAACAAGTTTCTGTGGCGCTTAGGTCGGCTGCATCGTTGACATGGGCCAGGGGCGCGGGCACACTGCGCCAAACGAGGGAAACGTTTCCATAAGGAGAGCTGTGGCCACTATCAAAGACGTTGCCCGCCTCGCGGGCGTGGGACTGGGCACCGCTTCGCGCGTGATCAGCGGCAAGGGTTCCGTCTCGCCCGCCACCCTGGCGAAGGTGAGGCAGGCCATCGCGGAACTGGATTTCCGCCCCTCGCACGCGGCGCGCGCCCTGCTCTCGGGCAGCAGCCGCATGATCGGGGTCTACATCCCCGTGCTGAGCGGCACCTTTTACACGCCCATCCTGCAGATCATCGACACCGAGCTGCGCGCGGCCGGGCTGCACATGGTGGTGGCCTTCGGCGTCGGCCAGGGCGACGCGCGGCGCCAGGCCATCGAAGGCATCAGCTTCCTCAATGAGCGGGGCTGCGACGGCCTCATCGTGCTCAGCAGCGCCCTGCTGGAGGAGGACGTGGCGGCCCTGGGGCCGCAGCGGGAGCGACTGGTCATGCTCAACCACGGCTTCCCTGGCATCCCCGAACAATGCTTCACCGTCGACCACCAGCTGGGCGGACGGCTGGCGGCGCGCACCCTGCTGGAGCATGGCCACCGGCGGCTGGCGGTGGTGGCCGGTCCCGCCAGCCTGCCGGACAGCGCGGCGCGCATGGCGGGCTTTCTGGCCGGGCTGGAAGAGGGGGGCGTTAATACCACTGATGCCGGCGCCCTGTGGCGGGCGGACGGCGATTTCTCGCCGGCGGGCGGCTGGGAGGCCGCCAAAGCCTGGCACGCGTCCGGCCAGGCGGCGACGGCCATGTTCTGCGCCAACGACGAGATGGCGGTCGGCGCGCTGTCCTATTTCCAGGAGGCAGGTATCCGCGTGCCCCATGATGTTTCCGTGCTGGGCTATGACGATACGCTCAGCGCCGGCTTTTCCGCGCCCCGCCTCAGCTCGGTCCACGTGCCCTGGCGCGAAATGACTTTGAACGGGCTCAACGCCCTGCTCAAGCGCTGCTACGGCCTGCAGCGGCCCGTCGTGCGCGACTTTTCCATGAGCATCACCCTGCGGGCGTCGCTGGTGAAAAGTATATAAACGGTATTCACCAGGAGTAGATGTGCGCTAATACCACTTAGAAACGTTGTATTTTTGTGTGTAGCAATGGGAAATATTGGACTCCTGTCCATGATATATATACATTCATTCTTTGTAACAACAAGCTGTTCGGTTTCCTCGATAATAACTGTGGCAACAATACCAAGAGAGATGCTATATGAAGATGACGAGCCGTTTCCCGATTGCGATGTTAATGTTGTCCGCCAGCCCCTACATCCTGGCCGAAGAAGTCAAAGCCGGTAATGCAGCCGCTCCCGTGGCGGAAGCGCAAGTGGCCGGCTCTCCCGACGCCCCTGTCGCCGACGATATCCAGAAAGTGGTGATCGTCTCCACCGGTAACCGCGGCGCGCAGCGCACCCTGGTCGATACGCCGGTGCCGGTCGATATCCTGGGTACCCGCGAACTGAGCAACACCGGCCAGACTTCGCTGGACAAGGCGCTGGGCTTCCGCGTGCCGTCCTTCAACACCGTGCAGACTCCGGTGAACGACGCCACCTCCCTGCTCGACCCCTATGAAATCCGTAACATGGGCCCCAGCCGCGTGCTGGTGCTGATCAACGGCAAGCGCAAGAACCAGAGCGCCCTGGTCTACACCCAGACCTCGCCGGGCCGCGGCGAAAGCGGCGCCGACATTTCCGCCATCCCGCAGGAAGCCATCAAGCGCATCGAGGTGCTGCGCGACGGCGCCTCGGCCCAGTACGGCTCCGACGCGATCGCCGGCGTGGTCAACATCATCCTGAAGGATTCGCCGGACGGCGGCTCGGTGACGGCCCGCGCCGGCGCCACGCACAAGAGCGACGGCCGCACCGTGTCCACCAGCCTGAACGAAGGCCTGCCGCTGGGCGACCGCGGCTTCATCAACTACACGGTGGAAGCTTCCCACGTTGGCCTGTCGAGCCGCTCGAGCCAGGTCAGCGCGCTGGGCGAAGCCGACACCTTCGGCGCCAACCTGGCCGACGTCGAAGCCTTCCTCAAGAAATATCCCGATGCGCGCAACATCAACGGCTCGCCGCAGACCAACTCGGGCAAGGCCGAGGTCAATATGCGCTACGACCTGGCCGACGGCGTCAGCGTCTACGGCAACGCCGCCTACGTGCACAAGAAGGTGGACAGCTACGCCAACTACCGTACCCCTTACTGGCACCCCACCGACTACGGCCTGCTGCATGACGCCAGCCAGCCGTACGACGGCTATGGCCCGCAATTCACCGGTACGCTGGATGACTACAACGCCACCGGCGGCGTCAAGTTCATGGTCGCCGGCTGGAATGCCGACCTCAGCCTGACCTATGGCGGCAACGAGCAGAGCTACAACGTGGGCGACACGCTCAACTACGCCATGGAGCAGGACTATCTGGCGCACATTATCGGCACGCCGTCGCCCACCTACTTCAACGCGGGCGGCGTGCGCTTCCAGCACTGGGTGCTGAACGGCGACGTCAACAAGCAGCTGACGGAGAACGTGGGCGTCTACGCCGGCACCGAGCTGCGCCACGAGATGTACGACATCATCGCCGGCGACCCTGCTTCCTATTACAAGTCGGGCGCCGACTCGTATGCCGGCAACTCGGCCGCCAACGCGGTCCAGGCCTCGCGCTCGAACTATGGCGTGTACGGCGGCGCGACCTGGGACGTGACCAAGGACCTGCTGTTCGACGCCACCGGCCGCTACGAGAAGTACACCGACTTCGGCAGCGCCACCGTGGGCAAGCTGTCCACCCGCTACAAGGTCAACGACCAGATTACCCTGCGCGGTTCGGCCTCCTCCGGCTTCCGCGCACCGTCGCTGGCGCAGATCTACACGCAGAAGGACCAGTACTCGTTCTCCGGCGGCACCATCAAGGTGACCCGTATCGTGAGCAACGTCTCGCCGGAAGCGGAAGCCCTGGGCGTGCCGAGCCTGAAGGCTGAGAAGTCGCGCAACTTCACCATCGGCCTGGGCATCAAGCCGGACAACGACACCAGCCTGACCTTCGACTACTACAACATCCGGGTCAAGGACCGCATCATTCTGTCCGACACCCTGGGCCCTTCGGGCAACCCGAGCGCGGTGCTGGACCAGCAGCTGGCCAGCAGCGGCCTGGCGGCGCTGTCCTTCTTCGTCAACGGCATGGACACCCGCACCGAGGGTATCGACTACGTGCTGTCGCGTAAGAACATTCCGCTGGCGGCGGCCAAGCTGACGGTCAACCTGTCGGGCAACATCACCACCAAGAACGAGCGCATCAGCAACGTCTTCCAGCCGGCCGGCCTGCCTGCGGGCACGGACGTGATCGGCCCGACGGCGGAAGCGCTGATGTTCACCTCGCGGCCGAAGTTCAAGTCCATCCTCGGCCTGGAGCTGGACTACAAGAAGTTCAACGTCTCGCTCAACAACACGGTGTTCGGCCCGACCCGCTTCCGCAACGCCGACCTGGCCGACCGCTCCGCCGACAACCTGGACGACCTGGAAGTGGAGTTCAAGACCAAGGTGGTCACCGACTTCGGCGTGAACTACAGCCTGACGCCGAACACGACCCTGTCGTTCAACATCAACAATCTGCTCAACGTGACGCCGGAATGGCGCTACAAGGCTCTCAACGCCAAAGGCCAGGCCGTCATCGACGACAAGACCATCGGCGCCAACGGCCTGACGCAGATCCAGTCGATCACCAACGACATCACCTTCGACGGCCGCTACTCGATGGTGACCTACGATGGTTCGCACTTCAGCCAGCTGGGCCGCACCTTCGCCGCGGCGCTGAACTACCGCTTCTAAGCCGTACCGCCGGCGCCTGCGGGCGCCGTGCTTGCAAGGGCCGCCGCGTGCGGCCCTTGCTGCATCTGCACATGGGATTTTTTGACCTGGGCCGGGAATCGGACGATACTGATTGCCATTTTTCGACCCATGGAGGTGTGCAGTGAAGAAGACCCTGTTGGCTACCCTGCTGGTTGCCGCGTTCTCGGCCCAGGCGGACAACGCGCCGCAATTCGATGCCAAACATCTGTCGCAGGACGTGAAGGTGCTGGCGTCGGACGAATTCGAAGGCCGCGCGCCCAATACGCCGGGCGAAACCAAGACCGTCGCCTACATCATCGAGCAGTTCAAGGCGGCCGGCCTGCAGCCGGGCGGCGATCTGGTCAAGGGCAAGCGGGGCTGGACGCAGGATGTGCCGCTGGGCCGCTTCGAGATCAAGGGCGACATCAAGCTGGCCGTCAACGAGGGTGGCAAGAGCCAGACCCTGACCCAGGGCGAGGAAATTGCCGTGCGCGCCGCGCAGAATGGGGCCAAGCGCGTCGATTTCGACCAGGCGCCGCTGGTATTTGTCGGCTACGGCGTCAACGCGCCAGAGCGTAAATGGGACGACTTCAAGGGCCAGGACCTGAAGGGCAAGCTGGCCGTGGTGCTGATCAACGACCCCGACTTCGAAACGGGCGAGGGCGACTTCGGCGGCAAGGCCATGACCTACTACGGCCGCTGGACCTACAAGTATGAAGAGATGGCCCGCCGCGGCGCGCTGGGCACGCTGATCGTGCACGAAACGGCGCCCGCCTCCTACGGCTGGGCGACGGTGAAGAACTCCAACACCAACGTCATGTACGACATCGTGCGCAAGGATGCGGCCAAGGCCCACGCGCCGGTGGAGGCGTGGATCCAGCGCGACCTGGCGGTGGACCTGTTCAAGCGCGCCGGCCTCGATTTCGAGGCGCTGAAGAAGCAGGCGCAGACGCGCGAGTTCAAGCCCGTCACGCTGAGCGGCATCACCCTGTCCGGCCACTACGCCGTCGACGCCAAGGTGATCAAGTCGAAGAACGTGCTGGCACGCCGCGAAGGCAGCGAGCGTCCGAACGAGACGGTGATGTACAGCGCCCACTGGGACCACCTGGGCGTGGGCCTGCCGGACGCCAAGGGCGACAAGATCTATAACGGCGCCGTCGACAACGCGACCGGCATCGCCGGCCTGCTGGAGCTGGGCCGCGCCTATGGCAAGGCGCCCGCGCCCAAGCGCAGCGTGGTGTTCCTGGCCGTGACGGCGGAAGAACGCGGACTGCTGGGATCGGAGTATTACGCCGCCAATCCCGTGTATCCGCTGGCGACCACCGTCGGCATGATCAATATGGACGGCTTCAGCCCATGGGGACCGGCGCGCAACTTCAGCATTTCCGGCAACGCCAAGCTGGAGCTGCTGGATGACCTGATCGCCAAGGCCAAGCAGTGGAACCTGAGCTTCTCGCCCGATCCGTCGCCGGAAGCGGGCCACTTCTTCCGCTCCGACCACTTCTCCGTGGCCAAGCGCGGCGTGCCGGCGATTTCCTTCGAGTCGGGCAACGACTGGGTGGACGGCGGCGTCGAGGCGGGCAAGAAGTGGGACGAGGAATACGTCAACAACCACTACCACCAGCCGGCCGACGAATGGAATCCGCAATGGCCGTTCACGGGCGTGGCGCACGACCTGCAAGTGCTGTACAGCGTGGGCCGCGACCTGGCCGAGTCGAAGGAATGGCCGAACTGGTCGCAGGACTCCGAGTTCCGCGCGATCCGCGACCGCAGCGCGAAAGAGCGTAAGTAAGCGCAGATAAGCGCCGCCGCCCCATGCTGCCATGGCGGCCGGCGGCGCAAATTTGTTATGCTTACGCCTTTAGCGAGGAGTAGCAGAGATGGTCAATTTGCGCGATCAACTGTTGAAAGCGGGCCTGGTCACCAAGAATCAGGCGAAGCAGGCCGGCCACGATCAGAGCCGCCAGAAAAAAGAAGAGCGCCGCACGGGCGTGCAGGCGGTCGACGAGTCGCGCCTGGCCGCGCAGGAGACCCAGCGCAAGAATGCGGAGCGGGCGCGCGAGATGAACGCCCAGCGCGACGCCGCCGCCGCGCAGAAGGCGCTGGCGGCCCAGATCACCCAGCTGGTGCAGCTGAACCGCCAGAGCAAGAGCAAAGGCAAGGGCGAGGACATCGCCTACAACTACACTTTCCAGAACAAGATCGAGCGCATCTATGTGTCGCCCGAGGTGCAGGCGCACCTGGTGGCGGGACGGCTGGCCATCGTCATGCAGGGCGAGACGGCGGAACTGGTGCCGCGCGCCGTGGCCGACAAGATCGCCGAGCGCGACGACTCCATCGTGGTCCGCGTGAACAAGAGCAGCACCGAGGTGGACGCGGACGATCCTTACGCGGATTACCAGATTCCGGACGACTTCACCTGGTAAGCAGTACCTGCTACTGCAGCCGCAGCGCGTGTCCGTCGCTGCCGTTGAGGGTGGCGTAAGCCTTGTACACCAGGTCGGCCGCTGAATCGCCGTCATCGGGCGTCAGCGTGCTGCCGGTGCGCAGCATCAGCCGCGTCCTGGCGTCGCGCCTGCCCGGCAGCGGATTGCGCGTGATGGCGTGGGTGATGCGCAGCACCTGGCTGCTGACCACCGTGCGCCGCACGGCCTTGCCCAGGATGACGGCAAACTCGTCTTCCGCGATACGGGCGATCACATCGTTCTCCGCGCATTCGGCCTGGATCAGGCGCATGATCTCGCCCGCCATTTCGGCCGGATGCTCGGCCAATCCATCGACCCGTAGCAGGGCCACGCCGACCCGGCCCGGCTCCGTGCCATTGCCCTTCAGGCGGGTGCGCAGCTGCTCGTAGAAGCTGGCGCGGTTGGCGGCGCCCGTGACCTGGTCCACGGTCAGGCGGCGCTGCAGGACGTCCATGCCTTCCAGCGCCGACTGGTGCATCAGGGCGGCCATCATATTCGCCATCAGCTGGGCGATTTCCACTTCCTGCTTGTCGAAGCTGCGCGGCTCGCGCCAGACCAATTTCATCACGGCCGGCGTGCGTCCGCCCGCGCGCAGGGGCACGATCACCATCGCCCGCAAGCCCACCTTGCGGCAGGCTTCGCGGTTGACGCGTTCGTCGATTTCGCTGTCGCTGCACTCGGCATGCACCTGGTGCAGCACGCAGTGGCCGGACAGGCTGTTCGCCAGCGGCATGCGCAGGCCCAGCTGGGCCTCGGCGATGCCGGAGGCGGAGCGGTAGACGATTTCGTCATCCTCCACCAGTTCCACCACAGAGCCGTCGGCCTCGGTCAGGCGCACGGCCACGCGCGCCGCCTCGTCGATGACGGCGCTCAGGTTGCTGCCCAATTCGACCAGGCGCACCTGAGCGTTCACGATGTCGAGCAGCTTTTCCGCCGCGATCAATTGCATATTGCATCCTTGTCCAAGTGTCGGCATGGCGAAAAGATAGCATATTCCCAAAATACATCACAACGTGATATATTGTTCAGCCATGAAACCACGCCAGCCAGCCCTGAGCAAGGAGGATTTTTCCACCTTGTCCGAATTCCGTTACCAGATGCGGCGCTTCGAGCGCTTTTCCGAAACCGCCGTGCAGGCCGAGGGCATCACGCCCCTGCAGTACCTGCTGATGCTGCATATCAAAGGCTTCCCCGGCCGCGACTGGGCCACCGTGGGCGAGCTGGCCGAGCGTCTGCAGGCGCAGCAGCACGGCGTGGTGGCGCTGGTGTCGCGCTGCGAGGCGGGTGGCCTGGTGCAGCGGCGCGCCAGCGCGGAAGACCGGCGACGGGTGGAAGTCCATCTGCTGCCGGCGGGCGAGGCGGTGCTGATCCGCCTGGCCGCACAGCACCGCGCGGAGCTGCTGGCGCTGCGCGGCAAATTCACCGTTCCCACGCTCTCTTTGTCTGACGATCATGAATAAGATAACCTTCTCCCGCCGCGACTTCGACGGCGAAGCGCGGCTGCCGCTGATGGCCGCCATTGCCGCAATCATCGGCGCCTTCAGCACGGGCACGGCGTGGCTGCTGCTGCACGCGATCCGCCTGTTCACCAATCTGTTCTTCTACCAGACGCTGTCGGACGCGAACACCTCGCCCGCCGCCAACACGCTGGGCGCCTGGGTGATCGCGGTGCCCGTCGTGGGCGGCCTGCTGATCGGGCTGATCGCCCGCTACGGCTCGGAGCAGATCCGCGGCCACGGCATCCCGGAAGCGATCGAGGCCATCCTGTTCAAGCAGAGCGCCATGTCGCCCAAGGTGGCCGTGCTCAAGCCCATCGCCTCCGGCATGGCGATCGGCAGCGGCGGCCCGTTTGGCGCGGAAGGACCGATCATCATGACGGGCGGCGCCATCGGCTCCCTGATCGCCCAGCACTTTCACCTGAGCGGCGGCGAACGCAAGTCGCTGCTGGTGGCGGGCGCGGTGGCGGGCATGACGGCGGTCTTCGGCACGCCGGTGGCGGCCGTGCTGCTGGCGGTGGAGCTGCTGCTGTTTGAACTGCGTCCGCGCAGCCTGCTGCCGGTGGGCGTGGCCTGCGCCGTGGCTGGCTTCCTGCGCACGCTGGTGATGGAGCCGGGACCATTGTTCGCCATGCAGACGGCGCCGCTGGCTCCGGGCGGGCTGCTGTCCTGCGTGCTGGCGGGCCTGCTGTGCGGCGCGCTGGCGTGGACCTTGTCCACCGCCCTGTACCGCGTGGAAGACTGGTTCCACCGCCTGCCCATCCATTGGATGTGGTGGCCCGCGCTGGGCGGACTGGCGGTCGGTATCGGCGGCTGGCTGCAGCCGCGCGCTCTGGGCGTGGGCTATGACGTGATCGGCGACCTGCTGCAACATCATCTGGCAATCAGCGCCATCGCCGCGCTGCTGCTGGCGAAGGCGCTGATGTGGGTGATCGCCCTCGGCTCCGGCACCTCGGGCGGCGTGCTGGCGCCGCTGCTGATGCTGGGCGCGGGCCTGGGCGCCGTGCTGTCGCCCTGGCTGCCGGGCGGCGACACGGGCGTATGGCCGCTGGTGTTCATGGCCGCCACCCTGGGCGGCATGATGCGTGCGCCCGTCATGTCGGTGGTCTTCGCCTACGAGCTGACTCAGGACGCCAACGCCATGCTGCCCGTGCTGGCGGCGTCCGTGGTGGCCTACGGCTTCACGGTGCTGACCATGGGCCGCTCTATCCTGACCGAGAAGATAGCCCGCCGCGGCCACCACATCTACCGCGAATACGGCATCGACCCGCTGGAGCGCCACCATGTGGCCGATGTGATGACGGCGCAGGCGCTCAGCGTGGATGCGCAGGCGACGATCGCGCAGACGCTGGACAGCCACTTCGGCCCGCAGCAGGTGCACCGCGCCTTCCCCGTCACGCGCGAGGGCAGGGTGGTCGGCATGCTGGACCGCTCGGCGCTGGAGAAGGGCGCTGCCGGGGATGCCGTGGGATCGCTGTACGGCGTCAATCCGCCGCTGGTGGCGCTGCCGGGCGAAACCTGCCGCGCCGTCGCCACCCGCCTGGCTGTGCATGGCGTCGAACGTCTGCCGGTGGTGGCCTACACGCAGTCGCTGCGCCTGGTTGGTATCATCAGCCGCAGCGACCTGGTGAAGCCGGCGCTGGGCCTGCACCAGGAAGAGCAGCTGCGCCAGACCATGCGCCGCATGGGGCGTGTTGCGAATTAGCGCAAAAATACACTGGATTGTGGCGTTTTCCGGTTGGACGGTTGAAGATGTGGTTTTCATGTTGACCGGAGCCCGCCATGCCATTCACCGTTCCCCGTCGGACCGCCGCCCTGGCTCTTGTGCTGTGCGCCCAGGCCGCAGCGGCCGCCGACTGGAGTGATACCTCGATCGGCTATCGCTACGGCACGAAGTTTGCGGAACCCTTCAACAGCCAGGACATCACCAAGCACGTCATCAACGTCACCCACGCCAGCGGCAGCCAGTACGGGACGGACTTCTTCAACCTCGACGTGCTGTCGTCGAACGGCACCGACAGCGACGCCACCGAAGCCTATCTGCTATACCGCCACACGGCCGATCTGGGTAAGCTGATGGAGCGCGACTTCAAGGCCGGTATCGTGCGCGGACTGGGGCTGACGGGCGGCTTCGACGTCAATACCAAGAACGATCCCTTTTACGCATCGAAGAAGCGCATGCTGGTGGCCGGCCCCACGCTGATGCTCGACGTGCCCGGCTTTCTGAATGTGAGCCTGCTGGCGCTATGGGAGAGCAACAAGCCGGTCGGCATCACCTCGCGCTACAGCTACGACGTGCATCCCATGCTGACGGCCGCCTGGGGCATCCCTGTGGCGGCGGGATGGTCGTTTGAAGGCTATGTGAATTTCATCGGCACCAAGGGCCGCGACGAATTCGGCAACGGCACTGCGCCGGAAATCAACTTCGACGGCCAGGTCATGTACGACGTGAGCGGCGTTGTGGGCTTCAAGCCGAACACCTTCAAGGCCGGCTTCGAATACCAATACTGGCGCAACAAGTTCGGCAACCTGCACTCGGTGCCCGGAGCTACGGCCAAGACACCGATGGTGCGGGTTGAATACCATTTTTAATCGGCCTTGATGGCTTCAATCTTCACGTCCAGCGCGCCGCTCTTCGCTGCGCGGTCCAGGCTGACCGTGCCGCTGGTCTTGTCGAATTTGCCGCGCCAGACGGAGAGGCCGTTGTGGTCGGCCTCGAAGCTGGGGTAGGTGTGCGTCGGATCGATGTTATAGGTGGAGCCGATGGCCGATGCGGCCGACGCGGCCAGCAATGTGGCGATGATCAATTGCAGTTTCATTGGTGCGTTCCCTTGTTGGTGAAAAGTGGATTACCCATCATGGCCATCCACACGCGGCGCGCACAGGAAGGGACCGTAGATGATCGTGTACAGGCCGAAAGCGGCGACCCAGCCCGCGCCCGCGGCCAGCAGCAGAACTTCGCGCCAGCCGGGAAGCAAATTGGCCAGGATGCGCGCGGCGGCCGCCAGCTGCACGGCCACGAAAATCCATAGCTCGTGATGCTCGGCGCGCATCGGGCGGCCCGTGTGGCCGATCGCCGTGCGCGTAACCATGCCGAGAATGAGGCTGGACATGCCGCCCACGGCGATGGCGTGGATGGCGGTGCTGGTGCTGGCGAAGCCCAAAGCGGCGGCAGCCAGCAGCAGATAGCCGCCGCCTAGCCAGGCGTAAGCCAGGTGCAGTATCCACAGCAGGGGATAGCGGGCGGTCCGTTGCGGCGACCAGAGGGCCAGCCGCAGCAGCTGCACGCCACCCGAAGCCGCCGCCAGCGGCGCCGTCAGCCAGGCGGGCATACCCAAGGCCCAGGCGAGGCTGGCGGAGATGATCAGCGCGATGCCGGCCTTGTCTAGACGCGGGAAACTGCGCGGCTTGCTGCCTGGCGCCATATTGGTGGTGAAGCCGGGGATCACGCGGCCGCCCATCACCGTGGACAGCACGGCCAGCACCAGCAGCGCCGCTTCCACGGCCCCAATCGCGGACCAGGATGCGTAAGCCAGCACGCTGGCGTGGAAGCACAGATTGGCGACGAACATCAGCATCAGCAGACCGGCCAGCGGCAGATTGCGCCTTTTACCGCTGCGCCACAGCACATAGACCAGGGGCGCCGTGGCGGCCGGAATGAACAGCAGGTCCGCCAGCGCGGAAAAGGGGGAGTAGGGCAGCAGCATCGCCACGCGTCCCAGTATCCACAGCGCGGCGATGCCGGCCAGCGGCCAGCCGCGCGGCGTCCACAAGCCGGTCCAGTTGCGTGCGGCGGTGAACAGGAAGCCGACGACGACGGCCGCCGCGAAGCCGAACACCATTTCGTGCATATGCCACAGCAGGTTCACCCGCGGCAGCGCGATGCCGGGATGGGCGTAGCTGGCCAGCCACAGGGGAATGCTCAGCGCCGCGAAGACCGCCGCCAGCAGATACATGGGCCGGAAGCCCAGGCGAAATAATGGCGGAATGTTATGGGGTTCTTCGATGCGCATCAGGTTAATCGGTCGGTTCATCGCGAAGCTCGCTTAAAGAGACATTTAATATACAACATTAAAATTAAATGCCGTGCTCGCGGATTGACCGGATTAACCGTTATGGCCGTATTTCAGTTACAGCTGTTTTTGTTCGACGGCGCGGCTGCTGGCGAGGAAGCGTTTGCGTTCGTTCTCGTCGTCGATCTCGCGCGCGAGGGCGGCGATCAGGTCGGAGGCGCTCACGCCGCCCGTGGCGTGGCGGCGTACCAGGTGGCGCGCGATGGGACCCAGCACCTGGGCCAGGGAAATGGTCAGCTTGTCCAGCAGTTCCGGCGGTAGCGGCGGCGCCACGCGGGCCGTCGGCTCCAGCGTGGGCGGCAGGGGCATGGCTTGCATCGGCGGCGGCAGGGGCACCGACTGGGCGCTGCCGCCCAGCAGCAGGTTGACGCAGTCGTGCAGCTGGCCCAGGTGCTGCTCCATGTCGCCGGAAATGGCGTCCAGCCAGTGCTGGGTGCTGATGAAGTATTCCAGGCTTTTCGACAGCGGCACGTTCTCAATGCGGAAGGGCAGCACGCTCAGGCCCTTGTTGACGGCGCGTTCCACTTCGCGCCGCACCTGCGGCGAGTTGTTCGAGTGGGAGGAGAAGATCAGCAGCAGGATGCGGCAATTGTCCATCGCGTTGATGATGGCTTCGGCCCAGTCCTCGCTGGGACGGATGTCGCGCGGCGCCACCCAGCAGCGGATACCGGAGGCTTCCAGCTTGTGGCAGATGGCGTCGGCGAATATCTTGTCGACGTGCGAGTGGCTGAGGAAGACGTCGTGGCGCATGGGACTCATCCCAGCATGGCCATGGCCTTTTCCAGGCTGCGGCGCATGCGGTTGAAGGCGACGCCCAGGGTGGCGATTTCGTCGCTGCCCTCGGTCTTGAATTGCTCGGCGTCGCTGCGACCTTCGCTGACGGCGTCGGCGATCACGGCGATGCGGTGCATCGGACGCAGCACCATCATATAGAACAGGGCGTTGACCACCACCAGAATGCCGGCGAAGGTGGCCAGCATGCCGCCCATGATCAGGCGGTGCGCGCGCGCCGCCTGCTGCAGCGGCACCGACAGCGGCACGGAGACGATCTGGCTGCCGATGATCTCATTGTTTTTCCAGCCGAAGCCGTTGCCCGGACCATAAAGGGCGAGCATGGTGGACGGCGCGTTCGCCGGCGTGCTGTGGCAGGCCAGGCATGCCGAGTCCTTGATCTTGATCGGGCGGGCCAGGTAGAGCGAGGGACCGGAGGCGGTATCGCGCTCGCCCACCAGCTGGGTTTCGTCCGGATGGTCGCGCAGGCGGCTTACCACGTCCGCTTCCCAGTCCACCACGCGGTCGCGCGGATTGGTGGGATTGAGCGTGGCTTCCTTGTAGCTGTAATCGGGATAGGTCTGGTGCAGTTGGTTGAAGCTTTGCGTGGCCGCGTAGGAGGGGACGGACTGCGGCAGGAATTTGGTCTGCAGTAGCTCGCCCAGCAGGGGCTTGATTTCATGCGTCGTGTAGCTACGCGCAGCCATGGCAGCTTCCATCATCAGGCTGGCGTGCTCGATCACTTCACGCTTGGCGTTTTCCTGCAGGACGGTCTCGGTCAAAACGCTGGTGACGGCAAGCCCGATGCCGAACACCGCAACGAGAGCGATATTGATCTTGACCAGCAGCTTCATAAGGCAATACTTTCTTATCAACTATGAAACGATTCCATCCGTAACTTCCGGGCAACCGCTATAGTAGCCTTATGATAAAAATTTGTGTTTATTTATTATGTAAATTTATCAACTGAAATTTGTAACAAAAACGCCAACTTTTTATTTTTATGCTGGCAAAGACTCAGTAAACGTCGCGCCGGTAGCGGCCCGCTTCGATCAGCTCGTCCAGGGCGGCGCGGCCGATGATGCCTTCCAGTGCGGCATCCACGCCACAGGACATGCCCTGCAGGCTGCCGCAGACATAGAGCACGGCGCCGTCCTCAATCCAGCTGCGCAGCGTTTCGGCGCGTTCCCGCATGCGGTCCTGGACGTAGCCGCCGCCGTTGCTGTCGCGCGAGTACACCAGGTCCAGTTCGGGCAGGAAGCCGCCGTTTTGCCAGCGCTGGATTTCGGCGGCGCACAGGGCGTCGTGCGTGCGCTGGCGTTCGCCGAAGATCAGCCAGTTGCGGTGCGCGCCGCCGCGCACCCGCGCCCGTAGGTGCGAGCGCAGGCCCGCCATGCCGGAGCCGTTGCCGATATAGATGGCGGGCTGCGGACCGTCGTGGGCGTCGAAGGCGGGGTTGGCCACCAGGCGCACGCGCACCTCGTCGCCCAGCGCCGCCTGTTCCGTCAGCCAGCCGGAAGCCAGACCCAGTCCTGCATCCATGCGCACCTGGCGCACCAGCAGCTGCATCGCACCGTCCTGCGGCAGCGAGGCGAGGGAGTAGCGGCGCGGTTCCGTGTCGCCGTCCGTGCGGTAGTGGCCGGGCCAGATATCGAGCAGGGTGCCGGGGCGCCATTGGCCCACATCGCCGCCCAGGGTGATCTCGTACAGCGGGCCGCCCGCGCTGCCCGCGTTCAGCAGCTCGCGGCCTGTCAGGCGCAGCGAGATATAGTCGCTGTCCGGCGCGGCGGCCGACAGGGCGACATCCGGCAGTGCGCCGGGTTGCGAGTCTTTGCCCGCCAATGCGTTCAGGGTTCCGGACCAGCGGGCCAGCGCGCCCGCGTCGCCCTTGTCCACCTCGATGATCGGATGCAGCTGCTGTGCGCCCAGGTGGCGCAGGCGCTGGTCCAGCGTCTGGCCAAAGCCGCAGAACTGTACGTAATGACGGTCGCCCAGTGCCAGCACGGCGTACTGCAGATGCGCCAGTTCTTCTGCCGCCGCGTGCAGCAGGCGGCTGAAGCGGCGCGCGCTGTCCGGCGGTTCGCCTTCGCCGAAGCTGCTGGCGACGAACAGGGCGCGGCGGTATTTGCCCAACTGCGGCGGAGTGAGCTTTTCCAACGAGCGCACTTCCACGGCGACGCCGGCCTGCTGCAGCGCGGCCGCGCTTTGCAGGGCCAGACGTTCGGCCTGGCCCGTCTGGCTGGCGTAAGCCAGCAGCACGGGATCGCCCGCATCGCCTGCCGCCTGGCCCGCAGCGGCGGACGAGGCGGCGAACTGCGCGCGTTCCGCCCGCGCGATGCGCTTTTGCTTGCGGCGGTTCAGGTACAGCATCCAGCCGGTGACGCCGAAGCCCGGCAGGGCCAGCGCCGCGCAGAACATGAACAGGCGGCCCGGCAGGCCCCAGTAGGTCCCCATGTGCAGCGAATAGATGGCTACCTGCGCTTTCGCGCCCGCCGCCAGTTCGCCATATGGTTCGTTCTTCGTGACTTCGCCTGTCTGCGCGTTGATCAGCATGCGGCCGCGCGCGCGTTCGTGCGGCGCCTCCTTGTCCAGCCAGATGATCTGCACTGGCTGGCCCGCGCGCTCGGGCGGACGCAGGGTCGCCATCTGCCAGCCGGGCGCCATCTGCCTGAAGGTATTCCAGCTTGGCGTGAGGTCGGCCGCTTCTTCCGCCGCTTTCGGCTTTTTGGCGCCCTTGGCCATCTTGGCGGCGGTCGATTCGCGCGGCGGGCGGCGCGTGCCCAGCCAGCCGTCCACCGTGTCGCGCACGGCATCGAAGCTCCAGTACACACCGCTGGAAGTGGAGATCAGGAAGGCGATCATCACCCAGGTGCCCGTCACCGAGTGCAGGCCCCAGAGGAAGGCGCGGCCTTTGCGGCGCGTGTCGAAGGTGAGCCAGTTGCGCCAGTCCCACATGCGGCGCGGCCAGCGCAGATACAGTCCGGTCAGCGCGAGGAACATCAGGCACAGGGCCAGCGTGCCAGCCACAGGGCGGCCGTCTTCGCGCGACAGCAGCAGGAAGCGGTGCAGCGATTCGACCCATTCAAACACTTCGTCGTAGCGCAGCGCGGGCAGCAGGGCGCCCGTGTAGGGATCGAGATAAATCGTTTCGCCGCGCCGCGCGGCACCTTCCGGCGCCAGTCCCACGCGGGCCGAGGCGCCCGGCGTGGAGTACACGATGATGCTGTTGATGCGGCCCTGCGGGTGGGCCAGCTTTGCCGCCTGCAGGATCTGCTGCGGCGTTTGCAGCGGCGCGTTCTGCACGGCCACCTGGCGCACGCCGGGATTGAGCAGGTCGAGCAGTTCGTCGCGGAAGGCGAGGGTGGCGCCGGTCAGGCCGATCACCATCAGGACGGTGCCGGCCGTGATGCCGATGAACCAGTGCAGCTGGAACCAGAGCTTTTTCACAGGTCCACCTTGGCGCTGAGTTTAACGAGGCGCGGCGCGCCGGATGCGAGGCGGGTGCCGGCGCCGGCCCAGTACTGCTTGTCGGCCGCGTTGTCGACATTGACCTGCCAGGTGGTGCGCTTGCCCGCCACGGTGGTGATGTAGCGCGCGCCGGCGCTGAACAGGGTCACGCCGCCGAGGAAGGCTTGATCGAGATCGTTCACCGGACGGCGTCCCGTGAAGTAGGCGCCGCCGTTGAGCGACAGTCCGGGCAGCGCATCCAGATCGTAGGAGAGGAAGGTGCTGGCTGTCTGCCTGGACGCGTTCTCCGGCAGCTTGCCGTTGTAGTCGGCGTTGATGTGCTTGAAGCGCGGATCGAGGACCTGGGCCGACGATTGCCACGACAGCTGGCGCGTCAGTTTGCCCTGGGCCGACAGCTCCAGGCCGCGATAACGTTCCTCGCCGTCGGCCACGAAGACGTTGGCGCTGTTGGTGTAGTAGCCGGGACGGTTGATGTCGAACACGGCCGCCTGCAGCAGCGTGCCGTTCGGCGCGCGCCAGCGGGCGCCTACTTCCTTCTGGTGGCTGACGCCGGGCGCCATATGCTGGCCCACGTTGTTGCTGCCGGTGGGCGCCGTTTCGCCTTCCTCCAGGCCCTGCGAGCCGGAGACGTAGAAGGACAGGTCGCCGCTCACCTTGTAGATCAGGGCCGCCATCGGCGTCGTCTTGTTCACGTCGTAGTGGTCCGTGCCCTGGTCGCTGAAATACTGCTCGCCGCGCACGCCGGCCACGGCTTGCCAGTTGGGCGAGAAGCTCATGCGGTCGATGGCGTACAGGCCGGAGTCGCGCGAATCCAGCCCGGCGGTGGTGGGCGTGGTGGGATAAGCGCCGATCACCGCGTTCTTGATTGGCACCGGGTTGTACAGGTTTTGCGAGGCGATGGTGTAGTTGGCCTGGTAGATCGGGTCCTGCGTCTTGTCGGTGCGGGTGAGGCCGATGGTGACGTCGTGCTGCACGCTGCCCGTATTGACGGTTCCCGCCAGCTCCGTGCGGACCATGTTCGAGTCGACTACGCTGTGCTGCAGATTGCCGCTGATGCGTCCCGCGCCCGTGACCAGCGCCGCCGCGTTATTCAGGCGGAAGATGGCCAGGCCGCGGTCGCGCGCCGTTTCGGAGTGGCCCGTTTCCAGCGTTAGCGCCCAGTCGTCGTTGAGGGCGTAGTCGGCGCGCACCAGGGCGTTCTTGGTCTGCGCTTCGAACTTGGCCCAGTCCGGGCCGATCAGGCTGCGCGGATCGACGGCGCGCGGCAGGGCGATCACGCCGCCAACAGCCGTAGGCAGTGCGATGCCCGCTTCCTCGGTCACGCGGCGCTTGTCGTATTCCAGGTCGGCCTGCAGCAGCAGGCGCGAATTGACGCGCCAGTCCAGCGCGGCGGAGGCGAATTTGCGGTTGCCGTCGCCCACATTGTCCATGAAGGAGCCCAGCGTGCCGCCGGCCGCGTTGACGCGCACGCCCACCTGGTGGTCTTCGCCGAAGCGGCGCGCCACATCGGCGGTGGCGACGGCCGTGCCGTTCTGGTCCACCGTCATGCCCAGCGTCGTGACGGGCGCGGCGCCCGCGCGCTTGGTGACGAAGTTGACCACGCCGGCGGGCGAAGTGAAGCCGTAGTAGAGGGCGGTGGCGCCTTTCAGCACTTCCACGCGCTCCTTGTTCTCGATCGGCACCTGCGAGAAATTCATGATGGGCAGGGTGCCATTGAGGCGGTAGTTGGTGCGGTTCTCCACCGCGATGCCACGGATGACCAGCTGGTCCCAGGTGTCGCCGCCGTTCTGCTGGCGGGTGACGCCGGCTGTGTTGCGCACGGCGTCGTACAAGCCGCTCGCGGCCTGCAGTTCCAGCGCTTCGCGGGTGACGACGTTGACGGTGGAGGGCACGTCCATGATGTCGGCGCCGCGGAAGCTGCCCGCTTCCACCGTGCGCGGGGCGAGGCCGTCGGCGCGGGCGGCCGTCACCTTCACGGCCTGCATGACTTTATCGTCGGCCTCCTGCGCCAGTGCAGCGGCGGGAAAGGCGAGGGATAAAAGCAGCGGCAGGGGCAGGCGGCGAGGCAGCATGGAGTACGTGGAAAGTTGGTAACAATCCAGTCATTCTACAGGTAATGCGAATCATTATCAATTGCGATTGATGACTCGAAAATGTTGGAGTATATTTATTAAAAGAGCAATTTAATCGGGAGATTATCTTGGCGAATCGTCCTTTCCAATACCAGTTCAGCAGCAGACTGCTGCAGCCGGCGCAATCGCTGCTGGCGCAGGTCAGCCAGGCCATGAAATTGCATCAGGAAGGGCGGCTGGAGGAGGCGGGGAAGATTTACGCGGCGGTGCTGAAGGCCGATCCCAAACAGGCCGATGCGTTGCATTATCTTGGCGTCATCCACTACCAGACGGGCAGGCACGAGGAGGCGACGGAACTGATACGGCAGTCGATCCGCCTGAACCGGCACCAGTCGGGCTCGCACTCGAACCTGGGGCTCGCTTTGCATGCGCTGGGCAGGCATCAGCTGGCCATGGACAGCTATGACCGGGCGATTGAGCTGGACCGGCGCAATGCGGACGCCGTCTACAACCGGGGCAAGCTATTGCTCGACATGGGCAGGGCGGAAGCGTCGCTGAAGGATTTGACGGCCGCGCTGGTCCTGCGTCCCGGTTTCTCCAAGGCGCTGGACAGCCTGGCGAAGGCGTATCTGCGGCTGGGGCGTTTGAGCGAGGCGCTGGACCATGCCAACCGCGCGGTCGGGGCGTCGGCGTCGGCGGCGCATTTCAACAGCCGGGGCATTGTTCTGCAAGCGCTGAACCGGCTGGATGAGGCGCTGGCCGATTTCGACAAGGCCACGCAGCTGGCGCCCGATCTGCTCGATGGCTGGAACAACAAGGCCGGTGTGCTGCGCTTGATGGGACTGCATCGCGAGGCCGTGGCGGCGCTGGATGAGGCGCTGCGGACCGCGCCCGATTCCGCCGACATCCGGCTGAAGCAGGCCGTCTCCCGACTGCCCATCATTCGCGATGAAAGCGATGATGTCGCCGCCATTCGTGCGCGGTTTGCGGCCGATCTGTCGGCGTTCGAGGCATGGGCTGTTGAACACGCTGTGGGCGATCCTTTTCAGGTGGTGGGGGGATGCCAGCCTTTTTATCTGGCTTATCAGGAGGCGGATAACCGCGAGCTGCTGTCTGCGTATGGCGCCGTTTGCACGCGCCTCATGAGCGCGTCTACGCCCGCGCCCGAACTGGCGCAGACGCAGGCGCGTGCTTCGGACAAGATCCGCGTGGGCGTCGTCTCGGCCCATTTTGCCGATCATCCTGTGTGGAATGCCTTTATGCGCGGCTGGTTCACGCAGATCGACAAGGCTCGCTTTGAGCTGCATGCGTTCTATCTGGGCGTAGCGCAGGATGCGGAGACAGTCCTGGCCAGGGAGATGTCCTCAGCGTTTCACAGCGGCCCCAGGCCGGATGCCGAATGGGCGAAGCTGATCGCCAGCTCGCAGCTGGATATTTTGCTTTATCCCGAACTGGGCATGGATTCGATCACTCCCCGTCTGGCCGCGATGCGTCTGGCCAGGCATCAGCTGGCCAGCTGGGGCCATCCGGAGACGACAGGTTTGCCGACGATAGATGCTTACTTATCAGCGGCCGATCTGGAGCCGGCCGATGCGGAGCGTTACTACAGCGAGCGTCTTGTGCGCCTGGCGAATCTGGGCTGTCACTACACGCCCGCAGAAGTCGAGCATGTGGAAGTTGAGCTGCAGCGCAAAGGCCCGCTGTTCGTCTGTCCTGGCATGCCGTACAAATACGCGCCTGAATACGACCATGTATTTGCCGATATCGCCAAACAGCTCGGCCAGTGCCAGTTCCTATTCTTCACCAATGCGCGCACCAGCAAGCTGAGCGAGCGCTTGATGACGCGGATAGGCCAGGCCTTCCGCGCCGCCGGGTTCGATCCGGACGCCTTCATCGTCCAGACTCCGTGGCGGCCACGGCCGGAGTTCTACAGCATCCTGCGCCAGGCGGACGTATTCCTCGACACGATAGGATTCTCCGGCTTCAACACGGCCATGCAGGCGGTTGAATGTGGACTGCCCATGGTGACGGTCGAGGGCAAGTTCATGCGTGGACGCTTCGCCAGCGCCATCCTGCGGCGGCTCCAGCTGGACGAGCTGGTGCAGTCCAGCGCAGACGGCTTTGTCAGTATGGCAGTCAAGCTTGCCGACGATGGCGGAAAATCCAAAGCGATCCGGGACGCCATCGCGCTCAGGCGCCGTTCACTATACGGAGATCCCGCACCGGTGCGGGATCTGGAGGCATTTCTTTCGCAGCTTGCGCAAACCTGATCAGGCGGGTGGCGCGCCGAGATCGAGATAAATGCCGCGTTCCGCCGACAGATGCGCCTTGACGTGTTGCGCGGTGCCGTCGGCCAATAGCTCGTCCTTGCCCGCTTCGAGCGCGTCCACAATCGCCTTCGCCACGTCGGCGGGGTTGACCTTGGGCTGGTCGATATGCTCGACCATGCCGGTATCCATATAGCCCACATGCACGCCCATAACCTGGGTCTTCTGGCCGGCCAGCTCATTGCGCATGCCGTTGGTCAGCGACCAGGCTGCGGACTTGCTGATGCTGTAGGTGCCGTGCTGCGGCATGCTCACCCAGCTCAGCGCCGACAGGATATTGACGATGGCGCCGCCACCGTTCGCCGCCAGCACAGGCGCAAAGGCATGACCCAGAGCCATGGGGCCGAAGAAGTTGGTTTCCAGCTCGGCGCGCACCGCTTTTTCGGCATCGGCCGCCATCACGGCGGTGCCCAGTTCCAGGCCCGCGTTATTGATCACGATCGTCACATCCGGATGGGCGCTCGCTGCGGCGGCGACGTCGGCGGCATTGGTCACGTCCAGCTTGACCGGCACCACGCCGGCCAGTTGCACGGAATCCGGGTTGCGCGCGCCGCCATAGACTTTTTTCGCGCCGGCGGCCAGCACGGCTTGTGCGAGGGCCAGGCCGAGGCCGCGGTTGGCGCCGGTGATCAGGACGACGGAATCTTTAACATTCATTTGAGGGCTCCTTGGGGGTGAATTAAGCATGACACTCATCATGTTTAACCATGATAGTCATCATGCTTAAAAGTGTCAAGGAGATTGACCGAATCAAACATGATGACTACAATGTTTAAATCGAAAATTACGGCGAACACCATGCGTTATCCGGCAGCAGAAACGGCAGAAAAGCACACCCGCATTCTAGAGCAGGCATCGAAACTGTTTCTGGAGCGGGGTTTTGACGGCGTCAGTCTCAGCGAAATCATGAAGAGCACGGGCCTGACCCATGGCCCTTTCTATAACCATTTCGCTTCCAAGGAAGCCCTGATGGCGGAAAGCCTGGGCTTTTCTTCGCACAATGCGCTGGCCGTTCTCAACGCGGCCCAGCGCTCGCCCGAGGAGATGCGGGCCTATGTGGCGGATTATCTGAGCACCCAGCACCGCGATGATCCGGGCAAGGGCTGCATGCTGCCCGCGCTGGGCGGCGAGATTTCCAGGGAACCGGGAACGCGGGCGGCGGTGACGGCCCATGTGAAGGGGATCATCGGCAAATTCGCCGAATCCTTCCCCTGGTCGGCCAAGCGCAACGCACGCCGCAACGCGATGCGCATGCTGTGTGCGATGGTCGGCGCGCAAGTCTTGGCGCGCGCCGTGGATGATGGGGAATTGTCCGACGAGTTGCTGGCCGTCGTGCGCAGCGAATTTACCTGAGCTGTCTAACCGTTTAACGCAAGGCCTGTTCGTAGCTTTTCAGGACGGAGGCCAGGGCGCCGCGCGCGCGCAGGGAGGCCAGTCCGCGCTGCAGTTCCGCCGCGATGTGGGCGTCATAGGTCTTGGCCGAATAATGCACGATCATGTCGCGCCGGGTAACGGGCAGCTCGGGCCCGAGCGTATCGCGGGTCAGGCCCATGCGGTGCAGGGTATTGAGCAGGGACAGGCGCACGCCCAGGGCGGCATCGAAGCGGCCCTTGAGCAGCATGCGGACGGTCTGTTCGTAGGAGATGGTTTCGTAATGGCCGATGGCGGGATCGGACTGCAGGGCCAGGTCGTACTCGGCGCCACGGATATAGCCCATGGTCTTGCCATGCAATTCCGCCGTGCTGGCGAATTGCGTTCCCGCCCGCGCCATCACCACCACGTCGCCATAGGAGATCGGCCCGATCTCGCGCGCGTGGCTGCGCAGCTGCGAATTGCTGAAGCTGAACACCAGATCCATTTTGCCGGAGGCGATCATGGCCATGGCGCGCGGATAGGGCATCACCATATTCACCATCGTGATGCCGCTTTCCTGCTCCAGCAGGCGCAGCAGGTCGATGCTCAGTCCGTAGGGCTGGCCGTGCTCATCCAGCATGCAGAACGGTTCCAGCGCGTAGCTGGCAATTTTGAGCACAGGCTTGTCCTGCGCGGCCGCGAATGGCGGCAGCGTGGCGGCGGCTGCCAGCGCCGCGCCGAATTGCAATAGCGAGCGCCGGCCGGGAGATGGCGGCTTGATACCCATGCGGGTATTGTGCTCGTCCCGGCGGGAAATTGCTCGCTTTTTGCTTAGAGCTTGAACACGCTGACGGCGCGCGCCAGATGGTTGGACTGGTCCTGCATGGTTTGCGTGGCGGCGGACGCTTCTTCCACCAGCGCCGCGTTTTGCTGGGTCACATTGTCCAGTTCGCTGATCGCCTGGTTGATCTGCTCGATGCCGACGGTTTGCTCGCCGGCGGCGGTGGCCAGTTCGCTCATGATGCCGGTGACGCGGCGGGCGCTTTGCACGATCTGGTCCATCATTTCGCCGGCCTGGGACACTAGCTTGTTGCCGGCCTGACTTTTCTCCACCGAGTCGTCGATCAGTTCCTTGATTTCCTTGGCCGCAGCCGCCGAGCGCTGGGCCAGATTGCGCACTTCGGAGGCGACGACGGCAAAGCCGCGTCCCTGTTCTCCGGCGCGGGCCGCTTCCACCGCCGCATTTAGAGCGAGAATATTGGTCTGGAAGGCGATACCGTCGATTACTGCAATAATATTTACGATCTTTTCCGAGGATGCATTAATCGCGCCCATGGTGGCCACCGCCTGGGACACGACTTCGCCGCCCTGGCTGGCCAGGCTGGACGCGGTCTGGGCCAGTTGATTCGCCTGGCGGGCGTTGTCGGCGTTCTGCTTCACGGCCGAGGTCAGCTCTTCCATCGACGAAGCCGTTTCTTCCAGCGAGCTGGCCTGTTGTTCCGTGCGCGTGGATAAGTCCATATTGCCCACGGCGAGCTGGCCGGAGGCGCTGGCGATGGATTCGGTGCCATTGCGCACTTCGCCGACGATGCCGGCCAGGCTGGCGTTCATGCTTTTCAGCGCATCGAGGAGCTGGCCCACTTCGTCGGTCGACTCCACCTCGATGCGGCTGGTGAGGTCGCCGGCGGCCACGGTGCGGGCGACCGTGAGCGCCTTGGCAATTGGGCCAGTGATGGAGCGCGTCACCCACACGCCCAGCACGGCGGCGCCCAGCAGGGCGACCAGGCCCAGGCCGAGCATCAGGCCGCGGCTTTCGGAATAGGTCTGCGCAGCGTTGGTGCTGCTTTCCTTCATCACATCCTTGTAGAAATTCTCCATGTCCTGCCAGGTGTCGCGGTAGGCGTTTTGCACGGGGTCCAGTTCGCTGTGCAGATAGGCTTTCGCCTCGGCCGTGGAGCCGTCCAGGATGAGTTTGCGGTATTTCGCGATGCCGCCGTCATAGCGGGCTTCGAGGTCCTGCGCCTTGCGCAGCAATTCCTTGCCCCTGGGGCGGAAGATGCGCGCCTTCAGTATGTCCAGCTTTTCATTCAGGGCTTTGCGCGAGGCGTCGATACGGTCGAACTGCGTCTGGCGGTCTTTTTCGCTGTCCATATAGGCCAGGTTGGCCAGGGCCAGGGCCGTGTTGGCGACATCTTCCCGGGCGGCGGCGGACAGGGCCGCCTTCGGCACTTGTTCCTCAACAATGACACTGGCGTTGTCATTGACCCGGCTCAACATCGAAATGCTGATAGCGATTACTAGTATCAACATTGCGCTCAGGCTAGCCAAGGCTAGCGCGAGGCGCGTACCAATTTTTAAATTCAGTTTACGCATTTTTCATTCCATAACACGCTGCCTTTACGCGGCAGCAGCGAAGTGATTTCAAGCAGGTGGGAAAAGAAGAGGCTGAGCCGGTGAGGGCAAGCTTTTGAACGGCAAAAAGGGTTCTATTGTACCAAGGAGTTTCAACAAAAAGTATTACTATTGGGATAGTATTGTTGCTAAGTGGTACAAAACAAAACCTTGCCAGAAGCGCGAGCAGAGCCGTTTGTGCTGGAATTGTCGTGTTGTCTCCGCTACAATAAGTTACCGGATCCGAGGTGAAAAAATCATGCCTATCAGTCAATCTGCAGTACAGCGATCGCAACTGGGCCGATTGCTGCTTGTACGTAAGTTGATTACGGAAGATCAACTGAATGAAGCAATCCGCCAGCAGCAGTCGACCGGCAAGCGGCTGGGCGAGGTGCTGGTCGAACAGGGTTGGGTCACGCAAAGGCAGATCGGACGGGCGTTGCGCAAGCAGTCGAATATCCGCATGGTGGCCGCGATTCTGGCCATGCTGACGATGCCGTTCCAGCTGGCCCGCGCGGACGACCTGGCGCCCTCGCGCGATATGTACAACGCGGCGCAGCACGAGGTGCTCAACACCTTCGAATCCCAGGCGGCGCTGACCGGTTCCAGCAGCCCGGATCTGGGCGATGTGGCCGGCATTCACCAGAACGATGGGGAAGCCAATCTGGCTGTCATCCTTCAGTCCGGTAGCCACGACACGGCCATGATCGAGCAAAACGGCGGCGTGCAGAACACGGCCGCCATCATGCAAGTCGGCAGCAATCAATCCGCTACCATTGCCCAGTCGGGCAAGCAGAATACGGCGCTGGTGCTGCAGCGGTAAGGGACGGGCGTCCCTTACTGAGACTGGCTGATCGAGCCGGTCAGCCTTTCTTCTGCGCGGCGATCCAGCGGTCGACTGCGGCGTCGAGCACGTCGAGCGGCACCGAGCCGTGCGACAGCACCTCGTTATGGAAGGCGCGTACGTCGAAGGCCGGTCCCAGCGCCTTTTCGGCGCGGGCGCGCAGTTCGCGCAGCTTCAGTTCGCCGATCTTGTAGCTGAGCGCCTGGCCGGGGATGGCGATGTAGCGCTCGACTTCCTGCACCGCCGTCACTTCATCCTGCGGCACATTGTCCTTGAAGTAGGCGATCGCCTGCTCGCGCGTCCAGCCCTTGGCGTGGATGCCGGTATCGACCACCAGACGCACGCCGCGCCACACTTCCGCCGTCAGGCGCCCGATCCATTGCCAGGGATCGTCGTACATGCCGATTTCCTGGCCCAGCATTTCGCTGTACAGGCCCCAGCCTTCGGAGAAGGCGGTGGTGCCGCCGAAGCGGCGGAAGTCCGGCAGGCCCATGGTTTCCTGCGCCAGGCTGCGCTCGAAGTGGTGGCCGGGAATGGCTTCGTGCAGGAAGAAGGCGTTGGTGGTGAAGGTGGTGCGCGTTTCCGGCTTGTAGGCGTTGAAGTAGAAGATGCCGGGACGCTTGCCGTCCGGCGTGCCGCGCTGATACGAGGCGGGCGCGGCGCTCACTTCGCGGAAGGCTTCCACCTGACGCACCTCGAACGGCGCCTTGGGCAGGCGCGCGAACAGCTGGCCGACCTTGGTTTCCACGCGCGGGCGCAGCGTTTCGTAGGCGGCCTGAATGTCCGCCCGCGATTTGAAGCGCAGATCGGGCGAGGTGTTCAGATAAACAAAGAATTCCTTCAGCGTGCCCTTGAAGCCGACGCGCACTTTGGCTTCCTCGAACTGGGCGCGAATGCGCGCCACTTCGCGCAGGCCGATCTCGTGAATCTCCGCCGGGGTCAGGGGCGTGGTGGTCGAACTGCGGGCGAGGAAGGCGTACCAGTCCTGGCCGCCGGGCAGGGCGCCCAGGCCGACGGTGTCGCGTCCGGCCGGCAGATAGGTATCGTGCAGGAAGGCCAACAGCTTGCGGTTGGCGGGCGCCAGCTGTTCACGCACCAGCTTGGCATAGGCTTCGCTCAGGCGCGCCTTGTCGGCGGCGCTGAAGGCGGCGGGGAATTTACGCACCGGGCCCATGAAGATGTTCTTGTCCAGGTCGTCGGTGCCGACGTCTTCCAGCTGCGGCAGGATGCGCAGGATCAGCGCCTTGGGCAGCACGACGCCCTGCGCCATGCCGGTGCGCATGTCGGCGATCATGCCGTCGACGGCGGGCGGGTAGCCGGCGGCGCGCTTGAGCCAGTTTTCGTAGTCCCGCACCGTCTCGAAGGGCTGGGCGGATTTGCCGGAGCCTAGCTGGGCCATCAGCAGGTGCGGGCCGTAGAACTGGTTGAGCGGAATCAGGTCGGCGGGGAAGCGCAGGCCGTCGAGCACCTGCTGCAACTGATAGCGCAGCAGGTCATAGCTGATGCGGTCTTCCGGCGGCAGCGGCGTGGGATCGAAGGCGGCGCTGCGGGCCAGGTATTTCTCCGCCAGCGCGCGGCTCTGGGCGCGCTGCTCTGCCGAAGTGACGGCGCCGAAGCGGTCGTCGAAGCGGTGGTCGCCCTGGAAGGTGGCCGCGATCGGATTGTCGCGCAGGTATTCTTCCCAGTATTCGGCATACAGCTGGTTCATCTTTTCCGGCGTGGCCGGCGTCTTTACCTGGGCCAGGGCGGGCAGGGCGGCGCACAGCATGGTGCACAGCAGTAGCGAGAGCGGACGGGTCATGGGCTTCCTTTTCTTGGCAAGAGTGACAGATTAGCACTTTACTGTCCGCCAACGAATAGCCTGTCTCCTGTTGCTTGCACATGCTACGTATGCGTAGTATATTGGTACGCATGCGTAATAAATCTGCGATGCCCTCATGAAGCCACGTCTTTTCCATCTGATTGCCCAAGCGAAGCAAAACATGTTCCGGTCGGCGGACCGGGTGTTTACAGGCGAACTGGATATCTCGGGCACCCAGGTTGTCGCCCTGTTCGCCATTCAGAGCAAGGAAGGATGCCAGCTCAAGGAACTGGGCAGCCAGTTGCAGCTGAAGAATTCAGCCATCACCGGCCTGGTCAGCCGGATGGAGGACAGCGGACTGATCGTCCGCGAGCCTTGCGCCGATGACGGCCGGGCCAATCGTCTCTACCTGTCCAGCAAGGGGGCGGACGCGCTGCAGCGCGCCCGTCCGCTGCTGGCCGCCATCAACGACCAGCTTACCCAGGGATTCACCGCGGCCGAACTGGCGGTGGTAGCCCGTTTCCTGCAGCACGCGATGTCCATTGATTTTCATAAGGAGCCTTGAACCATGAGCCAGTTTCTTGCGATGTTCCAGCAGCTGGGCGCTGAGAAATTTTCCGACGCCGTGTGCGGCGTCGCGCCGTATTTTTCCACCATTGAGCCGCAGTTCATAGCCCTGCGTCCCGGCCATGCGGAAATCAGTATCCGCAACCAGGTCAAGGTGCACAACCATATCGGCACGGTGCATGCCATCGCCCTGTGCAACGGCGCCGAGCTGGTGGCGGGAACCTGCACGGACGTGTCGATTCCGGCCGGCGCCCGCTGGCTGCCGGTTGGCATGACGGTGCAATACCACGCCAAGGCGAAGACGGATATCCGGGTGGTGACGGAAGCGGCGGAAGTCGACTGGTCGGCTGCCGGCAACGTGGAGGTGCCGGTGGCGGCTTACGACAGCGCCGGGGTGAAAGTGTTCAGCGCCGTGATCACGATGAATGTGAAGCACTGATAGCACTGAGACTGGTAAGCAAAAACGCCAACCTGCGCAGGTTGGCTTTTTTTTTGCGCCAAGGCGCGGAAAAAATCAGGCTTTTTTTGACGACCACGGTGTCGTCGTCCTGCGGAATGCTGCCGGAAGCGCCGCGTCATTGACTGTTCGTTTGCTCGCAGAATTGACCCACTCCGATTGACCCACCTTCCACTGCCTGGCAAACGCTGCCACGCGGTCATATGACCCCTCATAGCCAAGCTCCTTAAGTTCCAAGTGGAGCTGTTTCAAATTGCGCCGCTGCTTGCGGGGCTTGCTTGCCTCGGCCTTGAGCCAGGCCGACAGCTGCACAGAATATTTGTCTAAGAGGCTTGATGATCTCCGCTCCGCATAGGAGGGCTCCGTGGTTTCCGAGCGTAGGTATCGCCGGACGGTATTGCGGGAGATACCCAGTCGCCTGGCGATCTCCCTGAGGGGAACCTGGTCACGAAGGTGCCAGCGTCGAATTATGCCTAGTAAAGCCACGTCGATCACTCCGATCTCCTGTCGAAAGGACAGGAAGGATTGTGCTATGAACGTGGGTCAGATTCCGTTGCAAATTCGTGGGGAAGATGGGTCAATTTTCAGTGCAAATTAACAGCAATTGATGATGTGTTGGCCGCATACGGGTTCATGGTCGCCGACGAATTTCCTGAGATCAGGGGGTCATGGTTTAAGAAGTGGTTTGCGAGGAGCAAGGAAGTCTTATCGCAGCCAGAGGTTATCGAACGTCTTGAGAAGATTGAGCGAGCCGTCGAACTTAAAGCCATAGACAAGCCGCAGGCTGACGTGGATGACAAGCAGGCTGGGGCGATTGCGAAACTAATAAAATGCCTCGACAAAGTACCCAATGCGGCGGTTCAAGCTGGTTCAGTTCTTGTCGTTAAGCTGACCACCAACAACGTTCCAATGATCCAGGCCCGTACCCTATCGCAGCATGAGATGATTGAACTGGAGAACAACCAGCTTTTGCTTCAGAACCCCGCTGAAGTCTTAGGTAAGTTGAATGCTGCTTGCGCTAATGCGAGAAAGCTCCCTCGCTCCAGATCAAGCGGCGAAACTGGAGGTTGATTCATCGTTCATGTAGCCATCCAAGCCCCCGAGCTTGTTCTGTGGACGTTTGGACGATTTGGACGGTTGTGCAACCCAGCGTCAGGTGAACCGGTAATAGACCGGACACGAGGACTTCCTGTTCCGGAATCAAAAACGCCCACTTGCATGAGTGGGCGTTGCGTGAGGTATGTTCTTGGTGGCCCGGGGCGGAATCGAACCACCGACACAAGGATTTTCAATCCTCTGCTCTACCAACTGAGCTACCAGGCCAAGGGCCGCAATTATAGCAGATGCTATTTCGGGGCGTCGATTTTCCAGCCCCAGGCCGGCAGCAGCGCCTCTTTCGCGCCGGGCAGGGTGTAGTGCTGCACGATGCCCGACAGGTTGACCGCCACCGTTACCGTGTCGCCGTCCTGCTGGCGCTGGAAGGCGAAGACATGGCCGTTGTGCGCATCCAGCAGCTTCAGCGGCGCGCCGTACTGGCCGTTCCACAGGGCGGGATGGTGCTTCTTGAGCGCGATCAGCCTGGTATAGAAATCCATATACTTTAGCGACGACCAGTCGATGGGATCTTTTTCAAAGAAGGCCAGCTTCTTGTCCAGACCCGCCTCCTGGCCGCCGTAGATCAGCGGCATGCCGGGCAGGGTGAAAGTCAGCACCGCCATCGCCCGGTAGGCCGGGCCGTACAGGCCGCGGTCCGTGTCATCCCAGGAGTTGATGTCGTGGTTGTTGGTGAACTGCATGCGGTAGGCTTCGCGCGGATAAGCCTTGGGCGGGTGCGTCAGCACATTGCGCAGTTCGTCCACGCCGGCCTTGCCCTTGCCGATCTCCTTCATCACATGCGACAGGTCCCAGTCGTAGCTCATGTCGAAGGCATGCTCGTGCAGCGTGGGCTCGTTCCACTCGGCCAGCATGAACATGGGCTTGATCTGGTCCAGCGTGGCGCGCGCCTGGTTCCAGAATTCCGTCGGCACCAGGCCGGCGGCGTCGCAGCGGAAGCCGTCGATGTCGGCTTCGCGTATCCAGTAGGCCATGGCGTCCGTCATGCCCTGCCATAGCGCCTTGTTGTTGTAGTCGAGGCCGACGACATCGGTCCATTCCTCGATGCCGCCCGCTTCGTTGGTGAAGGTGACGGGATAGATTTCGCCCTTGTCGTTCTTCTTGTACCAGTCGGGGTGCTGGGTGGTCCAGGGATTGTCCCAGGCGGTATGGTTGCCGACCCAGTCGAGGATCACGTGCATGCCCAGCGCGTGCGCCTGTTTTACCATGGCGCGCAGGTCGTCCATGGTGCCGTATTCGGGGGCCACGGCGAGGTAGTCTTTGGAAGCGTAATAGCTGCCCAGCGTGCCCTTGCGGTTGCGCTCGCCGATGGGATGGATGGGCATCAGCCAGATGATGTCCACGCCCATCTTCTTCAGGCGCGGCAGGTTGGCGGCGAAGGCCTTGATCGTGCCTTGCGGCGTGTACTGGCGCAGATTGACTTCGTAGATGACAGCATCGCGCGTCCACGGAGCGTGGACCACGGTGCTTTCCGCCGCTGCCGCGGCCTGGTTGGTGAGAAGGGCGAGCGACAGCAGGGCGGCGGAAAGCTTGATCATCGTGGAAGTCCTTATTTCAGGGTACGTTCAAACAGCTGGTAGATGCGGCGGTATTCGTCGTACCAGGCTTCCGGCTGGACGAAACCGTGGCGCTCCATCGGGTAGGGCGCCAGCTCCCAGTTGTCCTTCTTCAGTTCGATCAGGCGCTGGGCCATGCGCACCGAATCCTGGAAGAAGACGTTGTCGTCCACCATGCCGTGGGCGATCAGCAGATTGCCCTTCAGCTGGTCGGCGTACTCGATCGGCGAGGAAACCTTGTACGCCTCCGGATCCAGCTCCGGCGTGTTGAGGATATTCGACGTGTAGCCGTGGTTGTAGGTGGTCCAGTCGGTCACGGGACGCAGGGCGGCGCCGGACTTGAAGGTGTCCGGTGCGCGCAGCAGCGCCATGAAGGTCATAAAGCCACCGTAGCTGCCGCCGTAGATGCCGACGTTCTTGCTGTCGCCCTGTTGGTTCTCGACCATCCACTTGACGCCGTCCAGGTAGTCATCCAGTTCCGGGTGGCCCATCTGGCGGTAGATGGCGGTGCGCCAGTTGCGGCCGTAGCCTTCGGAGGCGCGGTAGTCCATGTCCAGCACGATGTAGCCCTTGGATACCAGCAGGTTGTGGAACATCTGCTCGCGGAAGTAGACCGGATAGCGCTGGGTGGTGTTCTGCAGGTAGCCGGCGCCGTGGACGAACATCACCACCGGATATTTCTTGCCCGCTTCCAGCGTGGCCGGGCGGTACAGCTTGGCCCAGACAGGATCTGCGCCGTGGGTGGACGGCACCGCCACGATCTGCGGCTGAATCCAGGTACGGGCCTTGAAGTCGGCGCTGCGGGTGTCAGTCAGCTGGGTAGCTGCGCCTCCGCTGGCGGGCAGAGTGGCGATCTGCGCGGGCATGTAGGCGCTGGAGTAGCGCACCAGCAGCTTGCGGCCGTCCGGCGAGAGGGCGAAGTTTTCCACGCCACCCAGCGCGGTCAGCTCGTGCAGCTTGCCGTCCCTGGTCGAGGCCGAGCACACTTCATAGGTGCCGGGCAGCTTGGGGTTGCAGACGAAGTAGGCGGTCGTGCCGTCGGCCGACCACTCGACCTGACTCGCTTCCCACTTGCCCGAGGTGAGCGCGCGCGCCGGACCGGCGCCGTGGTCGGCCTGGGTGTAGATGTGGGCGTAGCCGCTTTCTTCTTCCGACTGGTACCACAGGGTCTTATTGTCCGGCAGCCAGCCGAAGTCGTTGCTGCGGTAGTTGATCCAGGCGTTGTCGGTGGCGCGGTGCACGGGCTTGAGCTTGGCGCCGGCCAGGTCGACGGTGGCGATCCAGCGGTCCTTGTTGTCGATGGAGAGCAGCATCACGGCGGCTTGCTTGCCGTCGGCGCTCCATTGCAGCGCGCCGTCGGCGCCGGTGTCGCTTTCGTCGTCGTTATTGAAGTGGACGCCGCGGTTGCCTTTCAGCGGCTCCAGCTTGCGCGCGGCGCGCAGGTCGGCCAGTGGGTCGGCCGTGATGCCGGGCAGGACGTCATAGGACAGATCGCTGACCTTGCGTGTCTGCAGGTCGACCAGCTTGAGCGTTTCCGCCTCGGGGCCGTCGCGGCCGACGCGCTTGCGCTGGTCGTCCTGCTCTTCGTAGCCCGATTCGGTCACATACTTGGTCAGCTTGCCGACGCGGCCCTTGTCCGCATCCTTGGCGCTGGTGATCACCAGCAGGTAGCGGCCGTCCGGCGACAGGCGGCTGCCGACCACCTTGACCTTGTCGCCCAGGTAGACCGGCATCGGCGCGCGGGTGGCGTCGGCCTGGCGCTGCTCGTTGCGCTGGTCGCGCAGGGCGTCGCGGTCGGCCTTCTGGCGGGCCAGGGTGGTGATCAGGCGCAGTTGCAAGTCGCGCTGGATATCGGCGTCCGGCGCCGCGTCCGGGTCCTGGGCGGTGCGCAGCAGGGCCAAGGGCGAAACCAGGCGCTCGCTGCGGCTCCAGCTGAACCAGTCGTTGCCGACGCGGAATTGCACTTCGTTGCCGTCGGCCGAGTATTGCGCGTTGCGGGCAGGGCTGGTGCCGCGCACGATCTGCACCAGGGCGCCCGTCTTCAGGTCGCGCTCGAACAGGTCGCCGTTGCGCGGGATGATGGCGCGCGTGTGTTCGCGGTTGTAGACCATGCTGGGGCTGTCGAGGCCGGGCAGCTGGCCATCCACCACCTGCTTGGGCGTCGCGCCGACATTGGCGCCGGCCTGGAAAGTGTCGCGCAGGATGGAGCCGATGCGTTTTTGCTTGAAGTAGACCTGGCGGCTGTCCCAGCTCCACCAGGCCGTTTCCACGGGCGTGCCGATCCAGTCGGGATTGGCCATCGCTTGGTCTAGCGTGATCGGGGTGGGCGCCGTGGTTGGCGCGGGCGCGGCGATGGCGGCCGCCATCGTGCTTGCAATCAAGGTTGCGGAAAGAGGTGTGTACAAACGCATGTGCTAGGCCTGTTTGAGGATAAACAGGCCGATTCTAGCCCAAGCGTGTCTCCTGGGAAATGATGGCGGTGTAACAGCGCATGTTGCGCCGCAGCGCTCAGGCCAGTCCCAGCACCCGGCCCGGCTGCATGGCCGTCAGCTGTGGATGGGTGGGCAGCTTGCGCTCTTCCGGCAGGTTGCCGTCGTCCTCGGCCAGGAACATGCTGCCGATTTCGAACCATTCTTCGCTGGAAATCACGCGCTGGGCCAGGGGCAGCAGTTCCTGTTCTTCCTTGTCCAGGCGCTTGAGCAGGTTCTGGCAATACAGGTCCACGGTGCGGCACAGCAGCTTGCCCTGGGTGGTGCTCCGGCGCATGGCGCGGCGCAGGCATTTGCGCACGGCGGACAACATGGCGCTGCCCAGACGGCTCAGCGATTCGAGGTCGGACAGCACGGTGCCGCAATCGCAGCCGGCGTTGCGCACGGCCGGCATCAGGCAGGCTTCCAGCTTGTGCTGGTGGCGGGCTTCGGCGAAGCGGGTCAGTTCGTCCAGTTGCGACTCGATAAAAGCAGGATCAATTTCCTGTGGCTTGCGCGCCTTGCTTTGCACATAGTGCAGCAAACGCGAAATGAAGTGGCGTTCTTTCTTCTGTTCAATCGACAGAGTCAGCAAGACATAGGTGGCAGTAAGCATGGCGTTTTCCGATTTCATCTGACGACGGCTGCGCGGCATGCGTTGAGATAGCTGGCGCGCCCGAGGTGGAGCCAATACCTTAGCGCGGTTGAGAGCGTGCTCAACGCCTCTTTACAATTGCTCACAACTGGTTCTGCAGCAATATACAAAGGTACAAATGCGCTTCCATTTGCCGGCCGGGAAAACGTATTTCACCTCCATAAAGCCGGCGGAAATGGAGGCGTTCTGCGAGACAGAGCGTTCAATTATGCCACCGGTTTTGGGGCTGAAAATACGCGGTTTATTGCGTCTCTCAAAAAAAGTTCAAGGAACTTGATTTGTCCTGAGCAGGCTGTTGTAGAAGCGAACACGGCCGGTTCAATGGAACCGGCCGTGACGGGGTGGAAGGGCTTAGCCCAGGTAGACGGGACGCTCGGCGGTCAGGCCGGCTTTCACCTGGCGCGAGGTGTCGTCGGTCAGCACTTCTTCCTTGCCAGCTTGCAGGGCGTCAACGATGGCTTTGGCGATGTCGGCCGGGTTCGACTTCGGACGGTCGCCCATATTGCGCGCCATGTCGGTGTCCATCAGGGCCATGTGGGCGGCCAGCACTTGCGTGCCTTGGGCGCGCAGGTCGAGGCGCAGGGCGTTGGTCAGGTTCCATGCCGCCGACTTGGAGGCGCTATAGGTGGCCACACCTGGCAGGTTGAAGAAGCTCAGCACGGACAGCACGTTGACGATGGCGCCGCCGCCGTTGTTCTTCAGCGTGGGCGCGAACGCTTGCGACACACGCAGCGGGCCGAAGGCGTTCACTTCCATTTCCTGGCGCAGCTTGTCGGCCGCGTCGGCGTCGACGCTGTTGCTGAACAGGGCGATGCCGGCGTTGTTGACCACGATGTTGACGTCCGGTGCGGCCTTGGCGGCGGCGGCGATGCTGGCGGCGTCGGTCACGTCCAGTTGCAGCGGCACCACGCCCGGCTCGGTCACGCTGGCGGGGTTACGGACGGCGGCGTAGACCTTGCTGGCGCCGGCGGCCAGAAAGGCTTTCGCCAGGTTCAGGCCGAGGCCGCGGTTAGCGCCGGTAACGAGGACGACTGCGTCTTTGACATTCATGGTATTTCCTTTCGGGGGTTAAAGCCGGTCTTTAATATGACCGGTCATCTTAAAAATGATTCAAAAATTTTTTGCTGCATCAACTGCACTATTTACCGCAACAGCTTGCTGGTCAAGGTCTTCATGAAGCGGTCCAGCGGGGCGCGCTGGTGCTCGGCCTTGGCGCGCAGAACGGCGCCTTGCCAGGCGTCGATCACCGTTTCTGCCAAGTCAAGGGCCGGCTCGCTCAGGGTGATACTGCCTTCCTGCTGGGCCTGGGCGATCAGGGGGGCCAGCGCGGCAACGCAGGCGGCAAAGTTGGCGCTCAGTTCCGTGCGGATCTGCTCGCTCTGGGCGGACAGCTCCGTGCTGAAGTTGCCCAGCAGGCAGCCGCAGGCGAATTCGGTGTTGACATTGGCATCCACCTTGGCCTGGAAGTCGCGTTCGATGCGCTTCAGGGGCGGCAGGCTGGCGTCGTCGAGCGCGGCCCGCATGGCGCCGGCGCGCTCGCCATACAGCCGCACCACCTCTACCCCCAGCGCTTCCTTGCTGGCAAAGTGGTTGTAGAAGGAGCCCTTGGGTACACCGGCAGCGTCGGTAATGTCCTGCACGCTGGTGGCGTTGAACCCTTTGCTATGCAGGGTGGCAAGGCCGGCGGTGATGATTTGGTCTCTGACGTTTGGCTTGGGCATGACTACAATATGACCGGTCGTCTTAATAAAGTCAAGGACTATTTCCCGCATGGGAGGTGGCGGCGGACGGCAAGACGCTTGTATGCTTGCATGTTACGTGCTATGTTAGCGCTAACAAAACTTCATTGCTCTAAAGGGATCGTGCATGAACATGAGAAAAATTATTGTTGGGATGTTGTCTGTTGCCGCAGCTGTGGCCTTCTCCGGCTGCGCTTCGGTGTCCGCCGATACAGCTGGCGCGCAGGACGAGGGCGTGGCGATGGCGGACGCCAAGCCCGCCAAGTGCAAGCAAGTTGCACCGACGACGGGAAGTTCGATCCCGCGCCGCGACTGCCGTACCAATTCGGAGGTGCAGTCGGTTGACGGGCAAGCCTTCATGGACGGTATTCATTCTGGCACGCGCAATAGTGGTAAATAAGCCTCTTATCGGGTGGACACACTAGCAAGTTTGCAGTGTTAACTATAGAATGTTTAACTAATGTTGATAAAATATCAGTATTACTGAGTTGATATATTCTGTGAAATACCATCTGAATGAAAGGATCTGTGCATGAACGTGAACAAGATTGTTACCTGGATGTTGTCCGGCGCTGCCGCCATGGTGTTCGCCGGTTGCGCTACGGCGCCGGCCGATACGGCTGCGCCAGCTGCTGACGGCACCGTGGTGGCCGACGCCAAGCCGGTGAAATGCCGTCAGTCGGAGGCGGCCACCGGCACGTCTATCGTGCGCAAGGATTGCTCCTCGGACGTGAACAAGGTCGATCCGCGCGAGTACATGGATAATCGCCGTCCGATTGTGACGGGCAAGTAAGCGCCGGGTAAGTTCAGACGGTAAAAGCAAAACGCCAGCGTTGTCGCTGGCGCGAACGGCAGCCCTTGGCTGCCGTTCGTTTATTCCCCCTGCAGTTCGCCGTACAGGGCCAGGAATTCCTGGCTCAGCTTGTGGCTGCGGTCGAGGTGGATCATGGGCAGGTTGCGCTCGTGCGATTCCCGGATGCGGATCGAGCTCGACAGCTTGTTCTCCATCACGGGCAAGCCTTCTTCCTTCAGCTGGTCGACCACGCGCTGCGGCAGCAGGGCGCGCGGCTGGAACTGGTTGACGACGATGCCTTCGATTTCCAGTTCCGCATTATGGTCGGCCTTGATTTCCTTGACGTTGTTGACCAGGGTGTACAGGGCCTGGCGCGAGAAGTCGTCGCAGTCGAAGGGGATCAGGCAGCTGTCGGCCGCGATCAGGGCCGACTGGGTGAAGAAGTTGTAGGCGGGCGGGGTGTCGACGAAGATTTCATCGTATTCCTCGCTCAGCTCGTTGAGCGTGTCGCGCAGCTTGTAGATTTTGTGGCGCGATTCCAGCTTGGACTGCAGATCGCCCAGCTCGGGATGGGCCACCATGATGGACAGGTTTTCGAACGGCGTCTCATGCACGTAGTGGCTGGCGGCCTTGGCGAACACGGTAAAGCTCAGCAGCTGTTCGAAGTAAGCGCCCAGGGTCGGCGCCACATCCTCGGCCGCCGCGCCCAGCACGTAGCGGCTGGAATTGCACTGCGGGTCGATGTCGATCAGCAGGGTGCGCTTGCCCTGGTGGGCCGCGATGGCGGCCAGGTTCACTGCAATGGTCGACTTGCCGACGCCGCCCTTCTGATTGAAGATCACACGTTTCATAAGCTGGTCCATGGAGTGGCTAGGAATGCAATAATTCTAGCATGGTGCGACGCAGCAACACGGCCCGATTTAAGGGCCGCGTTTCTTTTTTTCCTCGGATTGACACGTTGTTACTGGCAGGATCATACTGAGAAGTCCAAAGGCCAATCCACAGGCGTTCCTTCAGATGGCAAAACGGACGATGGGTTTCGTGGCACTGTGTCTGACTGTCGCCATGCTGGCGACGCCGGCGGCTGCGCGCGAGACGCTGAACCTGGTGGCCAATTTCTGGGGACCGTACACGGAAAACAATCTGCCCGACAAGGGGCAGGCTTCGCATCTGGTGACCAAGCTGCTGTCCGACGCCGGCTATGGCGCGACGATCGACATTTTGCCCTGGCAGCGGGCGCTGTCGATGACGTATCTGGGCCGGGCCGACGGCATCGTCGCCATCTGGCGCACCAGGGAGCGGCAGGAAAAAATCCTCTTCAGCGAACCGTATATGTACAACCGGCTGTCGCTGCTGCACCGCAAAGGGGCGCTGTCCAATGTGAAAACCATCGCCGACCTCAAGGGCCTGAACATCGGCATCGGCATGGGTTATGACTACAGCCAGGAATTCATAGAGGCCACCCATTTCCGCAAGGACGCGGCGGTGGACACCCTGGCCAATCTGAAGAAACTGCTGGCCGGCCGGGTCGACGCCATCCTAGAGGATGAAACCATCGTCGACTACTACCTGGCCAAGTACGCCAGCGAATTGCCCGGCGCGGAAAACCTCGAATTCAGCAAGATGCCGCTGATGATCTTGCCGCTGCACTTCGGCGTCAGCCGCCAGCGCCGCGACGCCGAGGAAATCATCATGCGCTTCAACGCGGCCCTGCGCAGCTGGCGGGCGCAGCAGAAAAACACCGCCACCCACCGCCACGAATCCGGCCAGCGCTAGGCCGGCCGGAGATTGCTGCAATTTACTTAATCAGGCTGCCTGCGCGGCGGCCGATTTCGAATGGGCGCTGATGCGGCGGTGCGCCAGCTCGGCCGAGAAGGCGGCGGCCACGAGGAAGACGGCGCCGAACCAGCCCAGGTGGTACTTGTCCAGATAAGTCACGCCAATGCCGCCCAGTACGCCGGACAGGGAAACGCCCAGTTGCAGCGAAGCCTGGTTCAGACCCAGCAGCAGAGGACCGAGGGCGGGCGCGATGCTCAGCATGCGGTGCTGCTGCGGCACGAACATGCCCCAGCCGGCGATACCCCAGACGATCAGAGCCAGGGCGGCCGTCACGATATTGGCGCTGCTCCATGGCAACAGTAGGAAGTTCACCAGGGCCACGATGATGGTGCCGAAGATGATGTGGCGGCTGCCGAATTTATCGGTCAGGCGGCCGCCGGCGATATTGCCGACGGTGGCGGCGGCGCCCCAGATCAGCAGCAGGCCGGCCAGCACGCTGCCGTTGCCGTGGGTGACGCGGTCGAAGGCCACGCCCAGGTAGGTATAGACCATGAACAGGCCGGTGAAGGTGAACACGGTGGTGGCCAGGGCCCAGGCGACGCGGCTGTCGGCCAGGGGCGCCAGACGCTGGCGCAGGCTGACGGCGGGTGGCGGCGGCACTTGCGGCATCAGCAGGGCGATGCCGACAAAGGCGGCCACGCCCAGCACGGAGACGAACCACATGGTCAGGCGCCATTCGCCGAAGCTGCTGAGCAGGGTGCCGATGGGCGAGCCGAGGGCGGTGGCGATGCTCAGGCCGGCGATCACGACAGCCAGGGCGGTGCCCCGTTTTTCGGGCGGCACCAGCATGGCGCCGGTGGAGGTGGCGGTGGGGCTGTACATGGCGGCGCCCAGGCCGGCGATGACGCGGCTGGCCAGCAGCATGGTCAGCGAGCTGGCCAGGCCGGTCATCAAGTTTCCTAAGATAAATACCGACAGGGCCGTGAGCAGCAGGCGCTTGCGTGGCCAGTGAGCGGTCACTGCGGCCATGACGGGCGCGAGCAGGGCGTAAGAGATGGCGTACAGCGTCACCATCTGGCCGATCAGCGCGATGGGCAGGTTCAGCGACTTGGAGATCACGGGCATGATGCCTGCGATCACAAAGCTGTCGGTGCCGAGCGCGAACATGCCAGTGGCAAGAACAATCAGGCGACGATCCATGGGTGGGTCCTTAAAAGAAAAATAGTTTCGTCACGAAACTATATACCATGAAGTTGCGCGACGCAACTAAACGGCGTAAGATTATTTCCATGTACCGCAAAGACCTCTCTGCCATCGACTGCTCGACCGCCCGCGCCCTGGACCAGGTGGGTGAGTGGTGGAGCCTGCTCATCGTGCGCGAATGCACCCTGGGCACCAAGCGCTTCGACGAATTCCAGCGCCGCCTGGACATCGCGCGCAATGTCCTGACCAACCGCCTGAACCATCTGTGTGAGACGGGAATCATGGACAAGGTGCCGGTGGGCGACAGCGGCCGCCGCTTCGAATACCGGCTCACGCCCAAGGGCGAGGCGCTCTATCCTGTATTGGTGGCGCTGATGCAATGGGGGGACAAGTGGGCCAGTCCCAACGGGCAGGGCGGTCCCATCCAGCTGGTGGAGAACAGCACGGGCAAGCCGGTGACGCCCGTGGGGCCGCGGGCGGAGGGAGGTCCCGTGCTGACTTTCCGCGACGTGCGGCTGCAGCCAGCGCCCTGGGCCAGCGACTATACGCGCGGCCTGATCGACAAGCGCAACCAGGCCATCCTGGGCGAGCCGGATACGGAAGAAGAAAAGGAATAAAAGCAAAAACGCCAACCTTGCATCAGGTTGGCGTTTTTCATTGGCGCGCCAGAAGCGGCGCTACGGTGAGCCCGTCAGGCGGCCGCGTCGGCGGCCAGGGTGGCCTCCAGCTTGTCGAAGGAACCGGTCCAGCCCTGGGTCATGCCGCCGCGGGCGCCGAGGAAGACGGCCAGCTCTTCCGCCGTCGCCTGGCCCGCCACTTCCCAGGTGACGGTGATGCGCGTGCGCTGCGGGCCTTCCGCCGTGAAGTCCACCGTGGTGCGCATGGTTTCCGGCCAGGCCGGCGCCATCGGATGGCGGGCAATGTTCTCGTGCTCGTCGCAGAACTGCTGGGTGTACACCAGGCGGTCCGGACGGCTCACTTCCTCGTAGTGGGCGCGGCCGTACATGGTCATGCCGTTGCCGCTCATGCTGTAGAAAGTGCCGCCGCCGGCACGGATATCGGCGCGCAGCAGGTGCATCTCCATGCCCGTCGGCGGCATCCAGCGCGCCAGGTGCTCAGGATTGGCCCACATATCGAACATCAATTCCAGCGGCGCCTCGAAGCTGCGGTTGATGACGAACTTGTCCTCGTCCGCCAGGCGCTTGCCCAGGTATTCGGCCAGACGGTCCCAGGTGGATTCACCGCCCGCCTGCTTGACGAACTTGCGGGTCTGCTCGGCCGCTTCCGCTGTGGGCAGGCTCATGCGCATGTCCATGCGCGTCTTGCCGCCTTCCTCTGCGAACAGCACGGTGACGCGGAACAGGGGCGCTTGCTCGTCGTTGCCGCCGTGGTCGTAGACCAGCTTGGCCAGCGGTTCCACCTCGTGGTACAGCGTCTTGTTGATGTAGTCGGTGCCGTCCGGGCCGTGCATGGTGTAGTGCCAGACACCGCCCACGCGCAAGTCCTTGCTGTGGGTGGTGAGGGTGAAGCCGCGCGGGCCCCACCATTGGGCAGCCTGGGCCGGATCGGTCCAGGCATCCCAGACGGCCTGCACGGGCGCGTCGTAAATACGGACGATGCGGATTTCATTGGGCGCGCTGAATTCAGACATTTTCATCTCCTTGAGGTTTTTTTGCGGTGACGGTTTTCAGGTAGGCATCGAGACGGTCGAAACTTTCTTCCCAGAACACGCGGTACTGTTCCATCCAGTCGGCGGCGTCCTTGAGCCCGTCGCCGTTGAGCTTGCAGGAGCGCCATTGCGCCTTGCGCGTCTTGGTGATGAGCCCGGCCTTCTCGAGCACTTGCAGATGTTTGGTGATGGCGGGCAGGCTCATCTCGCCCAAAAACGGCTGGGCCAGGTCGGAGACATTGGCCTCGCCGCCCGACAGACGGGCCAGCATGGCGCGCCGGGTGGGATCGGCGAGCGCGGAAAAAGTCTGGCTGAGACGGTCCTGCATCGAATTTCACCAAATGATTAATTAACCAATTGGTTTAATATGGGGCGAAGCAAGACGGGCGTCAAGCGAAATACTGCAGCGGAAAACAAAAACGCCACCCGAAGGTGGCGTGTGCTTTATCGGCTGAGTCGGGAGGATCAGAACTCTTCCCACTCGTCCGCCGCAGGGACGGGCTGTTTGGCGCGCGGTGCGGGAGCGGGCTTTTTGACTGCGCTCAACTGCGGCCGCACCAGCACGGGGCGGGCGGCAGCCGGCTTGGCGGCCACCTTAGCCGTTACCTTGGCGGCTACTGCCGGCGTTGCTTTCGCCGCTGCTGCACCGTTGATCTTGAACACGTCGACTGCGTGGGCCAGGCGGGACGCCTGCTCCTGCAGCGCGCCGGCGGCGGCTGTGGCTTCCTCCACCAGGGCCGCATTCTGCTGGGTGGCCTGGTCCATCTGGCCGATGGCGCCGTTCACCTGCTCGATGCCGCCCGTCTGCTCCTGGCTGGCGCTGGTGATCTCGCCCATGATGTCGGTCACGCGGCGGATACTGTTGACCACTTGCTCCATCGTGGCGCCGGCCGTGTCGACCAGCTTGGCGCCGGCGTCGACATTGGTGACGGAGGTCGTGATCAGTTCCTTGATTTCCTTGGCGGCGGCGGCCGAGCGCTGGGCCAGCGTGCGCACCTCGCCGGCGACGACGGCGAAGCCGCGTCCCTGCTCGCCCGCGCGGGCCGCTTCGACGGCGGCGTTGAGCGCCAGGATATTGGTCTGGAAGGCGATGCCGTCGATGACGGTGATGATGTCGACAATCTTCTTCGACGACTCGTTGATGGCGCTCATCGTCGTGACCACTTCATCCACCACGGCGCCGCCCTTGCTCGCCACGTCCGAGGCGGCGATGGCCAGCTGGTTGGCCTGGCGCGCGTTTTCCGCATTCTGGCGCACGGTCGTCGTCAGTTCTTCCATCGAGGCCGCCGTTTCTTCCAGCGCGCTGGCCTGCTGCTCGGTGCGCGAGGACAGGTCGAGGTTGCCCGCGTTGATTTCGCGCGAGGCGGTGGCGATGGTGTCGGTGCCGGCGCGCACTTCGCTGACGATGCCGGCCAGGCTGTCGTTCATATGGCGCAGCGCGCGCAGCAGGGCGCCCGTCTCGTCGCCGCTGCGGCCTTCGAAGACGTGGGTCAGGTCGCCAGCAGCGACGGTCTCGGCCACGGCCACGGCGGCCTGGATCGGACGCACGATGCCGCGGGTCAGCAGCCAGGACAGGATGGCGCCGGCCGCCACGGCGGCGGCGCTGAGGATGATGATCAGGCGCGCGCTGAAGGAGGTGTCGGCATCGATGCCACGGGCGGTGGCGTCGATGCTGGCGCGCTGCATCGTTACCAGCTGCTGCAGCAAGTCCTGGTATTGCTGGGCGGCCGGGGTAAACTTCTCCTCCAGGATGCGCGCCGCTTCTTCCGTGTTGCCCTCGGCCTTGGCCTTGACGGCGCCGTCGCGCGAAGAGCTGTACAGCTTGCGCTGCTCCAGGATGCGCGCGAACAGATCGCGCTCCGCGCCGCTTTCGGCGATCAGGGGCTCGATGCCCTTGAGCAGTTCGGCGGCCTTTTTCACGGAGTCGGCGGAGTCGGCCTTGAAGTAGGCGCCCAGCGACGGGTCCGAGCTCTTGACGATGGCGGCCGTGCGACGGATGGAGGCGAAGTTCAGGCTGTACCAGTCGGTGATCATGCGCTCCTTGGACAGGGGCGCGGCCATCATGTCGCGCGTGGAGCCGCCAACTTCAAGCAGGCGCCAGACGCCGAAGACGGCGATGAGCACGGTCATGGCGAGAATAAGGGAAAAGCCCAATCCCAGGCGTTTTCCGATTTTGATATTGGAGATGAATCCCATGGCAACAGTCCTTTTGTGCAGATAGTGGCAAGCCGCGCGTGCAAAGGGAACTGCTCGGAGAAGGGAGCGTGGGACGCGGAAGGGAGGCGGGCCGAAAGTGATAAGGGATTTTACGCTAGTAAGTTCACAAATGAAACAAAAAGTTCCCAAAAGAAATATAATTTGGCGATTTTAAGAGGTAAGATTGTTATCTCTGCATCGAATCATTCCATTCTCGGAGGAAGTTCCATGAAGCCGTCCCGCATCCTGCGCCACACCCTGCTCATCGCCGCCCTGCACGGCGCCGTCGTCCATGCCGCCGCGCTGCCGGCCCCGTTCGCCGCCCAGCTGAATGCCGACTATCCTCGGCTGGAAAACCTGTACCAGGACCTGCATGCCAATCCCGAGCTGGGCTTCAGCGAGCAGCAGACGGCGGCCAAGCTGGCCGAACGGGCCAGGGCCCTTGGCTTCGAGGTGAGCACGGGCGTGGGCGGCACGGGCGTGGTGGCCATCCTGCGCAACGGCCCCGGCCCGACCGTCATGCTGCGCACCGAGATGGACGCGCTGCCGGTGCTGGAAAAGACCGGCCTGCCATTCGCCAGCAAGGTGACGACCAAGAACGTCGCCGGCGACACTCTGCCGGTGGCCCATGCCTGCGGCCACGACCTGCACATGTCGGCCTGGTACGGCACGGCCAAGCTGATGGCGGAAAACCGCCAGGCCTGGAGCGGCACGCTGATGCTGGTGGGCCAGCCGTCGGAGGAAACGCTGGCGGGCGCCGCCGCCATGCTCAAGGACGGCCTGTTCACGCGCTTCCCCAAGCCGGACTATGCGCTGTCCATGCATGACGATGCGACCATGCCGTCGGGCACGGTCATGTGGCATGCCGGCGCCTTCCGCGCCTCCGCCGACACGGTCACCATTACCATGTTCGGCCAGGGTGGGCATGGCGCCGTCCCCAATGAGACGCGCGATCCCGTGGTGATGGCGGCGCGCCTGGTGCTGGCCCTGCAGACCCTGGTCTCGCGCGAGAACAATCCGCTCGACCCGGTGGTGATCACCGTCGGCAGCATCCAGGGCGGCACGCAGGCGAACATCGTGCCGGACCAGGTCAAGCTGGCGTTAACGGTGCGTACCTTCCGTCCCGAAGTGCGCCAGCGCGTGCTGGCCAGCATCGCGCGCGAAGCGAAGGGCGAGGCCATCGCCGCCGGTGCGCCGAAGGAGCCGCTGGTCGAGGTCAAGGCGGGCACGGATTCGGTGTACAACGATCCGCAACTGATGGTGCGCGCGGTGAAGGCGGTGGAACAAGCCATCGGCGCCGACTTCGTGAAGGAGATGCCGGCCAAGATGACGTCGGAAGACTTCGCCATGTACGGCCAGCAGCCGGGCGTGAAGGCGCTGCTGCTGCATGTGGGCGCCGTCGACGCGGGCCGCCTGGAGGCAGCGAAGAAGGCCGGCCAGCCACTGCCCGGCACCCACTCGCCGCAATGGGCGCCCGACCTGAAGCCGACCCTGACCAACACGATCAAGGCCGAAACAGCAATCCTGCTCGACCTGATGCCGCCGCAGCGTTGAACGGAGCGGGTCCGCGCAGGCGGGCCCGAGTTGGGGGGGATTTCTTATTTCAGAAACAAAAACGCCACCCGAAGGTGGCGTTTGCTTATTCTTGGTGGCCCGGGGCGGAATCGAACCACCGACACAAGGATTTTCAATCCTCTGCTCTACCAACTGAGCTACCAGGCCAAGGGCCGCGATTATAGCAGCCGCCTGGCGCGCGCGCCAGTCCCCTACCATTGTTTGAACAGATGGGCGCTGCTGGCGCTCACCGGCAGGACCTCGCTGCGTTGTTTAAGATGCAGGCTTAGCGCGCCCGCATGGCCCCGGCTGATGCTGCGCACGGCGTTGATGTTGACCACGATCCCGCGGTGAATCTGCCAGAACGCGGCGGGATCCAGTCGGGCCAGCATCTCCTTGAGCGGGGTGCTGATCAGCGCCTGCAGCTCGGGCGTGACCACGGACACGTATTTGTGGTCGGCCCGCAGATAGCAGATGTCGTCCACCGCGATCAGCTGCAGCTCGCGTCCCTGCTGGACGGTGATCCAGCGCAGTGGCTCGGGCACGGCGGGCGCGGGCGCTTCCACGGCGGGTGCGGCAGTCTCGGGCTGCGCCTGAACCAGGCGCGTCTTGAGCCGCTGTACGGTGCGCGCCAGCCGCGCTGGATCGAGCGGCTTCAGTAGATAATCGACGGCGCCTTCGTTGAAGGCAGACACGGCGAACTGGTCGAAGGCGGTGACGAATACGATATGCGCCTGCGGTCCCGCCAGGTGCGCCAGCTGCAGGCCGTCCAGTCCGGGCAGCTGGACATCGAGGAAGAGCACGTCCGGCTGGTGCTGCTCGATGGCGTGCAGGGCGGTATAGCCATCGGCGGCCATGGTGCACAATTCCAGCTCCGGCCATACCTGGGCCAGCTCCTGCCGCAGATGGGCGGCGAGCAGGGGCTCGTCTTCCGCGATGATGGCCTTGGTGCTCACGGTGCGCTTCAGCCCGTGCTGGGACGCCAGGCGCTGTCCTTGAATTCGACGATGTAGGCGCGGGCGTTGTTGCCGCCCACGTTTTCCGTCGTATGCCATTCGGCGGGACTGGCGAACATATAGCCGGCCGGTACATCGGCCGTGCTGCTGCTTCCGTCGTCGCGCGTAAGCTTGACCTTGGCGTCGGTCAGCTGCATGGTCAGGTGGGCGGGATGAAAGTGGCGGCCCTGCCCGCACATGCCGAGGCCGGGCCTGGAGACGTATTCGAGCACGCGCACTTTGTCGTTTTCAAACATGACCTTGTAGGTGCGGGGACTGACCTTGGCGGCATCCTGCGCCGACGCCACGGCAGCGACTGCGAAGCTGGCCAGCAAGGAGATGCGAAGAAGGCGGGCAGAGCGCATGATGGTCTCCGGAGTGGAGGGGGGGCGCTTCATGATAATCCTATTCCCTCTCCGGCGGCTGTCGAATATTAGCTTGCAAAATGATACGCGTTGTATGGCTGCTGCTGTCGCGCGCCACGCTGCTGCCGGGGCCGAAGTAGCTGTGGAAAGCCTGTTCATGCTGGAGTTCCGCCGCATGGTCGCGCGGCATGGCAGGACAGTTGTCTTCCACTGTGACGCGGAGGCTTTGGCTTTCGATTTGCAAGCGGACATGCAGCCGCGGACTGGTCGCGGGATGCAAGGCGGCGCGGCGCAGGGCGTCGGCCAGCAGCGGCAGCACGGATAGCGGCGGAAAGCGCAGCTGCTGCGCTTGCGGTGTGCTGTCGAGATGCCAGCGCAGGCGGCCCTGCCAGGCGCGCTCCTGCAGCCGCAGGTAGGCGCCGGCCAGTTGCAGCTCTTCGCCCAGCGTGGCCGGCGCGCCGCGCAGACGGGGCAGGGCTGCGTGCAGATAGGCGATCAGAAGATCCAGCTGCTGCAACGCCGCGCCGTCGTCGTCATGATAGAGCCGACGGATGGTGGCAATCTCGCGGATCAGAAAGGAGGGCTCGACCCTGGCCTTCATCATGCTCAGGCGCGCCTCGACCATCTGCTGCTCGGCGTGGATATATTCGAGCTGTGTGCGCCACAGTCTCGCCTCCGCGCCCTGGGCTCGTCCCCATACTGTGTACCAGGCGGCGGCCGGCGCGCCGATGGCGAGCGCGGTCCATAGCAAGTGGGCGAACAGGCCGCGGTAGTCGGTGATCTGGCCGGTGAAGCTGAGCCAGTTGAACAGGTAGGAAAAGATGGTGGCGATGCCGCCGGCCAGCGGACTGGCCAGACAAACGACGAGGGTCAGCAGTGCCGGGCGCCAGCGTGGCGGGGCCTTGCTGCGCTCCGCCAGTGTGATCGAGGCGATGAGGGTGAAGGCGGTGGACAGCGAATTACAGGCGATTACCATTCCCGATTGCAGGCTGTGCAGCCAGTTGCCGTTGTCCAGGTCGATGGGGAGCGCGCGCAATTCGTCCATCGCGGTGATGGCGAAGCCAAGCAGCAGAATGTGCGGCAGGCGCGCGCGCAAGCTTGCGTGGGACGCTGCGGGTGGCGCGCCAGGTCCGGCTCCCGCAGCGTTCTCGGCCGATATTGCGCTGGTGGAGCTCGTCATGCTGGGGCCCGTTGCTGCGGCATGCAGCGTCTCCGGGGCGGCGGCGACGGAGCCAGATGCTGCCGCCGTCGCAAGCGCGGGCATGGGGGCGGTGCGTTCCTCGTACGGTATGGTGACGCTGGCCCGCACGCCGTGCGGCTCGCTTTGTTCCAGCTTCAGGCTGGCGGCGGCGCCGTACAGCGCGCGCAGGCGGGCACGGATGTTGACCAGTCCGATGCCACTGCCACTACTCGATTGAAAGCCCACGCCGTCATCGCTGACGCTCACTTCCAGCGCCTCGCCCTGCAGGCGCGCGCTGATCTCGATGCGGCCGCCTTCGGGCGAGGGCGTCAGGCCATGCTTGATGGCGTTTTCCACCAGCGTGATCAGGATCATGGGCGGGAAGGTGTGATTGGCCAGCGCGGGCGGCAGCTCAATAGCAAACCGCAAGCGCGGTCCCATGCGCATGTGCAGGATGTCGAGATAGGCGCCGATCAGCGCGCATTCCGTGGCCAGCGTGGTGTGCTCGTCGCGGAAGCGGGGCAGGGCGGCGCCCAGGTAGAGCAGCAGACTGGCCAGCATGCGTTCGCCGCTGTCGGCGCCAGACTGGCACAGGTATTTGAGGGTGGCCAGCGTATTCAGCAGGAAGTGCGGCTCGATCTGCGCCTCCATCAGCTTGAGTTGCGCCTCCAGCAGACGCCGTTCGATGGTGGCGCGCTGCAGTTCCAGTTCCTGTATGCGCTGCGTGGCCTGGATGTTTTGGCGCCGGATGGCCCACACCAGCATGGCCAGCACGCCGGGCACGATGAGGCGCAGCGTTTCGCTGATCAGCACGAATGCCGGTGGATAGTAGCCGGCGGGGAAGTGAAATAGCGTCAGCGCACCATAGCCGCTGCCGATGGCTGCGATCACCACGGCCACCAATGCCGGTAGCCGCCAGCGTTTGTCCGGCGGGATCAGCCGGTCGGCGGCGGCGACCAGCAGCGTGGTGAACAGGCCGAGGCTGGCGATGTCGGCGAATTGCTCGCGCCAGCCATCGGCGATCTGGGACAGCGTCCAGTTCTCATAGTTGGCCGGAATGAACAGCACTTCGGTGGATAGCACGAAGCACAGGGCCAGCACGCTCAGGCCGTAGCGCCAGGCGATGCCGAACGGGGCGCGCTGTCCCGCGATGGCGGCGGCGCTGTTGCTGGCTTGGTCCATGAGTGCAAATGATAGCTGTGTCCAGCATGGGATGGCAGTAGTATGGTGCATCTCAGGCGTGACAGGAGAACAGCATGAAGCGCGATGCTATTGCCGCTGCAGTCTTGACCATGTTGCTGGCCCTGCCGTCGGCGCAAGCCGAAACGGTCGCCGACTGGAATGCGCGGGCCAGCGTCATCTTTGCCGGCGCGGGCATGGATCCGGGACTGTCCCACCGGGCGCTGGCCTTGTTTCACACGGCGCTGTACCAGGCTGGTAGCGAGGCGTCGCAGCGTGATCCTGCTATGTCCGAAGCGTCCCTCGCAGTGGCCATGGCCGCCGCCGGCCGCGTGGTGCTGCTGCAGCTGGCGCCAGCGAAGCAGGCGGAGATTGATGCCGCCTACCCGGCGACGCCACCGGATACGGGCGCCGCCGCTGATGCTGTCGTCAGCAGCGCTCGTGCAGGCGCTGCCCGCGCAGGCGCCACTGGTGCAGGCGCTGCCGTTGCAGCTGGCGCGTCGGAGCTGGCTGCCGCAGGAGCGCGGGTGGCTGCTAACCTCCTGGCTGCGCGCAGCGCCGATAGCGCGGCGGTCGCAATGCCCAATAGCTATCGCCCCATCACCACCGCTGGCGTCTACGTGCCGACTACCTTGCCGGTGGGGATGCAATGGCCGCAGCGCACGCCCTGGCTGATGGCAAGCCAGACTGCGCTGCGGCCGGCGCCGCCTCCCACGCTTGCCGGCGCGGTGTGGGCGCGCGACTATAACGAAATCCTGGCCATCGGCGGCGCCAACAGCCGCCGTCGCAGCGCCGAGCAAACGGTCATCGCCCGCTTCTGGGAAGGCTCCATGCCGCCCCTGTTCTACAGCGTCGTGCGCAGCGTGGCCGAGGCGCCGGAACGTGGCCTTCTGCAAAACGCCCGCCTGTATGCGGCGGTGGCGCAGGCGATCGACGACGCCTCCATCGCCGTATTCGAGGCCAAATACCACTACCTGTTCTGGCGCCCCGTCACGGCTATCCGCAACGGCGATATCGACGGCAATGATGCGACCACCCGCGACCCTTCCTGGACGCCCTTGCTCACCACGCCGATGCATCCCGAATATCCTTGCGCCCACTGCGCCGTATCCGGGGCGGTGGCGGCCGTGCTGCAGGCCGAGCTGGGATCGGCCGCGCATCCGGTTGAGGCGACCAGCACGACGCCCGGCCTGGGCACGCGCCGCTGGTCCAACATCGGCGACTTCAGCCGTGAAGTGGCGGAGTCGCGCATCTACGCCGGCATGCATTACCGTAACTCGACTGAAGCGGGCACAGCTCTCGGCCGCCAGGCGGGTGAGCTGGCGGCTGCCGCTTTCCACCTGGGCCAGCGCTAGCGGATCGCCACCGTGTTCCGGGCCGGACGCGCATCGGGGTAGGAGTACATCGAGGCTGCGCTGTGTTCCGGTGACGCGTCGTACTGGAATGTGACCAGGAAGCTCACGGCATAGGCCCCGCCGTCCGCGCTGCCGCATGTCAGTTGCGCCACCGCCTGGCGTAGCGGCTTGTCGAAGCCCCAGTAGCCTTTGGTCTGGATGTCCGTCGCCTTATCGCCGTCGAGCTTGAAGTTGACCTGCATATCGGCCGGCATATCGACGCTCTTGGCGGCCTCGCGCAGCATCTGCGGCAGGGCAGCCTTGGCGCCGGGACAGGCTTGTTCCAGCGACAGCGGGCGCCGCACTTCAACGCGCTGCATATCGCCTTGTATTTGCTGGGCCACTGCGGGCAGGCGGACGGTCGCGCCGCCAACAGCAATAAGGGCAACAAGGGCAAGGAATCGTTTCATGGCTGGCTCCTGAAAGAGATGGTTGGGTGCTTGCAGCTTAGGCAAACTTGCCATCCATCCCCAGCCGCTTCCGACGAACGCCCGGATAGGATGGACCGGGACCGGCATGGGCCGACGAATGCAAATCCTCACCGTTTTGCTTGGCTGGCGGCGAACTTGGTATGATGTCCGGCTTCCGGTCACATACCGGTATTTTTCTTATAACGTCGGAGATAAAACAATGACACTTCGCCTGCTGATGCTTGGCGCCGCCGTGGCGGCTTCCAGCGCAGTGGCCGCCCCGCGCGGCTTTACCGTGGAAGATATGGTCGGCATGGAGCGCGTCAGCGCGCCCCTGCTGTCGCCGGATGCGAGCCGCCTGGTCTACGCCGTGCGTTCGACCAATATGGACAAGAACCGCGGCAATACCCAGCTGTGGATGCTGGACCTGCGCAATCCGAAAGCGGCGCCGCAGCGTCTGACCCAGGCCGAGGCCAGCAGCACCGATGCCGCCTGGTCGCCCAATGGCGATGCGATCTACTTCCTCTCCGCGCGCTCGGGCTCCTCGCAGGTGTGGCGCCTGCCGCTGAACGGCGGCGAAGCGGCCAAGGTCACCGACCTGCCGGTGGACGTGGACAATTTCCGCCTGTCGCCGCAAGGTGACCGCCTGCTGTTCAGCGCCGCCGTGTTCCGCGACTGCGCCGACCTGGCCTGCACCAAGTCGCGCCTGGACGCGCAAGCTAAAAACAAGGCCAGCGGCAAGGTCTACGACCGCCTGTTCGTGCGTCACTGGGACACCTGGGCTGACGGCCGCAACAACGTGCTGTACTCGGCGCCTATCGACGCCAGCGGCAAGGTCACGGCAATGCCCGTCAGCCTGAGCGGCGGCCTGGATGGCGACGTGCCGTCCAAGCCTTTCGGCGACAACGAGGAATACCACTTCAGCCCGGACGGCAAGACTGTCGTCTTCTCCGCCCGCATCGCCGGCAAGACGGAAGCCTGGTCGACCAACTTCGACGTCTACACCGTGCCTGCCACGGGCGGCGCGCCGAAGAACCTGACCGCCGATAACCTGGCCTGGGACACCAAGGCCATCTACTCGCCCGACGGCAAGACCCTGGCCTACCTGGCCATGGACCGTCCCACCTTTGAAGCCGACCGCTTCCATCTGGTGCTGATGGACGTCGCCACCGGCAAGAAGCGTACCCTGGCTAACGACTGGGACCGCTCCATCGCCGACTACCACTGGACGGCGGACGGCAAGGCCCTGCTGGCATCGGCTGACGATATCGGCCAGCACCGCCTGTTCTCCATCGACGCCGCCAGCGGCAAGGTCACCGCCATCAGCGGCAAGGGCCATGTCGACGCCTTCGACGTGGCGCGCGACACCATCGTCATGGCGCACGCCTCGCTGGGCGGCGGCGCGCAGCTGTTCCAGTTCAAGCTGGGCAGCGACGCATCGAAAGCCACGCAGCTGACGCATGTGAACGAAGCAGCCCTGGCCGACGTTCGCTTCGGCGACTACGAGCAGTTCTCCTTCACCGGCGCCAAGGGTGAGACCGTGTACGGCTATGTGGTCAAGCCGTGGAACTTCGCCGCCGGCGGCAAGTATCCGGTCGCCTTCCTCGTGCACGGCGGCCCGCAGGGCAGCTTCGCCAACTCCTGGGGCTACCGCTGGAATCCTCAGGTCTACGCGGGCGCAGGCTATGCGGCCGTGATGATCGACTTCCACGGCTCCACCGGCTACGGCCAGAAGTTCACCGATTCCATCTCCGGCGACTGGGGCGGCGCACCGCTGCAGGATCTGAAGCTGGGCCTGGAAGCGGCCGCGAAGAAGTTCCCATGGCTCGACCGCGAGAATTCCTGCGCCCTGGGCGCCTCCTACGGCGGCTACATGATGAACTGGATCGAGGGTAACTGGTCGGACGGCTTCAAGTGCATCGTCAATCATGACGGCGTGTTCGATGCCCGCGGCATGGCTTACTCGACCGAAGAAATCTGGTTCGACGAGTGGGAACATCACGGCAGCTACTTCGACGTGCCGGACAACTACGAGAAATTCAATCCAGCCCAGTTTGTGAAGAACTGGAAGATGCCGATGCTGGTGGTGCAGGGCGACCAGGACTTCCGCATTCCGACCACTCAGGGCCTGGGCACCTTCACCGCGCTGCAGCGCCAGGGCGTGCCGAGCAAGCTGCTGGTGTTCCCGGATGAGAACCACTGGGTGCTGAAGCCGGCCAACTCCGTGCTGTGGCATCATACGGTGCTCGATTGGCTGGATGGTTATCTGAAAAAATAAAATAGTAAATCGACGCCCGCCATCCAGCGGGCGTTTTTTCAATACGGGAAATCTCAATGAAAGCAAAAAACTTCCGACGTAACGCTATCGTATTGGCGCTGGCAGCCTGCACTGGCATGGCCGTCGCCGCTCCCTCCGCGTCATCGGCCAAAGTCCCCGCCACGACTGTGCGCGCGGAAAACGCCTATCTGACGCAGGCCGAAGCGGCCAATCGCGCGGCACGCGTCAGCAATGTGGAATACACGCTGGCCTTCACCCTGACGGGCGGCGAATCCTTCAGCGGCGACACCAGCATGGCCTTCGACCTGGCCGACGCCAGCCAGCCGCTGACCATCGACCTCGACCAGGCCGACATCGCCAGCCTGACCGTCAACGGCAAGGCGGTGACGCCGCAGTACAACAAGTGGTTCATCACCATCGCGCCGCAGGACCTGGTCAAGGGCCGCAACACGGTGGAAGTCCGCTACACCCGCCTGCACGCCACCAATGGCGAAGGCCTGCACCGCATGGTCGACCCGGTCGACCACCGCGTCTACACCTATTCCCACTTCGAACCGGCCGCCGCGCACAAGATGTTCGCCCTGTTCGACCAGCCGGACCTGAAGGCCACCTACCAGATCACCGTCACCGTGCCGGCCGACTGGGTGGTGTCGTCCACCAACCGCGAGAGCAAGGTACAGGACGTCGGCGCCAGCAAGGTGTGGACCTTCCCCCGCACCAAGAAGCTGAGCCCGTATAACTTCTCCATGCACGCCGGTCCGTACAAAGTGTGGGAAGACCACAGCGGCCCGTATCCGCTGCGCCTGTTCGCGCGCCAGTCGGTGGCGTCGCAGGTGTCGCCGCAGGACTGGTTCAAGTACACGCGTGCCGGCCTGGCCTTCTTCGACAACTACTTCGGCATCCCTTACCAGTTCGAGAAATACGACCAGCTGCTGGTGCCGGACTTCCTCTACGGCGCGATGGAAAACGCGGGCGCCATCACCTTCGCTGAGCATTCCTTCCTGCACCAGGAAGAGATGACGGCGGCTCAGCGCCAGAGCCTGGCCAGCGTCATCATGCACGAGATGGCCCACCAGTGGTTCGGCGACCTGGTCACGATGCAGTGGTGGAACGGCCTGTGGCTGAACGAAAGCTTCGCCTCCTTCATGGCCACGCTGGCGACGGCGGAAGCGACCGAATTCCCCGCCTGGCAGTCGTTCTATTCGAGCAGCAAGCAGGCCGCCTATGTGCAGGACCAGCGCGTAACCACGCACCCGATCGAGACGCCGGTGCCGTCCACCGCCAACGCCTTCGACAATATCGATGCCATCACCTATTCCAAGGGCGCGTCGACGCTGAAGCAGCTGCGCCACCTGCTGGGCGAGGAAGTGTTCCGCCAGGGCGTGCACAACTACCTGGTCAAGTACTCCTATCAGAACGCCAAGCTGGAAGACTTCATCGGCAGCCTGGGCGAAGCCGCCCACCGCGACCTGAGCGGCTGGACGCATGAATGGCTGTATCAGCCGGGCGTCGACACGCTGACGGCGCAGTACGTCTGCAAGGGCGGCAAGATCGCCTCCTTCAACCTGCACCAGACGGCGCCTGGCACCGCCATGCCGACCCTGCGCGAGCAGCGCGTGCAAGTAGGCCTGTTCCATGCGGGCGCGCAGCAGATGGAGCTGAGCAAGAATGTCGCCGTCATCTACAAGGGCGCGGACACCAAGGTGCCGCAACTGGTGGGCGAGGCATGCCCGGATCTGGTTTATCCTAACTACCAGGACTGGGGCTTCGTCAAGGTCCAGCTGGACAAGAAGTCTTTCGCCACCGCGCAGGAGAGCCTGGGTAAGGTGCAGGACCCGCTGCTGCGCTCCATGCTGTGGCAGAGCCTGTGGGATGGCGTGCGCGACGGCCACTTCCCGCTCAACGCCTATCTGGACACGGTGCTCAAGTACGCCCCGGCCGAGCATGACTACACCCTGCTGGGTGATATCCTGGGCAAGGTACGCTCCGCACACGACTATCTGGCACTGATGGGCGAACCGGCCGCGGCCTACCGCGCCAAGGTGGGCGCCCAGCTGGAGCAGATGGCGTTCGCCGCCACCCAGGCCGCGTCCAACGACAGCAACTTCCAGCGCCGCTGGTTCTCGACCTACGTCTACCTGGCAAGCAGCAAGCCCGCGCTGGAGCAACTGGCCGCCATCCTCGACGGCAAGCTGGTGGTGCCGGGCCTGAACGTGAGCCAGGACGTGCGCTGGGATATCGTCACCCGCCTCAACCGCTATGCCTATCCGGGCGCGGACGCCCTGCTGGCGGCTGAGCAGCAGCGCGACAAGTCCGACGCGGGCGAGCTGGCCGCCATTGGCGCCACCGTTGGCCGTCCCGACGCGCAAGTGAAGGCGCAGTGGCTGGCGACGATCGCCGACCAGAAGACGGCGCTGCCATTCTCCAAGGTCCGCAAGGCGATGGAAAACATCTTCCCCGCCGAGCAGAGCGCGCTGAGCGAGCAGAGCGCCGTCCAGCGCTTGGCCCAGCTGCCACAGGTCGACCAGGTGGCAGGTCCCGTCTATATGCGCAGCTATGGCCCGCACCTGATCCCGGCGTCCTGCACTCCGGCCAGCGTGCAGCGCCTGCAGCAGGCGGTGGACAAGGACAAGGAGCTGTCCACCGGTACCCGCCGCAATCTGCTGATCAGCCATCAGGAAGATGCGCGTTGCGTGGCGATCAAGAAGGCAATGACCGTGTTCTGATTGTCGCTTGATGCGCTGCTTTATCGCAGCCCGAAAGCCAGCCGCAAGGCTGGCTTTTTTTATTGTGCGGAGGTGGCGCCGTTGCCCGGGCCGGGCGGAAGCAGGACGCAGCGGCCCGCGCGGCAGGTGGCGCCGGGATCGGGCGTGACGACGCAGGTGGACATCAGGTGCAGGCGCAGATTGTCGGCGCGGCGGGCGGCGGCGTAGTTGTCGGCCAGTTGTTTGAGCTTGTCGCCATCGACGGTCTTGTCCGACCAGGCGACATAGTTGTCCGGTCCGCCGCAGGCCTTGGCGCCCATGGGAAGGGTGTGGCATTGCCGGGACGAGTCGCAGGCGTTGTCCGCGATCTGGGCCTGGATCTGCGCGCGCAGGTCGGCGCTGGCCTGTTCCGGCGCGGCCGGCCTGGTGGCGGCGCCGGCCAGGCCGCAGGCCAGTAACAGGAAAATCAGCGAGGTTTTCATGTCTCCATCATGTTCCAATGGACGAGGCTTGGCAAGCGCTCTTCAATCGGGCTCGCGGCGGCGCGACTGGATGGCGGCGCCGCTGGCGTCGAACAGGATAACGAATTCGGCCGCTTCCGGGCCGCCATGCCGGGGCGGATAGCTGTAGCGCCACGCCTCCATGCCGCTGTCGAAATGGACCACATTGGCCGGACCCAGCGCGGCGCGCATTTGCTCACGGCTGCGGTAGCCCGGCGCGAGGCCGGAGTCGGCGGGATTGCTCTCCATATCCTCGAAGGAGAGCAGGGTGTCGTCAGGCCAGCGCTGGTCCCAGATGGGCGCGTAGTAGCTGCGGTCAAGCAGGACCTGGCAGTCGCAGAAGGGCAGCGTCTGCGGTGTCTGCGTGCCGCCCGCGTAGAGCAGGGAAAACGGCAGCGCCATGCTGCGCGTGCCAACGTGCAGGGTGACGCCGAACAGCGGACGCTCGGCAAAGAACAGGTAGTTGCCATCGGGCGCGTGGCAGATGCGGTCCGGGTCCAGGAACAACTCGCCCAGCCAGGCGAACCACGCGGAGTTATTCGATACCAGCCCGGCCTGCACGCCGACCAGGCATTCCAGCCGCAGATCGCCCAGCCGCCGCATCCCCTGTGGCACGTCGGGACTGCGCACCTGCGCGCGCCAGGTGAGGGTGCTGGTCTTGCGGCTGGCGACCAGCGCCGCGTCTTCCTTCAGCGCCTGCGCATTGCGGGGCAGGGTGAAGGTATGATCGTCCGCCAGCGCGACGGGCAGCGAGATGGTGTCGCCAGCCACGCGCAGGCTGACGCCATCAAGCGCGGTGGACGGCAGCCGGGGCAGCAGCTGAAAGCGCAGCGTGGCCTGCGGTGCCAGCGCGTGGCGTTGCTCGAATAAATCCATGGCGGCGACCATCTTGCGGTAGGACTTGTCGACCGGGTCGCGCGTGGCGCGGATAGTCACACTGGGCGTGGCATCTTGTGCCCATGTCCCAGATAGCCAGTACCCCCATGCTGCCGTGAGCAGCAGAATATACCCGCGCCGCCGCAAGAGTCACCTCCATTTGCCCATCATAGCGCGGGCCGCTGCAAGCACACGCACCGTTGACGAGCGCATTCAACGTAGTACTACAGACTTCTCCAGTTCTGTAGCCGCGTGTTCACGGTTGGTCTTGCGGTACAAGCTGGCCAGGCTGCGGCGCGTTTCCTGAATGTCGAGGTGATTGGCGCTGAGAATGGCGCTGCGGATCTTTAAGGTCCGCTCCAGCAGCGGTTCGGCTTTGACGTATTGTCCTTGCTCGCTATAGAGCTGTCCCAGATCCTGCAAGGCATCCGCAACTTCGCTGAAGTCCGGGCCGAACCAGCGTTCGCGGATGGCGATCGCGCGCTGCAGCATCGGTTCCGCTTCCGCGTAGCGTTGCTGGTTTTTATACAGGACGCCCAGGTAGTGCAGGCTGTTGGAGACGTCGGGGTGGTCATCCCCCAGCGCCCGCTCGCGGGTCGCAAGTGTGGTGTGAAGCAGCCGGTCCGCTTCGGCATATTGCTTTTGCTGGATGCGGATGTGGGCCAGGTTGTTCAGGAAGGGCATGAAGCCAACCGACTCCTGGTCCAGGATCTTGCTGGCGATAGCGATGGCGCGCTCCATCGATGCAGAAGCCTGGTCATATTTGCCACGCCTGTCCTGGATGACTGCAAGCGTGTTCAGGGTGCTCATCACGTGGCTGTCCTGGGCGCCGAATGCTTTCTCATCCAGGGCCAGCGCCCGCTGCAATTGCGCTTCCGCTTCCGCATACTGCCCGCGCGCCCAGGTCGCCAGCGATAGATTGCCCAGTACCCAGCTGATTTTTCCTTGAGGCGCGTCGGGCATATTCTCATACAAGGCCAGTGTGCGGCGCAGTATGGCGTCCGCCTTTGCGAACTGGTCGCTTGTCTGGTAGAGATTGCCAATGCTGCCCTGCATCTCCGCCACCTCCGGGCTGCTCGGGCCGTAAACCTGCTCGCGAACGGCCAGTACACGCAGGTATTGCCGTTCGGCCTGGTCGTAGCGGCCCAGGTTCTGATACAGATCGCCCAGCGCCTCCAAGCGGTCTGCCAACGCCCCTCCGTTAGCGTCGAGCACTTTTTCCCATAGCGCCAGACTGCGGAGCATGGGCTGCTCCGCTTTCGCGTACTGATAATGCGCCAAATAGAAGTCGATCAGACTTTGCAGGTACACCCGCAGCATGACGCCGTCATCCTGCGGGTGCTGTGTCTCCAGCTCGACTGCGCGCTGATAGGCGTTCTCCGCGCCCGCCAGATCCTCCACGGTGCTCAGGGAAAACCCGAGTGTGGCATAGCCCTCCGCAGTACTTTGCTGCAGCGCCTTTTGCCGCAGCTGCTTGCCCTTGCTTTCATCGCGCCAGGGTGGGGCTTCGTTCAGATACAGATGGCTCAGCCGCACACAGGCATAGACCATGTCGAATTCCGCCGGCCGCTGATACAGGCGAATAGCGCGGCCCAGGTCGCGGCTGACGCCCTTGCCCGTTTCGTACAGATAGCCCAGATTACTCATCGCGCCGAAATGATTCTGCTCGACCGCCTTCTGCAGCACGTCGACCGCCTTGCCATAGTCGACCGGCGTACCCCAGCCATTCATATACATGCGGCCCAGTTCCGCCTGTGCCCGGGCATGTCCCTGGGCTGCGGCCTTCTTGTACCAGTCGAAGCTCTCGCGCTTGTTGACCGCAAGCCCATCGCCCTCGCGCAGCGCGGTGGCGATGCGGTACTGTGCATCGACATCGCCGTGTTCGGCCGACTTGCGGTACCACTCCAGCGCCTGCTTGGGATCGGCCGCCACTCCCTTGCCATCTTCATAGATCAAAGCCAGGTTGAACTCGGCGGCGGCGTTATTGAATTGCGCGGCCTTCAGATACCACTCGCGTGCCTTGACAACATCGTGTGGCAGAGCGCGGGCATTTTCATAGAAGTAGCCAAGGCTGACCATGGCAGCGCTTTCGCCCAGTTCGGCGGCCTTGCGGTACAACTCGACCGCCTTCTCGTCATCCTTGCGGACGCCCTTGCCATTGGCGTACATGCCAGCCAGGTTGCGCAGGCCGAGGCGGTTGTCCTGCTCAGCCGCCTTGCGGTACCAGGCAACGGCTGCCGCGAAGTCGCGCTCGACGCCGGTCCCCATCTCGTACATATAGCCCAGCTCGACAGCGGCGGCGGAAGAGCCGGCTTCAGCCGAGTTGCGAAACATGACGGCGGCCTTGGCCTCGTCCTTGGCCATCCCTTCGCCGTACTCGAAGGCCCTACCGAGGTTGTACATCGCGTCGGGGTTGCGGTAGGAAATGGCGCGCCGGTTCCAGAATTCGGCCATCGCATAATCCTGCGTCACGCCTTCGCCGAAGCGGTACATGGACGCCAGCTCCGTCATGGCATAGCTGGCTCCCTGTTCGGCGGCGGGGCGCAGATAGCGTAGCGCTTGCGCATAATCCTGCTTGACGCCTTGGCCCCAGCGATACCTGTAGCCCAGGTCGTACAGGGCGTTGCGGTCGTCTTGCTCGGCCGCCTTGCGCAGCCATCCCAATGCCAGTTCCTGGTTGGCGGCGGTGCCGGTGCCGCGGGAGTACATCGTGCCCAGCATGTCCTGTGCTTCGGGATAGCCCTGCTCGGCAGCCAGCGTGAACCAGTGCAAGGCCTGCGCCACATCCTTGGACATGCCGTTGCCGTTCAAGGCCGCCAGACCCATCCCGTATTGGCTGCCGGCTTCGCCCACCGCCACCCCTTGGCGCCAGAACGCCAGCGCGCCGGCGTAGTCCTTGTTGAGCGAGGCGCGCAAGCCCTGGTCTTCATACGTGCTGGCGCGCAGCTGCCGCAGCTCGGCCCGGGCCTGGATGGTCAGTGGGTTGCCGCGCAGGCCGTTGATGTTGAACCAGCGGAAGGCCGGCAGCGCGCCCGCCTTGTCCTGCGCAGCGAGGCGGGCTTGGCCGATATAGAACCACGCGTCGTTCAGTACGGCCATTTTGGCGTCCGGCGCCAGCTTATCGGCCATCTGCAGCAACTGCTCGCTGCTGATGGCGCCGACCTGCATCGCCAGCAAGGGGTGGGGCCAGGGACCGGCCGGATCGGCGCTTGCCAGTTCGATGAGTTCGGTTGGCAAGGGCTGGCCGGCACGCTGCAGCAGGGCGATCTGGCTGGCCAAGTCTTGTGCGTCTGCCATGCCCTTCGCTGCCTTGCCACGTGCCGCCCGATAGCGCGCCATCGTGGCGACGGCTCGCGTGCTGTCGCCGTTATACAGCTGCGCCCAGGCCAACTCGCGCTGGAGCGGTTCATCATCCGGCAGCGGTCCGGCCTCGGCCAGCGCGCTGGCGCCTGCGGCGTAGTCGGCCGTCGCAAACGCCAGCCGGGCCTTGCACAAGGCATAGCCGGGCTGCTGTTTGGCCGCCTCGAGTTTCTTTTCCATGCGCTCGGCCTGCAGATAGGCTTGCCAGTCGACGAATTCGTGCAAGCCGGTGATGTTGCGCAAGTAGTCGCAGGCCTCGCTGAGCGCGATGTCCTGGTCTTTGCGTGGCTTGAGCTTTTCCACGGCGTCCTCCACGGCATAGGTCTTGCGCAGGCTGTCGAGGTCCCGGTAGGAATACGGCATCAGGACGGCGCTGACGACGCTGCCCGAGTCGAGCCGCATCGTGCTTTCGATGTATTCGTTGAGCTGCTTGGACTGTTCCTGCAATGCCGGTAGCTCGCTGGCCGGCAGGGTGCGCTGCTTCAGCCGGTAGTCGATCAGGTAGTCGCCCTCGCTGCCCTGGAAGGCGTGCTCGGTGCGCAGCTCGAAGAAGTCGTTGTCGATCTTGCTGGCGCGCGGGGGCTCGCTGACGCGCACCTGCGACGGCCAATGGATGTGCAGCCGGTAGCGGCCATGGTATTGGCCGCTCGCCAGCTCGAAGGGGAAGTTGCGCACCAGCTTGGAAGGAATGCCCAGGGTGCCGTCGATGATCTTGCTGCTGAAATCAAGCTGATAGGTTTGGTCTTGCAAGCGAATAGCCTTGGGCAGCTTGTAATGACTGACGATTTCAACCAGGTTATCCTTCACCTTGTCCTGGTAGCTTGGCGCGCCCTCCAGCGTGACGCCGGGGTATTGTTTTTCATAGTCGGCCAGGACCTTCTTTTTTTGCTCGTTGGCCGACATGCGGGGGAAATACTGGCGCATGGCGTCGGCGTAATTGCCGCGATAGGTATCCCGCGTCTCGAGCATGGCTGGGCCGCTGAAGTCCTGCACGGTAAAGCTTTCCTCGTGCTCGAAGGCGGGCAAGGCATCGCTGCGCTCTGGAATGGTGGACAAAGCGCGGGTGGCTGCGTCCACCGCCAGCACACTGGCCCCAGGGAAGGCGATGGGCATCGCCTCAAGCGGCTCCGGTTGGTTGGTGCGGGTCGGATCGACGTAATAATCGTGGCCGTTGATCGAGATCTGCACGATCACATGGTTGAACCAGGTCGGCGTCGCCAGCAGCTTGGCGGCCACGCGTGGCGCATCGGCGGAGAGCAGCAGCGGCTTGGCTTCGATGCCGAGTTCGCGCAGCAGACTGATCAGCAAATAGCTCTTGTCCTTGCAGTCGCCATAACGGCGTTGCAGCACCGTTTCCGGCGGCTGCGGGCGGTGCGAGTTTTCGCCGATCGAGACACTGAAGTAACGGATTTCGTTTTGCACCCAGTGCAGGGCGGCGGCTGCCTGTGCGCTGGCATCGCCTTGCTGGCGCATTTGCTGTGCCAGCGCTTTCAGGGACGAGCTGGCCGGCAGTTTGGGAAACAGGCTGTCGGCCCATGCGGCGACGTCCTGCCAATCCTGGTATTCGCTGAACTGCAGCGTGCGAACTGGAATATAGTCGGCCGGTACTGACGGCTCGCCCTCGATGGTTTCCAGTCCGCGTGCTTCGAAGCGGATGCGTTCAATGTCGCCGGCGACTTCGAGGGTGGGGGTGATCTTTTGCTGCTGGAAGTCACCCAGCTGGCGCCACAGCAGAGGGCGGTTACGGGGATGGAGGATCGTGATGCGTCGCAGCTCCAGTGGCGTCCCGCCTTCGAGGTGATAGTCGGCCGCCCAGCGCTTGCCGAACACGGGATTTTCACCTTCAATGGTATAGGTGATCCATAACGTGTCGCCTGCACGGACATCGTCCAGCAGCAGCTGCACGCTCGTGGCGCCGCCGAGCATGCCGCTCTCAATGCCGGTTTCGCGCTGCAGGGGGCGGATATTCACGCTGGCGGTACGGTCCAGCCGTTGCTCGCCGCGCAGCAGCACCACGCGGTGCAGCGCCAGTTTCTGGTACTGCGCGAAGTAGCTGATACTGAACTGGCCGATGACGCCGAGCTCCGCGGAATCGTTGACCTGGATGGCGCGGTTGTACGTGACGGCTGGCGTGGCGCCGACCCAGGCCAGCGTTTCGCTCAGGCGAACGACAACATGCTCAGTGCTTTGGGTGGAGGGGATTTCGGCAAGCGGCAAGGACCATTTGGGCAGTGGCGCGCCACGGGTGAAGCCGGCGATGTCAGAAGATGGTTTGCTCGCAGGTGCGGCAAGGACGATGGCGGGCGTCAGTGCCGCCAGTGCAAGGAAGGGAACGCGCATAGAGGACGGACGAGTAAGATTGCTGTTTTTCTAATTACTCGAGTGTATCCGGGTGTATGGTCAGGGTCAACCTGCGGTGCTGGCGTGGTCCGCTACCCAATCCGTCAGCTCGCGCCCGAACACGCGCAGGCGGGCCGTCTCCACCTGCCGCTTCTTGTAAGCCTCATGGCTGGCCGGGCCGCTGATGGAGCGCTCGTGGCTGGCCTTGTCCATCAGCTGGATCTCATACTCGAAGAAAAAGCCCACATCGTATTCCTGCTCGCAGGCGGCCGCCTCCGGCTGCACATGGATCATCTTGCGCACTGTCACCTGCATGCTGTTGAAGCCTTCGCCGCTGTGGGGATTGTCGGCCCGCGTCTGCGGCTGGGCGCAGGCGGCCAGCTCGTCGTCCATGTGCTGCAGCAGCTTGGCCGGATAGCAGTCGCTGGCCTCCAGCATGGCGCGGTACTTGATGAAGATCTGCTTGGCCGCCTCCAGATCGAGCAGGGTGTTGCGCGTGCGCTGGGCGTCGACATTGGTCACCGACAGCAGGTGGGCGTGCTGCAGGGTGTTCAGGGCCAGCAGGCACTCGAAGCGGGTGTTGAAGATGAGCCGCACGCCCAGGTGGTCGAAGATGTCCGCCGCCAGATAGGCCGCCTTCTGTAGCAGTTTAAGCAGGATGCTGTTGCGGCCCTTGTTATCCTTGCGGTCGAAGTGCAGCAGGGGCAGGCAGATGCGGCCGTCGGTGAGGAAGTAATGCTCGCCGTCGCGGTGGATCACTTCGTCCAGGCTGGCAAACACCTGCTCGCGTATGGTCTGGAAGTGGCGCAGCTTGAGGTTGTTGTCGATGTAGAAGATGCCGTGCATGACCTTCAGCACGGCGCACGACCACAACCGCCGCACGTCCGCGTTATGTCCGCGCAGCGAGGCGTAGACCAGCAGGTCGATGGGATCTTCCGCCTCGGCCACCTCGGGCGGGATCAGATGGGCCTGCTCGGGCTTGAGGAAGGCGCAGCGGATAAAGGCGACCGCCTCGCGATGGGCGCGCTGGATGACGCGGAAGGCGGCCGGCTGGTCGAGGTCGAAGCCATACTCGCGCACAAACTGGCGCGCATCATGCAAGTTACGCAGGGCCAGCGCCTCCAGGTCGATCGCCGAGACGCCGCTGGCGATCGCGTTGAGGTAGGTCCAGTTCAGGGAAAACTTGCCCTCGCATTTGAGCGTGGCCTGGTGCTCAGTCATGGTGTGCCTGTGCGGTCTCTCTGGTCATGCAAGTATCGCGCCGCGCCTGCGGAGCGTCAATCCGCAGTGCAACATCAATGGCTGGCGGTCACCAGCGGCAGCTCGATATAGCTGTCGTGGTAGACGCGCTGGGTCGCCTTCTTGTAGTCGCCGGCCTGGGCGAAGAAGATGTTTGGCACAAAAGTCTGCGGATTGCGGTCGTACAGGGGGAACCAGCTGGACTGGATCTGCACCATGATGCGATGGCCGGGCAGGAAGACGTGGTTGGCGGTCGGCAGCCCGAAGGTGTACGGCAGAGGCTGGTTAGGCGCGATGGCCTTGGCCTGCGACAGGCTCTCGCGGTAGCGGCCGCGGAAGATGTCGGCCGACACCATCAGCTGGTAGCCGCCCAGGTCATTCTGCCCCGCCACCTGGTCCGGATAGACGTCGATCAGCTTCACCACCCAGTCGCTGTCGCTGCCGCTGGTGGAGGCCAGCAGGTGCGCCACCGGCTCGCCGCTGATCTTCACGGGCGCCGTCAGCACCTCGCTGGTGTAGGTCAGCACGTCGGTGCGGCCCGACGCTTCGCGCTGGTCGTCGGCCAGCCAGCGCGGCCAGGTCTGGCCCTTGTGCTCGTCGTAGCAGCACTGCGCGATGGGACGGGAGCGGTAAGGCACCGGCTTGGCGGGATCGGATACGTATTCGTCGTAGCTGCCGCTGCGGCGCGTGTTGTCGGCGGCGGGCAGGGCGCCCAAGGTCAGCTTTTGCTGCGGCTGCAGGCGCAGCGCGGTAGGCGCGATGGTGCAACCGCTGACGCAGCCGTTTGGCCAGCCGTTCAGCGCGCGCCACTTGTTGCTGCCCGTCTCGAAGGCGTAGACGGGCGCCAGATCGGCCGGCGCCGCGCCATCCTTCAGGTATTGGGCCAGATAAGGACGCAGGATCTCCTGGCGGAAGTGCAGCGCCGTGTCGCTGTTGAAGTAGATCGCACCCAGCTGGCGGTCGCCGTCCAGCGCACCGCCGTGGACCCATGGCCCCAGTACCAGCGATACCTTGCCGTCCTTGTCGTGCGGCTTGATGGCCTTGTACACGGCGATGGCGCCGTAGATGTCTTCCGCATCCCACAGGCTGTGCACCAGCATGGTGGGCACGCTGATCGGCTCGCGCGCCAGCACCTGGTCCATCGCCTGCGCCTGCCAGAAGCTGTCGTAGGCCGGATGGGCCGACAGCTTGTCCCAGAAGCCGATCTGCTCCAGTCCCCGCTCGCGCGCCAGGGCGCCGGCTGAGACGGAGCGCATGAACATATCGTAATCGTCGCGGTGGCTGGTGAACCACTTGGCCTCGCCCTTGCGCGTGCCAGCCTGTTCCAGCACATAGGCCATATTAATCTGGCGGAAGGCGCCGTTGTGGAACCAGTCGTCGCCGCGCCAGCCGTCCACCATGGGGTTCATCGGCACGGCCACCTTCAGCGCCGGATGGGGGTGCACCAGCGCCATCAGCGGCAGGAAGCCGTTGTAGGAAATGCCGATGATGCCGACCTTGCCGTTGGTCTCGGGGATGTTCTTCACCAGCCAGTCGATGGTGTCCCAGGTGTCGGTGGAGTGGTCGACCGGGGTCGGGTTGAGCGGACCATGCAGTGGGCGATTCATCACATAGTCGCCCTCGGAGCCGTGCTTGCCGCGCACATCCTGCACCACGCGGATATAGCCGTCGTCGACGATCACATCGGTAACGTTGTCATAGCCGTGCAGGATGGGACCGAGCGCCGAGCTTTCGCTATGGTTGGTCAGTTCGGCCGCGTTGTAGGGCGTGCGGGTGAGCAGGATGGGCGCGCTTTTGGCGCCCTTGGGCACGATGATGACGGTATTGAGTTTGACCCCGTCGCGCATGGGAATCATCACACTGCGCTTGACGTAGTCGAAGCTGTCGAAGGGCGGCTTGAATTCGGCGGGCGTTTCGCTGGGGTAGTCCGGGTAGGCGGGAGGCGGAGTTTGCGCGTGCAGCGCGCTGGCGGTCAGCAGAAGGATGGCGAACAGCGGCGCGAAGCGAGCGGTCTTCATGAGTGTCCCGGTTGTGGTTGTTATAAAGATACGATATCACATCCGGGACGCCATTTATACAAAACGCCAGCCGGGTGGCTGGCGCGACAGGGATTAGTCGCCCTGGAATTCGGCTACCGGGTCGGATGCCTTGGTCGGCGGATTTTTCACGCCTACGGCCGTAAACACTTTCGGCACCTTGGTGGCCAGGACGCCAGCCAGTTCCAGCTGGTTCTTCAGGCTGCCGGCGACATCCTTGACGGTGCCGATCTTGGACAGATTGGCCGGATTGCTGCCCAGGCTGCTCAGCATAGAGGACGACTGACCCAGCAGTTCCTTATCTTTCAGTGCAGCCAGGACGAAGTTCACGGCGGCGCCGGCCAGCTTCTGCTTCTGCTTGGCGTCCATCTTTTTGACGTCTTCCTTGGCGACCTTGTCGAAGTCGATCGAATTCAGCACGGCAGCTTGCGATTTGGCGATTTCGAGATCAATAGCTTCTTTTTCCTTGCTGTCGGTCTTTTCGCTGGCCTGCTTTTTCAGGGCCTCGATCTTGGCGATGTCTTCTTTTGCGGCCAGCGACGACGTCATGTGGTCGAGCGAGGTGCGCATCAGGGCTTCGGCCGAGCTGGCGTTTTTCAGGAAGCCGTCCACGTCGACAGCGGTATTGCTGCTGGATGTGGAGCCCATGCCGGGCAGGGACGACAGGCCTGGCAGGCCGGCGTGGGCGGTGGCGGCGGCGCCTACGATCAGGGCGGCGGCGATAGCTTGTACGGAAGTGCGGAGTTTCATGGCAATGCTTTCTCTTTCCTAGTTGGTGGGCAAAACAAGTTTGGCGGCCAAGCCAGACAGCAGCTTGCGGGCCTCGTCGGCGACATCGAGCTGGATCAGCTTCATCACGTCAGCCACGCCGCTCGATGGTTGGTAGCCGCTGCTGCGGAATTTCGATTCCAGGCCCAGCTTGGCGCCGACCACGTTATCGCTGCGCACACGCAGGGTGTAACGGGCATTCATCGACTTCTGGCAGGTTTCGCCGCACTCCTCGTTCACCACTTCAACCCGCTGCACGGGCTGGACGCAGGTGTTGACGGGCGGGATATCCCACTGCAGATTGTGGTTGAAACCGTTGCGAACGTTGATCACTTCGTCAGCTTGCTGGCGCACCTCGCCCGCGTAGTACTGGCCCGGCATCGATTGCGCAAGCGCCACCGAGACCAGTTGCTCGAACTGGGGCGTGGCGACGCTGCCGAGATTCTCGCTGTCCTGGCACAGGCCGAAGGTGGCGGCCGTGCGTGGCGCCGTGCCCAGATGCAGAACTTCGAACAGGTCGCCGGGCGTGATGGCGGGTTTGTCCTTGGCGAGAGGCAGCAGATTGCCGAGGCGGGTGTCGCCGCCTGCGCGCTGCTCGGCCACCGCCTCGTAGAGCGGGAAGGGCAGCGTGACGGGCTTGCCGCCCACGGTAAAGCGGGTGGGGCGCAGCACGTAGCCGGGTGCCTTGGGCGCGTAGACCAGGTTGGGTGTGGCCACGTAGACGCCATCGGCTCCGGCGCGCACCACCTTGGCTGTGTCGGGCTTGCCTTCGGCCAGCGTTCCCATCTGCTGGGCCAGGGTCAGCAAGGCATTCTTGATGGCGATCTCGCGCCGGGCGGCGGGCGCCAGGTCGAGGCCGTTGGTGACTTCCGTTTTCTGGTTGTCGCGGCCGCTGGCGGCAAATAGTACACGGCCGCTGGTGTCGATCAACTCGGCATACGCTTCCGCCGCTACCATGCGCGTGGTCTTGAACGCCAGGTTGGTCTTCGCTTCGTAGAGAATGGGCTCGCCCACGCGCAAGCGGATCAGCAAGTCCGGCGTGTCGCGCTGGGCGGCGATCGTGTTGCTCAGGTCGGCCTTTTGCAGCACCGAATTGATCAGGCTGGAGAAACCCGGATTGACCTGCACCATGGTCAGCGGCGCCTTCGCGCCCAGCTCTTCCGAGAACAGCTGGGTCAGGTATTCGGCCGAGAATCCGGCCGGCAGCGCGCCGGTGACGACAGTCGCACGGGGCCGCAGGCGGCCGTCGATTTTGCCGACCACGAATTTGTGGAACACGGCGCCGTTGCGCACATCATCGGCCAGCACCACCTGGGCGGCAGCGTAGTCGGGACCGGCGTAGGCCACCTTGATCAGGTTGCCGTGTTCGTCTTCCAGGCTGTCGCCGGACTGGATGCCCACGCGGTAACCCGCTGACAGCAGGAGCAGGCCGTTACTGTTGCCCTGGACCGTGGCCTCCACCGCACGCGGCTGGAAATCAGTTCCGGCCTGCCTGCTCAATTGGGCAATCAGCGCCGAGAGCGAGGTGGCATACAGTTTGTCTTCTTCGACCTGCCTGTCCGCGCCTTGCAGTGCTTCCGGCGCCAGCAAGGCGACGGCGGCGTTGGTGCTGGTGGCGGTGAACAGGATTTCACCCGTCACCACGTTGGTGAAGTAGATGCTGCCCGTGACCGGCGTGCGTAGCTCGATATTGCGGTCCGCCTTCTGTGCCGTGTAGGACGCCATCCGTGTCAAGTGGAAGGAGACGGCAAAGGTATCGCCGGCGGTCTGCTTGTTCAGCGGACCTGTGCGGCCGGCGAAGGCGGCATCGAGCGCAGCCTCGACCTGCTGCCTCAGCTTGGACGTATCCTGGGCGCGCAGGAAGCGCTGGTCGATGGCGCTATTGCTTTCGTTCCAAAACACGCCCGCCACAGGGAACACGCGGGCATCGGCGGCGGCCATGGCGGAACCGGCGGCGCCGGCCAGCAGCAGCGCGGACAGAGCTGTCTTCAGCTTGAACGGTGATGCGGTCATGGCTTGTCCTTAGCGCTTCTTGGTCTTTGGCTCAGGACCACCGCATTTGTTCAGGCACAGCGTGATCTGCTCGCCGTCTACCTTGCGGTCCAGATTTTTGCCTGCAAAGGCGGCTTGCTCGCTGACGGCGCTGTAGATGTCGTCGGCCGCGTCGGCACCGCCCTTCAGGGTCAGGGTCAGCATCACGCCGTCGTCGCCGTCGGTTTTCTTTTCCACGGCGCTGGCGCCGTTCAACTGTTTCAACGCCTTGGCAAAGGCGATGCGCAGCGCTACCGGCACGCTATTCCCCTTCAGTTCCACCGTGTACTGGCGGCCACGGGCGGAGCGGTCTGCCCAGTAGCCCAGCGTGCTGCCGGCGAAAGACGGCGCCATCATGCGCGCCACCTTTTGCATCGCGACGGCGGAGCAGCCTTCGATATTCGGGCCGGCGGCCTGGGTGCTTTCCGACATCGAGGCGATCAGTTCGCCGCCTGCCGTGGCAAAGGCCTTCAGCTCGGCGTTGACCACGCAGGACATGTCGCCCGTGGCAGCGTTGCGCTCGCCCGCGATCACGGTGGCCGAGCCGACCATCAGGAAGTCGGCATTGGCCTTGGTGCGCGCGAATTCGCTGAACTTGGCCATTTCGGCGCTGTTGGACAGCAGGGCCAGGTTGATGGGCTTGTCGCCGAAGTATTTGCTGCGCGCATTCATGGAGTCCAGCAGGCGCAGATCATAGTCGCGCAGCTTGCCGGAGAACTCGTTCAGGAATAGCGGGTGGCTGGTGGGCTTGGAGGCGTCCTGGTACTTGACCAGTTTCTTGTAGCTGGCCGTCTCGTGGCTGGCCGCCGCCACGTTCTTGGCGTCGACAAAGGCGCTGGCCGATTTGGCGTTGGAGGCGGCCGCATAGTTTTCCTTTGCCGCCAGCGAGCTGTTGCTGGACTGGCTGGCGTTCAGGCTGGACTTGGCATTGCCAGACAGGGATGCGTCGCCGGAGCGTGCGTCGAGCGCCGCCTGCGACTTGGCGTCCACCTTGGACGAGGAAGCGTTGGCGGCATTGACGCTGGCGCTATAGCCCACGGCCGAGCTGGACGAGGCGCTGGCCGAAGCGGCCTTGATCGACTTATCCTTGAAGGAGGAGCCGGCGTCGTATTTCATTTCCACCAGTTCTTCCAGCGGCAGGTTGAGGTCGCGCGTGCTGGTGACGAATTCATCGACCAGCATCAGGATGCCGAAGGAACGGTCGTTCAGCTTGTCCAGATCGGTGCCGCGGATTGCGTTCTTGATCTGCTTGCGGTCCACGTTGACGGCCACACGGGTGACGAAGTCGCCGCCTACCGTCTCTTCCGAGGTCACGCGGATATCGCGCATCTGCTTCGACACTTCGGCCACGATAGGGGCAAAGCGGTCATCGCTGGCGTCCAGCGCGGTTGCGTCCTTGATCGCCTTCAGCACGGCGTCGCGCACGGCGTCCTGCTTGGCGGCGCCACGGATGGCCGAGGCGGTGCCCGCGCCCAGCGGCGCGCGGCCCTCGCCGATTACAGAATCATCTGCGTTGGCGGCGGCCATTGCGAGCGATCCCACGGCCACGCAGATGGCCTTCTTCAACATAGAGTGCATATTGGATTTCCTTTATTGGTCTTTGGGCATTTCCACGACGACATCGCCGGCCCGGATCACGGTTTTGGAGCTGGTTTCATTGATGCCTACGTCGCCAGACGCGGCCACGGGCTTTTCCCGCTTGGGGAAGGCACTGTCCATCAGCTCGTTGTAAGCCGAGAGCGGGTGCAAAGGCAGCAGATTGGCATTGGTACTGATGGCGGCATCATCCTTGAAGCCTTTCTTGACGGCCGATTCCAGCGCGGCCAGGGCCGCATTCTTATCGCCCAGTTGAGCGCGGGCCTGAGCCAGCAGAAAATAAGCGTCGTAACTATCGGGTGTTTTTTTGATTAATTCTTCAGCATATTTGGCCGCATCAGAGAAATTTTTTTGTTCCAGGCTTTGACTGGCGTGATTTCGGATGGAGTCGGCGCTGTCGCAGGAGGAAAGCAGGATGGCACAAATGGCCAGTAATAAAATACGCTTCATATATTAATTATTTTGAAATTGTAATGGGATATGAGCGGCGATATTGGTCCTGGCATAAGCCCTGTAATGCCTGGTCGGGGTAGGCGCTGTTGGCGTCGTTGCGAATCTGGATATAGCACTTCAGCTGGTTGGAGAAGGCCGCCACTTCTCCTGTCAGTACATAGTCCGGTCTGAACAATTCAAATTTTCGGCGCTTTAGCGCGCCACAGCTACCGTTGCCAGGCCAGCGCGAGCTGAGGCTGCAATAGCCCAGTCGCAAGCAGAGCCAAAAGAAGCCGCAGCTTCCG